>Ga0209718_1005151_pt1 | contig 10491 bp, 13 predicted proteins | sample AD_JPNAS1_MetaG_FD_184420 | JGI IMG/M metagenome (GOLD analysis project Ga0209718, IMG submission 184420) | Active sludge microbial communities of municipal wastewater-treating anaerobic digesters from Japan - AD_JPNAS1_MetaG (SPAdes) (version 2) | ecosystem: Engineered > Bioreactor > Anaerobic... | reverse complement strand
CAGCGAATCAAGGTCGGCCGGCTCATCCGGATGCACGCCGACCACATGGAGGATATCCCGGAAGCCACGGCCGGGGACATCGCGGCCCTGTTCGGCATTGATTGCGCCTCGGGCGATACCTTCACCGCTCTCTCTTGCCCCTATACCTTGACCTCCATCTTCGTCCCGGAGCCGGTCATCTCCCTGGCCGTCTCCGCGCCGGATAAAAAGGCGCTCGACCGGCTGGCCAAGGCCCTGAACCGGTTCAGCAAGGAGGATCCGACGTTCCGGACGTTCGTCGATCCCGAGTCGCACGAGACGATCATCCAGGGCATGGGGGAGCTCCATCTCGACGTCTACGTCGAACGGATGAAGCGGGAATACAACGTCGAGGTCGCCACCGGAAAGCCGCAAGTCGCTTACCGGGAAGCCATCACCAAGAAGGCCGAATTCGACTACACTCATAAGAAACAGACCGGCGGGGCGGGCCAATACGGCCGGGTCATCGGCTATCTCGAGCCGCTGGCCGACGGGGCGTACGAATTCGTCAATCAGGTCAAGGGCGGCCGCATCCCCCGGGAATTCATCCCCTCCTGCGACAAGGGCTGCAAGACGGCGGTCAAAAAGGGCGACGTGATCGGGTTCCCCGTCACCGGCGTCCGGGTCGTCCTGACGGACGGCCAGTACCACGAGGTCGATTCCTCGGACAACGCCTTCCAGGCGGCCGCCCTCGGAGCCTTCCGCCAGGCTTACGCCAAGGCCAAGCCCGTAATCCTCGAGCCGGTGATGAAAGTCTCCGTGGAAGGTCCTTCCGAATTCGCCGGAGCCGTGTTCGGCTCGATCAACCAGCGCCGGGGGGTGATCGTCAGCTCGATCGAGGACGGGAGCTTCTCCCGGGTCGATGCCGAAGTCCCCTTGAGCGAGATGTTCGGCTACTCGAACCAGCTGCGGTCCCTAACCCAGGGCAAAGCCGAATTCACGATGGAATTCCTCAAGTACGGCCGGGTGCCCGCGGTCGTAGCCGAGGAGCTGCAGAAGCAGCACGCCGAAAAAAGAGCCCGCGAGACCGGGTAAGGAGAATATCGCCGATGGATACCAAACACCTGATCAAGCGCAGCCCCCTGCGGGTCCTGGAAGATTCGACCCACGGCGGTCCGGGCCCCGGCGGCCTCGCCGTGCTGGCTTCCCCGAAGGGCGTGGGCAAAACCGCCTGCCTCGTTCACATCGCCACCGACAAGCTTTTTCAAGGGAAGGCGGTCATCCACGTCTCCTATTCCAGCCGGGTGGATTACATCATGACCTGGTACGAGGACATCTTCAAGGAAATCGTCAAAACCCACCGCCTGCGCGACTCCGAAACCGTCTACGACGAGATCATCAAAAACCGGGTCATCATGAATTTCAAGCAGGACGGGATGAGAACCGGGCAAGTCCTTCGCAGCCTCGAGGCGATGATCACCGGGGGAAAATTCGACGCCGAGACGATCATCGTGGACGGATATGATTTCGGCCTGGCCGCGCCGGAAGACCTCGACCGGTTCAAGGAATTCGCCGGACGGATGAACGTGTCGATCTGGTTCAGCGCGTCCCTGAAGGAGACCGGAGGGGAGATGTTCGGGCCGGACGGAACGCCGGTCCTGCTCGCCCCGCACGCCGGCCGGATCGACGTTCTGATCACCCTCGAGGCCAAGACCGACGCCGTCGAAATCCGGGTGGTCAAGGATCATGATCATCCGCCGGCCGGCGTCCTTCCGATCCGGCTTGATCCCCGGACGCTTCTGATCGCCCAGGAAAAATAACCGGACGCGAAAAAAAATCAAACGAGCCCGGTTCCCGGAAATCTTGCAAATCCCCCAAACGGACACTACACTGGTCCGGTGAGCGCAAGACGTCCGGCTCTTCTTCCGGCGATCCTGGCGGCGGCCTCGATCGCCGCCGGGCTCTTCGCCCAGGAGAGCCTGATCCGCGACGACCGGGGCCGGGAATTCCGCCTGGAGGGCCGGCCGAGGCGGGTCATCTCGCTCGCCCCGAACATCACCGAAATTCTTTTCACCCTGGGAGCCGGAAGCCAAGTGGCCGGCGTCACCCGTTATTGCGATTATCCTCCGGAAGCGGCGGAAAAGATCAGGATCGGAGGCTTTCTCGATCCGGACATCGAGCGGATCCGGAAAGCGGCCCCCGATCTCATCATCGCCTTCCGCGGCAATCCCTGGGAACGGATCGAGAGGCTGGATGACCTGGGCCTTCGGGTTTTCGTCCTGGACATCGGCTTCCGGCTCGAGGAAATCCGCCCGCTCGTCGAAAAAATCGGGGCGGTCGTCGGCCGGACGTCCGAAGCGGGGATTCTCGCCCGGACCCTGACGGACAAAGCGGCCCGGGTTGCTTCCGCCCTTTCCGGCGTCGCCGTCCGGCCGCGCGTCTTCCTCAAGCTCCAAGGGGAGGGCCTTTGGACCTGCGGACGGGACAGCTATTTCACCGATTTGGTCGAAAAGGCGGGAGGGACGAGCGTCACGGCCGGCCTGGAGAAAAGCTGGCTCGAATACAGCGTGGAAAGCCTGGTCCGGGATGATCCGGACATCATCATCGTCCTGGCGCCTTCCGACGCCGAGTTCGAACGGACGCGGGCTTGGCTGAACAGCCGGCCGGGCCTGCGGGCCACGACGGCCGTCCGCGGCGGCCGGATCCTCCGCCTGGACGAAAACGCGGCCAGCCGCTTCGGTCCGCGTCTGTTCGATTCGCTTGAAGAGCTCGCCGGCCTTCTCCATCCGGAAAAATTTCCTCCGGGGCGGAACGCGGCGAAGGAGTAAGATGATCACTTATTTTTTCGTCAAGGACGCCCGGAAAGATCCGCGGCTGTTCTGTTCCGAACCGCCGGGGCCGATGCCGGCCCGCTTTTCGAAAACCAAGGAGGTTTGGGAAGCGGCCAAGAAAAAGCTCATGCTCCTGCCCGCCCGGACTCTCCGCCAGGAGGAAGCCCTGGCCAAGGCCGTCCGCCTCAAGGATCCCGCGGTCACCGTTCTCTGCGGCGAGGCGGAGGAGAAGCACGCCGACCTCCGGTTCCACTTCTTTCTGCACAAGCGCCGCACCCAGCGGATTCTTCTTCTGGTCGGAGAGGCGATTCTGGCGCCCTTCACCGGGCTGATCGCCTTCCTGCCCGGCCCGAACATCGTGTTTTACGCCCTGGCCCTGATCATGATCACCCACTGGCAGTCTCTCCGCGGCATCCGGGCGCTGCTTGCGAAAAAGCACGAATACCGGGTTGATCCGCTTCTTTCGGAATGGGAGCTGGCCGTCGCCGAGGGCCGGGAGGAGGACTACCCCGGAATCATCGCGCGGCTGGAACGGGCCCACGGCCTGAAAGACATGCGCAAGGTGCTTGGCGGCTAGACCCCGCCCGATTTTCGAATAACGCCCCGGCTCACACGGGGAGGCGAAACAGAGATTCGAGGCGTCACGGCGATTAGTTGACTTAATCAACCATTTCGGCTATTCTGCCCCGAGACCCGCTCCTGAATCCAAAGGAGCGCCGCCATGAAGAAACAACTCGCCGTCTTATTCGATGCCTTGCAAGAGATGACTCTGCTTTTCGGAAGCGGAGGAATAGACGGAGAATGCTGCGGGGATCTTTCGTTCATCGAGTTCATCGCGATCAAAAAGGCCCGGGAACGCCCCGGCCTTATGATCAAAGACCTCGGACGCGCCTTGAATCTCACGAAAAGCGGAGCAACCCGAATCGTCGACCGCCTCGAAAAGAAAGGATATCTTCAGCGGAATATCTCCCCCCATGACGGCCGCGTCTGCTGCGTGACGATTTCCCCGCGGGGAGCACGGATCGTCGCCCGAGTGGAAGCTCGCGAAATCGGCCGCCTCGGCCGAGCGCTTCAGGCCGCCGGCCGCGGCCCAATCGACAAAATCGCAAGGGATATGGCCTTGATCTCGCGCGCCTTGCGAAAAATCACCCCGCCGAAATCGGCTCCGAGGAAACGGTAAAAAGGAGGACGAACCCGTGAATTCGCTGAGCGAGGCGATCAAATATTTCCTGGTGATCATGGCGGAGCTCTCGGTTCTTTTTCTCGGGATCAGCGCCGTCATCGCCTTGGCTTTTATGTATATTCCGAAGGATAAAATCAATCACTGGATCGGCGGCAAAGGCCTTTGGGGCAATATCATGGGAGTGCTTTTCGGGGCCGTCACGCCGTTTTGCGCTTGCTCCACGGTTCCCATGACGCTTGGTTTCCTCCAAGCCGGCGTTCCCTTCGGCGCGGTGATGTCGTTTGTCATTTCTTCCCCATTGATGGATCCTCTGATCTTTTCCCTGCTGGTCGCTTTTCTGGGATGGAAAGTCGCCCTGGGGTTTTTTTTCTTGACCTCCGCGTTCGCCGTTGTTTTCGGGGTCCTTCTCGAGAAATTGGGCTGGGCGGATCAAGTGAAAAACGTCCAAATGAAAAAAATCGGCCCTGATCCGGACAACGGCGTCCCCGAAGGATTCAAAAATCGACTCCGCGCCGCGGTTTTCAAGGCTTGGGGAGATTTCCAATCGGTTTTCATCTACATGATTGTCGGCGTCGGCATCGGGGCGGCGATATACGGATATCTTCCCGAAGATCTCCTCGTTGAAATCGCCGGAGCCGGCCATCCGCTTTCGGTGGTCATCGTCGCCTTGATCGGCATGCCGCTTTACCTGCGGGTGGAGTCCGCGATCCCGATCGGGCTGGCCCTGATGGATAAGGGGGCGAGCATCGGGGCCGTCATCGCCTTGATCATCAGCGGGGCGGGAATCGCGATTCCGGAGCTGACCATGCTCGCCGGCATTTTCAAGAAAAAGATAATCATCGGATTTTCGATCATCGTGTTCGTTTCCGCCGTGCTTTCCGGCTTGATTTTCAACCTGTTGGCTTAAATCCGGGAAAACGTTCAAGGGATTTCAAAGGAGAAAACGGATCCATGGAAAACAAAAAAGAGAAGAAAAGTTTTTTTTCGCGCCTGACGGGCGGCGCGAAGCCGAAAAAGAGCCCGTGTTGCGGCGGTTTCGTCCTCGAGGAAATCTCCGAGGGAAAAAAGGAAAGCGGGAAAGAGCCGCCTTCTCCGAAAGACGAGGACGGCTCCTGCTGCGGATAATTCACGGTTTCTTGGCGGGAGGCGTTCGGATCATATCCGCGATCTTCTCAAGATCCCGAAAACGAGAGCGCGCCCGCCGAGCGGACATCGCGGCCGTTGCCCGGGCGGCAATGAATTCACAAGGCCGGTTGGCCCGGACGGCGGAGCTTCCTTCTCGCCCGGACGCCGGGCATAGGGATCAAAGAGAAAGCCCGACAAACCGCCCCTTTGACCGCCGCGTTGGACGAACGCCTGGGAATCCTGTTCAAGACGGCGGCCTCGTCTCCCTCCGCGGAAGACCCTCCCCGCTCCCGCGGAAATCCTCCCTTGCGACGTCCCGGATCCCGTCTCACATCCCGTGGATCGCCGGAATTATTCTTCGCCGAATCCAAAGCGCCCCGCGGACTCGAGGAAACGCCGATGCCTGTGGAAGACGACGGCGAAAAAGACCCGGCGGGTTTCACTCGCTGTATCGAAGAGGGGGGATGATCTTGCGCGTGACCGGACGGCGGATTCGTCCCGGCCTTTCGACGGATCCGGGGAAGGAGCGATGCCGGCCTCGGCCCGGGTTTGGAGGTGGACTACCCCGGGATCATCGCGCGGCTAGAGCAAACCCACGGCCTGAAAGATCTGAGGAAGGTTCTCTGAAAATGAATCCGTCGCCGGCGGATTCGAAGGACCAAGCTTTCGCCGCGTGTCAACTTGGAAGGACATCGATTGCGGGCGCGGAATCGATTTCTTTTGACCGGATATTGACCGTCAGCAGCAAATAATCGGGATTCAGGCCCAACGCGTCGCCAAGAATATCGACCGCCTGACATTTTTCTTACAGCTTTACGTTCAAGTATCGTTCGCTCGTCTTGACGCTTCGAAGCCCCAACAGTCTCGAAATCGTCAGCAAAGGGACGCCCTTCGCATACAGGATCGAAGCGAAGGGCCGGCGCAGATCATGGCAGCAATAGCCCAAATCGTCTAGCCCCAATCGTTTTAACTCACTGCGGCATGCGTTTTTGATATCGTTAAATATCGAATATGTCCCGTCCTCCTTCGGCCTGAAACTAATGAATATATAAGTCGCGTTCAGCCCGGTTTTTGTATATTTGCGGCATAATTGGTTTTCAAGAATAGAAGTCATCAGGATTTCGAGGGGGTTATAAAGAATTCTGTAGAAATCGTCGGTGTCGCATATTCAGACTTAGAAATCAGCGATCTATTATCGGATAGCTTCCCTTCCCCAGCATGCGATATAATTCCCACAACGCCGAAAGGAAGGGGAACGCGATGGAAGACTACGACGATTATTTTGATTCCGTTCGATCTGATGATGGGAAGTACCTTCTTGCTTGGTCAGATTCAAGCCCTGACGATTCGATGATCGGGGCAAGAAATTCGGGAAATGGGCGCTATGCGCTTTTTTACGAAGGCAATATTCTATTCAAAGGTGAACTTCAACGCCCGAATGATGGGAAGGTATCGAATCAAGGGAACTTCATCATAAACGATTGGACATTCGGCGAAGGCAAGCAGGGTATCTTTTACGCCTTTGATTCCAAAGCGAATATCCTGATTTCGAAAATTATCAAGGCGAATTTAGGAGCGACCGCCATATCGTCTGACGGAAATTTCGCGGCGTGCCAAGCTTTTTTTAGCGATAACGAAGACGGCAATACGTTAGTGTTCTTTGATTTGTCGCTGAAGAAGATGTTATGGAAAACCGAACCAATTCCCGGTCCTGCCAATGATTTGCGTTTTGATGCAACTAATCCGGTCCTTCATCTTATCTACAATGACGGCGGTGATTTCAGATATGACTTTCACGGGATTTTCCTTGACGATCAACAATGGAATAAACAAACCGCTGATTCCGTAAACGGCTATGACTTGTTAGATATGGCGACGGAAAAATGGGATGATCTTGAACCTAAGACTGATGATCCTTCCAAGTGTGATGAAATCATTTCTATGCTTAAAAGGTCGATAGAAAAGGGAATATCTGACTATTTTCAGGCGCACGCCTATCGGCTTCTGGGCGAAATATCGCAAGAACTAAATCAACGATACGCGGCCATTGATTATTTTGAAAAAGCGATGGCCGCCGATCCCAAAATAGGTGTTAAGAAAGTGCTAGCAAAGCTTAAGGCCGAAAGTCTATAAACTTTTCAGTTTCATTAGTTTTGTTTCCAGTTTGTTCAGCATCTCCTGGTCACTGAATATATTCTTGGCATCGATAACGATCATTTTTGCTTCATCAATAAGCTTAGCCCGCTTTCTGTCACTACTGATCGCTTTGGCTTTTTCAATATTCAGATCGGCATTCGAAATCGCGAAATCTGTCACCTTTATGTTCTTTGTCTTTTCCATCACTGATAAAAGTTCATCCGGCTTGGGCTCCAGATTGATTGATGGGCATGCGTCGATGATATCGCGAAGCTGATCGATGATTAGAAATATCGCGTTGCAATGCTTCGTTATCTGTTCAATATTTTGCGGCTTCTGGATGTAATTCAAACGAGAATTTAAATATTCCATTTTTGCGCGAATTAAGCCGACATAATGCTGTTCCATCTTGTCAGTCATGTTGGGTTCCCTTCCATATATTGACGTTGACATGATTATAAAACGAATGTCTTAATATAACAATTCGTTTATCGGATTCTGACTAAATTTCGGGACATTCCCAATTAAATCAGCTTAAAGTGGGAAAATCGTCTTGCCCGGCTATCCCGCCCAAATTTATCCGTTTCTATGGGGAAGAGTGAAGCGCGCCTGGCCCGATTCGAACGGACAATCGGCGGATTCCCAGGCGCATGGCCCGGAGGAGCTCCGCGATCGCTTCAAGCTCGGGAAACAAAATCACGCCGACCGGGCACAATCCCCGGCAACCGCCGCAGCCGAAGATGCAAACGCACGGACGATCGGCGCGGACGGTTTTTTTCTCTTCGTCTCAGCCGTAGACGCCGCAGGAACAATTTTCGAGGCAGCCCCCGCAACCGTTGTATGTCTCCGTCTCAACGGACGGAAACCGCGGAATTCCATCGCGGGGAATCGGGGGAACAGGCCTGACCGTGCCTTCGCCTTCGCAGGAATCTTGAATATATGAAGATATTATCATATTATAATGGACATTGAAAAGAGGCCAGGCCATGCCCGACATTCTTCGCGTGTTCAAATCCCTCGCCGATCCGACCCGCTTGCGGATCGTCCGGCTGCTCCTTCAGAGGGACCTCTGCGTCTGCGAGCTCATGTTCGTCCTGGAGATGGCTCAATCCCGCGTTTCCCATCAACTCCGGATCCTCCGGGACGCCGGCCTCGTGGAAGACGTCCGGGACGGGCAATGGATCATCTATCGTCTTCCGGACAACGTCCGGGCGACGATCGCCCCTCTCCTCTCCCTCTTCAAGGAGGATAAGAAATCCGCCGGGGCGAATCATGCGGACCGCCGGCGGCTTTCCGCTTGCCGGAAAGAAGGAGTTCGAAAGAAAAGATGTTCCCCCGTCGACTCCCTCAAATCGAAGGCTGAACGAAAGCCGGCTTCGGCGAAAAAACGATCCGCCGGCGAATCTTTTTAGGAGATCGTCATGAAAATCGAAATCTTGGGCATGGGCTGCGCCCGCTGCCGCGACCTCGAACAGCGGACGCGCACGGCTCTGGCCGAAACGGGCCTCGCGGCCGAGGTGGAGAAAGCCGACGACATTCAGAAAATCATGGCGTATAAAGTCATCGCCACTCCCGGGCTGGTCATCGACGGCTCGGTCAAGGCCGCCGGGCGCATTCCTTCCGTCGACGAAATCAAGAAATGGATCTCGGAGGGCCTGAATAAATGATCCCCGGAAGATTCCCCTCCGCGTCCGGCAAGCCCTTGTCCGCCTTGATCCCGGCCGCTCTCTTGATCCTGGCTTCGGCCTCCGCCGGCGGCGGCCTGGGCGCGAACCCGATGGACAAGAATTCCGCGGCGGTCTCGAATCCGCCGCCGGCCCAGGCCAAAAATCCGGCCTCCCCGGAAAGCCTCGTGATCGCGACCGAGCGCCTTGATATCGATTTTTCCAAACACCTGGTGACGTTCATCGAGCTTGGAGCCGATAAATGCATCCCCTGCAAGGCGATGCAGCCGATCATGAGGGAGATCGCCGCCGAGTACAAGGACCAGGTCCAGGTGATCTTTTACGACGTCTGGAAAAATCCCGAACCCGGCCGTAGATACGGCATCCAGCTCATCCCCACCCAGGTCTTTATCGACAAAACGGGAAAAGAGATCTTCCGCCATGTCGGCCTGTTCCCCAAGGAGGAGCTGGTGGCTTTTCTAAAAAAACAGGGAGTCCGCTGAAAGCCGACCCGCGAAATGAACGCGCTTTTCGGCGATATCGGCCTGATCCTCCAGAATCATCCTTGGCTGGCGATCCCCGCGGTTTTCCTCGGCGGAGTGATGACCGCTTCCAACCCCTGCGTCCTGGCCATGATTCCCCTGATGATCGGCCTGGTCGCGGGCCGGAGCGAATCAGGCGGCCTCAAAAGAACATTTTTGTTTTCGCTGTTCTTTGTCCTCGGCCTGGCCGTGACGTTCACCGCCCTGGGGCTCGTTTCGGCCCTTCTGGGCCGGATGTTCGGCGACGTCGGGCGCTTCTGGAAGCCCGCCCTCGCCGTTGTCTGTCTGGTCATGGGGGCGAATCTCCTCGGGCTATTCCATTTCAATTTCTCCTTTCCCGGAATGGCTCGATTTAAAGGCCGGGGGCTTCTCGGCGCCTTGGCCCTCGGGCTTCTCTTCGGCCTGGTTTCCACGCCTTGCGCCGTCCCCATTCTGGCCGTTCTCCTGGCTTTTGCGGCCGAGAAAGGAAATGTCCTCTTCGGCGGCGCCCTCCTCTTCATTTACGCCCTCGGCCACTCCGTTTTGATCCTCATCGCCGGAACGTCCATGGGGGCGGCCAGAAAGATGATCGAGTCCAAGGGATTGAAAAAAGCGAGCGTCGGCCTTCAAAAGGCGGCCGGCGTCATCATCATGCTCGTCGGGGGATATCTTCTCGTCGGATAAAACGCGCAAAGGAGATGGCCATGAATGATTCGCGCCCGAAGCGGCTTTCCTTTCTGGACCGGTATCTCACCCTGTGGATCTTCGCGGCCATGGCCGCCGGCGTCGGGCTCGGATATTTCATCCCGGCCGTCGTCGGGCTCATCAACACGTTTCAGTCCGGGACGACGAACATCCCGATCGCCGTCGGGTTGATCCTGATGATGTACCCGCCTCTGGCCAAGGTGAAATACGAGGAGCTCGGCGACGTTTTCCGGAACGTCCGGGTTCTGTTCCTTTCGCTCGTCCAAAACTGGATCATCGGGCCGCTTCTCATGTTCGCCCTGGCCGTCCTTTTTCTCCGGGATTATCCCCACTACATGTACGGCTTGATCCTTATCGGGCTGGCCCGC
>Ga0209718_1005121_pt1 | contig 10540 bp, 13 predicted proteins | sample AD_JPNAS1_MetaG_FD_184420 | JGI IMG/M metagenome (GOLD analysis project Ga0209718, IMG submission 184420) | Active sludge microbial communities of municipal wastewater-treating anaerobic digesters from Japan - AD_JPNAS1_MetaG (SPAdes) (version 2) | ecosystem: Engineered > Bioreactor > Anaerobic... | reverse complement strand
GCTGTTACGTTATCTTTCCTCATGGTGTGTGTATCCTTTCCATTTTTGTGGTCGGTTAACTGTCGCTAAACAATCAACCGATGGATACACCACCTATCTTCCTAAACACAACTTTTGTTTATATCTCGTTTTTTGTTACAAGAGATTTCCCCACGAATATACCTGCATGAACTTGAGATACCTCTGGCTGCCGATCCCCAGCGCCTAAACCAGACTTTTGATTTTAACCTTGCCCAAAGGTACAACACAACCGAAAGCAGCCCTCCTTTTGGAAGCTTCAACGTCCTGGATTATTTTGCCGCATTGTGTCCTATGGCCTCAGCACGAGCCACCGACAAAATGGTCGATGGAGATCTCTTGTGTTTGGGTAACTTCCGTTTCCAAGTAGTACACACCCCCGGCCACGCCCCAGGCCATGTTTCTCTCTTCGAACCCGACAGAGGATTACTTTTCACTGGAGATGTCGTGGGAAAGGTAGTCGCTTGGTATTCGCCCTCCTCCGGTGGAGCAATTGGTTATCTTGAGGGTCTGGAGCGGATTGCAAAGTTGAATGCCCGTGTCATTCTTCCCTCTCATGGTGAAAATATTGGGCGGGTGCGTGAGGCTATCGAACGCACCAGAACGCACATTCTCAATTTCGATTCAGTTATACTACGGAACCTGAACGATTTTCCTTTAAGCTTTATTGATCTATGTGCCAAAATTTATCATAAACCCGCCGCCCGCTTCTTTCCCGGACCGCAGCTAGTAGAAAGTCATTTGATCAAACTCGAACAAGAAGGTAAGGTCACGCATCGAGAAGGCGGTCTTATATGCAGAGTATAGACTGTAACCATATTTTTGTTTCAATTCGATCAAGCGTAGTCAGAAACTCTTTATGCTCAATTATACCATTTCAAAACAGACACTATAATAATGTTGGTCAAAATAATTTATATTTTTTAATCATTAACATACCAGTTACTGATTACGTTTTTGCGAAAAAAAAGGATGGAGGTAGCCATGAGTGAATTTGAACGATGCGTTTGTTTTCAGCTTACTAGTGCTTCTCAAAAAATCAGACGGAGGTATCGGGATGGCATCGCAAAGTACCAACTGACACATGGTCAGTTTTTCATGTTGTGCGCAATTTTAGAAGAAGAAGGTCTTTTGCCAAGTCAGCTGGCAGATAAGACAGAACTAGACAGACCCACTGCTACGGGCCTCCTTGACCGACTTGAGAGAGATGGTTGGATTGAACGGCACACGGAACCGAGCGACCGTCGAATGTATCGAATTTCCCCATCTGCTAAGGCCATAAAGCATAAAGAAGATCTTTTAAACCTGTTTGAGCAAACAAACAGCCATTTTATAAACCGCTTTACTCCAGATGAATGGGAGCAATTTCAAGAATATTTAAATCGTTTGGAATTACCGTGACCATAAAAACTTTTAAATGCATGGAAAAAATCTGTGAGACGTTCTTGCAATCACATGACATTGCAATGTCAAGAATTAGTATCCCCATTTAAATTCTTTTTTGGAGGTTATTATGCAGCAAGATGTTTTTGATAAAAAGATAGATATCCTTTTTAATCCTGAATCAATAGCAATTATTGGGGCGTCTGCCGATCCAGTTAAACCAGGCGGCCACCCGGTGTTATCCCTTGTTGAAAATGGTTTCAAGGGGAATGTTTATCCTGTTAATCCAAGATATGAGGAGATTGGCGGATTAAAGTGCTATCCTTCCATTGAATCTGTTTCAGGAGAGGTGGATGTGGCAATAATTGCAGTGCCTGCTAACAGGGTTGTCAATGTGTTGCATGAATGTGCAAGGAAAAAGGTAAAGGCTGTTATTGTTCTTACCTCTGGATTTTCAGAAGTAGGGAACTCCGGCAGGGAAATGCAGGAGGAAATGGTCAGACTGACGAAAGAAAACGGGATGCTCTTGTGCGGTCCCAACAGTCAGGGGATATTTAATGCCTTAAACGGGATGTCGGCTGGGTTTGCGATCTCAAAATTGCAGACCGGAGACGATAATTTTAAGTTTTATGGTTTTGTCAGCCAGAGCGGCGGGTTTGGCACCTCCATATATCTTATGTCAAGTGAGACGGGTATAGGATTTACTTATTTTGTAAGCTCGGGCAATGAGGCAGGGCTCAGCTTTTCAGATTACCTTGCTTACATGGTCAATGATAAAAATACAAAAGTAGTGGGCGGATATCTTGAAGGGGTAAAGGATGGCAGAAACTTATTTCATGCTGCCGACATGGCGTTGAAGAATGAAAAACCATTAATCCTTATTAAATCAGGCCGTCATGCTGCTGCCGCAAAGGCAGCGGCATCACACACTGGTTCATTGGTTGGATCTGACAGTGTTTATACCTCTTTTTTCCATCAAAAAGCTATTATAAGGGTTGAGGGGATTGAAGAGTTAAATACTGTGCTGAGTGTTTTGGCCGCGGGTCGTCCCTTGCCAAAAGGGAACAGGATTGCTATTGTGGCAAGCTCTGGAGGTAGCGGGGTGCTGCTTTCAGATAAGTGCGTTTCAGCCGGTCTCGAAGTCGTTCCCTTTACGGAAATTACTCGTAAGAAACTTGACGAAATTCTCCCCTCTTTTGGCTCGAGTGCAAACCCTGTAGATACTACTTCTCAAATTCTGGTGGAGCCTGATTTACTTTTAAAACCACTGAAGATAGTCCTGGATGACCCTAATATTGATATGGTTATTTATGAGCATTGGCCCGGGTTAGAGCTTAATTTTGCTCTTCTTGATGGAATGATTGAGGCTGCCAATGCAACTGAAAAAATATTGATGGTTTTTATGCTCGGCTCGGAACACCTCGGCAGGGAAGAGTTCCAATATCTCCGTACTCACAGAGTTCCTGTTGCACGCACGCAAGATCACGCTGTACGTGTTCTTGGTCATGTTACGCGATACAGCCGCAGGATAAAAGAAATCCGCGCGGCCAGGGACATTAAAATGCCGCTGAAAGGTATTGACCGCAACAGGGTGAAGCAATTGCTTGAGGGGACAAAACCAGGTCAGGCCTTGTCTGAATCATTATCAAAGCAGATACTGTTGGCGTATGGCATACCATTCGCTCCGGAAGGGCTGGCTCAAAACCTTAAGACGGCTCTGAAAATAGCGCATGATATTGGTTTCCCGGTGGCAATTAAAATTGATTCCCCTGACATACAGCATAAAACCGACTCTGGTGGAGTAAAATTGAATATTAATACAGATCAGGAACTTGGCGCTGCATTCGCGGAAATCATGGAAAATATCATGAAATATAAACCCGGCGCACATCTTAACGGAATTACAGTCCAGAAGATGCTGAAAGGAGGAACGGAATGTATCATTGGCTTGAAGAATGACGAGGTGTTTGGCCCCACTGTTCTGTTTGGGCTTGGGGGCGTTTTTGTGGAAGCGCTGGAGGATTTTTCCCTGCGGGTCTGCCCCATAACACCTCTTGATGCAAGAGAAATGGTTTCTGAAATCAGAGGACATCGTATATTGACCGGTTTCAGGGGCGCCCCACCTGCTGACAGAGAGGCTGTTTATGATGTTATATTAAGAGTGTCACAATTGGCAATGGATTTTAAGGAGTTAAAAGAAATAGATATAAATCCCCTTGTGGTCTTTCAACAAGGGGTTTGTGCAGCTGATGCCCTGATGATAATGTGAGATGATAATGGGGAACTTATTGGGGACGTTCTCAACAATTCAGATTGATATCCATAATAAGTTTTGTCAGGAGAAAACGGATATCCGAATTGCCTTAAATAAAATGTTACCCAAAAACTTCTTGAAAGGTTAAGCGGTATGCATGTAGGCATTTTTGCTGATATTGAAGGAAGCTTTGGTATTTGGCGTATGCGCCAATGTCGCATGGGAACGCCGGAGTGGCAATATGGCCGGGAATGTTTGACCAAAGATGTCAATTGCGTGATTCAGGGCGCATTTGATGGTGGAGCGCAGCAGGTTACGGTAATTGTTCCGGCAGGAGAAATTAAACAATATGCCAATGCTTTATTTTCATTAAAAAAGTGAATTACGTCTATCAATTCTTGAATAAAGATCAGATCATTTAATCCAATGCATGGCATATTATTTTTAACCGGTTTAATGTCATTCGGCGGCGTTTCAATAAATGGGTGAGCCTGACTTTGACATAAAGCACTGCAACGAACTACAATCTGTAGTCATCACCTTGCTGTTTTTCAATCGACGTGAAGGTGGATAAAACAACGAGGACGGCATTCTTTGAGGTATATTCTATGATCAGATCTCTGAATGATTTTTTAAGGGTTGCACGGGAGAAGGGACCTAAGAAGCTGGCGGTTCTTGCCCCTGAAGATGAGGACTTTATGCTTGCGGTGAAAGCGAGCTGGCAGAAAGGTTATACCGAACCTATTCTCATTGGAAATATAGAAAAAATGGAACGGGCGGCCGAAAAAATCGAATTCGATATAAGCAGATTCGAAAAGATCATCGGTGACGACAGGCAGGCCATTGCCGATCTCGGCATAAATATGCTCTTTACGGGAAGACTGGCAATCATAAGCAAAGGGCAGATACCCACCTCTTATATCTATCGCTCGATCATCAAAGAGGAAAGCAGAGCAGGCTCAGGCATGACTGTGAGTGTTATTACTTTCTGGGAGATTCCCGGACTCGATCACCTGGTTGCCTTCACGGATACAGGAGTCAGCATCAAACCGGATTTCAAGACGAAAACAGAGATTCTCAAGAATGTTCTTTTTGTCTATCGTCTTCTGGGATACCCGAAACCGCGGATCGCTGTCCTTTCCGGCCAGAGGGAGATCGGAGGTATGTTGGATTCATACCGCGATTTCGAGTTGCTGCAGAAGGCCGCTTCCGCGGGAGACTTTGGCGATTGTGAAATTGTTGATGCTACTTCGTTTACGGAAATCTTTCTTGGCGGCAGAGGCCGCCTGGGTAATAGCTGCGGGATGAATATGGAGAGGATGCCGTATATTCTTCTTGTTCCCTGCCTCGATACAGGCAATATTATTTGCAAGCTTGACTTCTTCCTCGCTGTGACCCGCTGCTCGCTTGTTGCAACGTCCAGGGGCCCGGTGTGTATCCCGTCCCGATCCGACTCCGGTGATAATATCGTGGAACAGCTCGCGATGTGCGTTGTGGTGGCGGACAGGATGAAAACGGAGGTGAAGTGATATGCTGAAATCATTCAGAGATGTTCTTGAAGCTGACAAAGAAGGAGGAACAAAGAAACTGGCGATTTCTTCTGCGGAAAAGAAGGACATTGATCTCCTCGGCAAGGCGGCGGCGGCCGGCCTCGTTATGCCCTGCTTGATAGGTGACGGGAAAGTGATGGAAGGCATGATCAAGGGTACTCCGCTGGCATCACTGGAACATGAGATCATGAATGAAAAAAAGCCGGACAAAGCGCTGAGCATGGCGATAGGACTTATCCGCGAAGGTCGTGCCGACATGCTGATGCAGGGAGCCGTTAAGCAGCAGATGCTGCTGGATGCCGTCATGGATGTAAAGAAAGGTCTTAGACAGGGAAAGCTTGCGAGCTGCGTTTCCGTCTTTGGGTTGCCGAAACCGGAAAAACTGATATTCGTTACCGATACTTTCATAAACAACAGACCGAATCTTGCCGAAAAACAACTTATCCTTGAACATGCAGTCCGGCTCGCGGGTGTACTGGAAATCGAGGCGCCGAAGATTGCGGCTCTTGCCGCCATCGAACAAATAAACCTCAGCATACCCTCGACACTAGATGCAGCAATACTCTCCAAGATGTCTGAAAGGAGACAGTTCGGAAATGCTATAGTTGAAGGTCCTCTCGACATAGACTGCGCCCTGAGCAAGACTGCGGCAGAGAGGAAAGGACTGCAGAGCGTTGTGACGGGAGATGTAGATATATACCTTGCCCCGGAAATAGATACGGGCCTCCTCCTGGCTGAAGCACTCGTCTTTTTCGGAAAGATGAGAACCGTGGGGGCAATCATGGGAACGGCAAATCCGGTGATCCTGAATCTGCCTTTCGTCCGGGAAGAAGACAGAATGGTGGAAATTGCGATTGCAGTCTTGGTGTGCAAAAAGGGGAAAAACGATGCATAAAGAATATCGCCTGCTCATTATCAATGTCGGCTCAACTTCAACAAAAGTAGCATGGTTCAAGGAAAACGCTCCCCTGATTCTCGAAACAATCCGGTATGACAGTGAAGACCTGGCACGTTATTCTTCTCTTGATGAACAGCTTCCTCTTCGCGAAAAGGACCTCCTTGAATTTCTGAATAAGAACGGCATAGGCCTGGAAGAAGCAGATATGATTGTCAGCCGCGGGGGCTTGGGCAATCCTGCGCCTGCGGGGGCTTACGAAATTGATGAAGCCATGTGCAAAGACCTTCTGGATGGAAAATTCGGGAAACATCCTTCAGCCATGGGGCCGGCCATGGCCCTTTTATTCTCCAAAAGATACGGGATGCCCGCCATTGTGATCGACCCGCCGAGTACGGATGAATTCCAGCCTCTGGCCAGGTTCTCCGGTCTTCCCGAAATTGAAAGGAAGAGCGCCTTTCATGCACTGAACCAGAAGATGGCGGCACGGCGGCTTGCCGGAGAATTAGGGGAGAAATACGAGGATATGAATCTTATCGTGGCCCATCTGGGCGGGGGTATAACCATCGGGGCCCATCAGAAGGGCAGGGTAATTGATTGTACTCATGGACTCGGGGAAGGCCCCTTCACGCCGGAGAGGGCCGGTTCTCTTCCCACGACAGACCTCATTGAAATGGTATTTTCGTGCGCCTTGGACAAAAAGCAGATTTTAAGCAAGCTTACAGGCCAAGGCGGCCTTTTTGCTTACCTCGGCACAAGCAACGTTGAAAAGGTGCAGGAGATGATCAGGGCGGGAGATGAAAAGGCGAAACTGGTATATGAGGCCATGGCCTATCAGGTGGCCAAGGAGATCGGCACAATGAGTGTTGTCCTGAAGGGGGAAATCGACGGCATCATCCTGACGGGGGGGCAGGCAAATTCCGCGATGATGACGGGCCTGATCAGAGAGTGGGTGGGTTTCATTGCCCCTGTATTTGTCTATCCCGGTGAAGACGAGATTTCAGCGCTGGCCGAAGGCGGCCTGAGGGTTTTGCAGAAGAGAGAGGATTTAAGAAAGTATCCGCATTTATAATGGCACGAGTAATGATGTAGGTTGAAAAACATGGACACCGATGTTTAGGTAAGAAACCAAGACGGAGGTGTAAAAATGGAAAGAGTACCGAACGGGCGTTACACGAAAGAGTTTCGAGAGGAAGCGGTAAAGATGGTGACGGAAGGAGGCTTGTCTGTGCTGGAGGTATCAAGCCGTTTATCTTTACCGAAATCGACATTAGAGCGCTAGAGAAGAGTTTCCAAGACGGGGGCTCTTGGCCAGATTGGCAAGGGTCAACACCCCCTGACGGAGATTGAAAGGGAATTGGCGAAAGTAAAGCGGGAGTTGTCCTCCTTGGCCAGGATGGAACGGGATATCTTAAAAAAAGCAGCCGCGTACTTTGCCAAGGAGTCGCTGCACGGTACGCGGTGATCAAGGAGTTGCGACTTGCCTATCCTGTTGTGCTGTTGTGTCGTGTGTTGGCTGTGACGGCAAGCGGATATTATGCCTGGATCAAGCGGCCGCTTTCGATCCGGCAGCGGGAAGAAGAGAGACTGGAACTGGAGATACGGGCTGCTCATAAACGGACGCGTCAGACCTATGGTCCGGAGCGCTTGCCGCGGGATTTGTTGGATAACGGCGTTGTCGTTGGCGTTCATCGGATCAAGCGGATTCGCCGAAAGCTCGGCCTGCGCTGTCGGCAGAAACGGAAGTTCAAGGCCACGACGGATTCACGGCATTCTTTGCCTGTGGCGGGGAACCTGCTGAATCAGAAGTTCGAGGCCTTTGCGCCGAACCAAATCTGGTTGAGCGATATCACTTACATCCCCACTGGGGAGGGCTGGTTGTATCTTGCCGGCCACAAGGATCTTTTTACCGGGGGAATCGTAGGCTATGCCATGGCGGAGCGTATGACGAAGAACTTGGTCAGCCAGTCCCTGCTGAAGGCATTGGCCACCAAACGACCCACAGCGGGTTTGATTCACCACTCGGATCGGGGCAGCCAGTATTGCGCCCTGGAATATACCTCGTTACTTGACCGGTTCGGGATGAGGGCGCATCCATGAGCCGGAAAGGAAATTGCTACGACAACGCCCCTATGGAAAGCTTCTGGGGCGTCCTCAAGAACGAACAGATCCACCATTGCCGGTATGCAAGGCTATACGAGACATTACAGGGTACATCGAGATTTTCTATAACCGGGAAAGAAGGCAGGCCAGACTCGGATTCCTGTCTCCCGCTGCTTATGAACGATTGTTCTATGAAAAACGACTGGCAGCATGAAAGGTTTGGTGTCCACTATTGACGACCGACCTCACATAAGTCGATGTTACCAAACACCGACTTCAAAAGGAGGTTTGAAAATGAGTCCACGTTCCAAAAGAGAGTATTGTGAATAACCCCATGATTTCGAAAAACTCCTTGAAAGGTTAAGCGGTATGCATGTAGGCATTTTTGCTGATATTGAAGGAAGCTTTGGTATTTGGCGTATGCGCCAATGTCGCATGGGAACGCCGGAGTGGCAATATGGCCGGGAATGTTTGACCAAAGATGTCAATTGCGTGATTCAGGGCGCATTTGATGGTGGAGCACAGCAGGTTACGGTAAAAGACACCCATGAGGTCGGTTTTAACTGCATTATTGACAAGCTGGATTGCCGGGCCAATTACGTTGGGGGACATTTCGTCAGGCCAACATTTTTCGGTAATATTGCTGACTATGATCTGGTTTTATATGTAGCCATACATGCCGCATCAGGAACACCAAATGCTTTTTTCCCGCATACCCATTACGGAATTTTTTCTGAAGTCAGGGTCAATGGGAAGCTTGCCTGTGAGATGGATATCTATGGCGCATACCTGAGCGAATTTGGTGTGCCGGTAGGATTTGTTTCAGGCGAGGATATCGCCGTGAAGCAGGCCCTGCAAGTCCTGCCATGGGCAAAATCAGTAATAGTGGACAAGCGTAAAGAAACCTATACATCCGGTGAAGAAAGCAGCAATTACATCTTAAATGGCAGGAGAAAGCTGCAAGAGGTGGCCAAAACAGCGGTCCGGGAAGCATCCAGCATGGAGCCATTAATATTGCCTGGGCCTCTGCATTTCGAGGCAGTATTTCGTAACGAAGACCTTGCAAATACATTTAACACGTGGGGATTCAATCAGACCCAAAACATGGTCGAGTGGGATGCCAATAACATGATCGAAGGATTTGAAAAGTTCAATAAACTTACGTTCTTTCCAAAGAACAGATACCCCTTTCGAAGACCGCTTCTTTTCCTTATGAGGAGTTTTTACCGGATAAAAAACACATACTTTGTGCCGGCGCCTAATTCAGAGGGAGCTTCCCTGACATAGCAAGCGGACTCCATTTTTATTCCCATATCAAATCAAAGATGATATCGAGGCGGCCAAGCGGAGGCAATGAGGGGCATTAAACACGCGTGACCTTCAGGTTATACGTTGAGGAAGACGACAACGACCCAGGCATACGCCGGGCTTCGCTGCCAACAAAAATAGCGCTTTGATTTATAATTAGCATAAAAATATGATGAGACATCTACATCAAATCATACCTTATTGTACTCTGCAAAGATCATGGAAAAAATCGCCCGACCTTGAGTGGAAGATCTAAGATCCGTGGAATACCCGAACATTGCTTTTAGAGGCACTTTAGCTTTAATTTCGCTGACAGTTCCCTTGGGGTTAACGGATTGAATTTCATCTTTGCGGGCATTTATATCGCCGATAACGTCACCCATAAATTCACTGGGCGTTATAATATCAACCATCATTATCGGCTCGAGCATGACAGGATCGGCAATGCTGCAGCCTTCCCGAAAAGCGGTTGCAGCCGCAATTTTATAACCCTGTGTTGAAGATTCGCCTTCCCTGAAAGAACCGCCGGTTATCATCACTCCGACATCCATTACAGGATAGCCGTTTAATACTCCATTCATCAATGTTTCTTTTATGCCTTCTTCGATTACATCGAAATATTCCGCCGGAATAATACTATCATCAACATTAATAATTATTTCATTGCCCAGACCTCTTTTACGCGGGGTCAAGGAAATCCGTACATGGCCGAAATGTTTCTTTTCACCCAATTCCTTCTCAAAGATTCCTTCCATTTCGACTTTCTTTTGAATGGTTTCACGATAGACAACTCTGGGTCTGCCGACATTGACGTGACAATTAAATTCGCGAAGCAAGCGATCAACAATGATCTCCATTGAATTGATAATTGAATTGAATTGAATTGATTGAATTGAATTGAATTGATATTGAATTGAATTGATAAGAACTTCCTTTTATTTGTCAACAGTATAAAAAACGTTCTCTTGTGTGTCAAGAAAATTTTGACCACAAAATGTAGGGTGCAGCGCCAATGACCCTGCTGGTGAC
>Ga0209718_1005114_pt1 | contig 10547 bp, 8 predicted proteins | sample AD_JPNAS1_MetaG_FD_184420 | JGI IMG/M metagenome (GOLD analysis project Ga0209718, IMG submission 184420) | Active sludge microbial communities of municipal wastewater-treating anaerobic digesters from Japan - AD_JPNAS1_MetaG (SPAdes) (version 2) | ecosystem: Engineered > Bioreactor > Anaerobic >... | reverse complement strand
TCCAGTTTTGCCGATAATTATCAAAGACACAACGAATAAGGAAAAGATTGACCAGCTTTCCGAGTGGCTAAACAGTGAATGTCGCGACTGTTTATTAGTTTCTTCGGTAGATTTTTCTCATTACTGCCCGAGAGCCTTGGCCAATATTCATGATCAGTATTCGATTCAAGCGTTGGCAAATATGGATAAAGAAAGGGTGTGGTTAGCGGAAACTGATTCGCCGCAGGCGCTATATTTATCATTAAAAATTGCTGAAAATAGGCAAGCAGAAAATTTTCAGTTGATTTATCATGCCAACTCGGCTGATCCTTCGGAAACTGACGACACAGAAACTACCAGTGTTGTTCTCGGATATTATACAAATGAAGAGCTAACGGAGTCGCGGGTGGTTGAATCTTCTACTTCTTTTGTCGTCGCTGGTGATGCGATGTTTGATCGATCGGTCTGGCATTATTATAAAGATAAGGGCTTAAAATCAATTTTTAGTAATTTTGGCGAGCGGGTTTTCCGTGGTGTTGATCTTTCGCTTTTAAACCTGGAGGGGCCAATCTCGGCAAAAGAAATCGATGATGATTGGCAATCCAGTTCACTGGTTTTTAATTTTCCGCCAGAGGTGACTAGTACATTGGGATATTTAAATATAAATGCGGTGTCTTTGGCCAATAACCATACAAATAATGCCGGCAGTTCGGGGCTTGCAAACACCAAAAAGGTGCTCGGTGAAGCGGGAATAAATTATTTTGGCAAACCAAACGGATTTGACGAAAGTTCGGTATTACAAATTGACGGTGAGATGCCGATCTCAGTTATCGGCATTATGGCGATTGACAATTTTGACAATCAGCCACTTCTAGCAAAAATCTCCGCTGAGAAATCTGCTGGTCGGAAAGTGATTATTTTCCCACATTGGGGTGTTGAATATGCTCCTAAACATTCAATATCGCAAGAAAGGTTGGCGCGAAGTTGGATATCCGCCGGTGCCGATTTGATTGTCGGCTCTCACCCGCATGTAACCCAGGATTTTGAAATTATTGATGGTAGGCCGGTCATCTATTCCCTCGGTAATTTTGTTTTTGACCAATTTTTTTCACAGGAGACGCAAGAGGGATTGGTGCTCGCCGGCACTATTACGAAAGAAAAAATTGCTCTGACTTTTCTGCCAACCCGCGAAAAATTAGTTAAACCAGAGTTTTTGCGTGGCGAGGAAAAAACAGCGAAAATAAAAACCTTTTTCAATATCGATTCAGAGGCTGGATTTAAAAAGCTTTCAAGTGATACAATTGAAATAGATATTTAATTTGGGCTAAAGGAGGAGATATGGCAGATGAAGAGTTTAAAATCGAACTCCCAAGAAAAAAGAAGAGAAATCTTCTTTGGCTTTGGATTTTGATTACTGCGATTGTTGTTGGCGGAGGGGTAGCAGCTTTCGCTTATCGCGAATCGATCAGAGATCACTTTTCTGGCGAGGAAGAGTTGACGGAGGATGAAAGTGTTGCCGAAGAGGAAGAAGTGGCGGAGGAAGAGGAGGCAAGTATAAAAATTGTTGATGAGGGGATAACTTGGCTGAATCCTCGTGTCAAACTTTCTGATCTCGGTCTTTTCACTTCTGGCTCTAATACAGATTTTCCAGAATCATATCAGGGGACAACATACTACAAAGTGGCAACGACTTCTGATGGTGGAGAAATTATTCTAGCTTTAGCTAAAATGGAGTTGATGGGATATTGGTATGACTTTCATCATTTTTTGAAAAAAGATGGTGTATATTATTGGTTGGCTGAGAATTCTGATGCCGTTGGTGGCGAAGATCACTACTATTCTCGCACTTCATCCGATACCAATAGCACGATGATAATCCAGTCTTTGCGTTTAGATGATAAAATTACTGTCGGTTCAACAATTTTGGCACAACAAGCGTCAGTTTCCCGAGAAGAGTCATTTGTAATCTCGGAAAAAGCTGGAACTTTGATTGGCGAAACGAAGTGGGGTGATCTCTATATGCTCAAAGGTGAGGATCTTGATAAATCAGCCGGTGCGGTCAAGGTTACTCAGTATTATGTCTTGCGCAACGATGGGGTAAGAATAATATATTGGCCAACGCCGGATTTTCGTCTTGATGACGGAACGCTCAATGTGACGTGGTCTAACCCAGCTGGCTCGGGAGATAAATATTCCCAGATCAAAACTTCCGGTTGTGGCGGCGGCGGCGGATCTTTCCCTCTCATAGTTAGCGCAACATCAATGGGGACAAAAACTGAAGTTGGCGCATCGGCTAAAGGGGAGAAAGTCTACGCTCCGGCAGCTGATTCTGCCCTAACTGAAGCTGCTTATCAAGTGTATTTAATGGATGGTATGGAAGGCAAAGTTGCAAAGACTGAATTTTCTAGCAATTTGGGTGTGATTGCCTGGCAAGATGATTATGATAACTGGATAGTTTATTTGAATGATAAATACGCACCTATGGTTGAGTGCGGTAAACCGGTAATTTACCTTTATCCGGAAGAAACCACGGAAGTTAAAGTTAAAGTTGGTGCCGATATTCGAATCTCCGAACCGGAATATAGTGATGGCTGGACAGCGATTGCTTCGCCAAGCGGATCATTGAAAGTTGCTGGCAAAAATTACGACTCACTTTTCTGGGAAGGCCTTGGTTGGGGTGAATATCCGAGAGTAACTTCCGGAACAATAGTTAAGACACCACAAGTTGCGACGACAATTACGGCACAAATGAAAGAGATGGGGCTTAATGATAAAGAGATTGCTGATTTTAAAGAATTCTGGCTGCCAAAGATGCCCGCTACTCCATATGTGCGCTTGAGTTGGCTTCTGACTCCGGAAATGGATACTCTGGCTCCTCTCGCCGTTTCGCCGAAGCCAGACAGCTCAATTCGTGTATTTCTCGATTTCGAGGGATTAAATTCCAAGATTGATATTGCCCCACAAGTTCTGCCACATTATGAAAGAAAAGGATTCACTTTGGTTGAATGGGGTGGGTTACTTAAAGGAAGGAACTAAGAAGCTAGAAAAAGAGGCTAGATACATTAAGTTGCCCCGCATCCGCGGGGCAACTTTAGTTTTTAAAACATAAATGATACGATCAAACTATGAAAAAATTGGTACTAATTGATGGTAATGCAATTATCCACCGAGCTTATCATGCATTGCCAAAAACAATGATCACACGCCGTGGTGAGCAGACCAATGCAGTCTACGGTTTTACTACCACGCTGATTAAAGTTTTAGAGAATTTGCATCCGGAATACATCGCTGCCTCATTTGATCTCGCTGGTCCAACCTTTCGTCATAAAGATTATGCCGATTATAAAGCGACTAGAGTTAAGGCTGATCAGGAGCTTTATGACCAAATACCGCGAGTCAAAGAGCTAACAAAGAAAATGAATATCCCGATTTATGAACAGGAGGGATTTGAAGCCGACGATTGTATTGGGACAGTGGTTGAGAAATTAAAGGATAAAGAGATTGAGATTTACGTTGTTTCCGGTGACAAAGATATCTTCCAGCTGATCAATGGAAAGGTGAAGGTCTATTCATTGCGGAAAGGATTATCGCAAATGCAGATAGTTGATCATCAAACAATCGAGTCTGAGTACAATTTACAACCAGCAGATTTTATTGATCTCAAAGCGCTTGCTGGCGATGCATCGGATAATATACCCGGTGTTCCTGGAATTGGTCCGAAAACGGCGACTGATCTAATTCAAAAATTTGACACTCTGGAGGGCTTGTATGAGAATCTTGATTCGGAAAATATTAAGCCTCGAATTCGCGAATTGTTGAAAGCTCACAAAGACCAAGCCTTTATGTCGCAAAAATTGGCAACAATCCGTCGTGACGTGCCGATCGAATTCTCTCTTGAAGAGTGTAAATGGGGGGAGTATGATCGAAGTAAATTAAGGGCATTTTTTGAAGAGTTGGGTTTTGTATCATTATTGAGACGATTTGATATCAGTGGGGATAAATCTGAAATTCAAAATTTGAATATCGAAACAAATTCTAAATCCCAAATCGAGAAAAAAGATCAACAGCTTAAACTTTTATGAAAAATATTTTAAAAAAAGCCGAAAAATTAGACTGCAAAATCCCGCACAAAAAGTGGAGTGATATTGATCGTGAGCTTTCGCCGGTTTTGCGAGCAATGGAGAAAAACGGGATCAAGATAGATACAAAATCGCTAACGCGACTAAGTAAAAAGCTAAAAGTCAAAAGTCGAAAGCTAGAAAATGAGATACACAAACTGGCGGGAGCAGAGTTTAATGTTTCCTCACCTACACAGCTTTCGACGGTATTGTTTAAAAAATTAAAATTACCAACTACTGATCTGCGGCGTAATAAATCGGGAGTCTCTACCGGTGCGTCAGAGCTTTTAAAGCTCAGGAACAAACATGAAATAATCTCGTTAATTTTAGAATACCGGGAGATTTCTAAGCTGTTATCGACCTATCTCGAGCCATTGCCAAAAATGGTTGATAAACATTCTCGGCTTCATACTCATTTTGGTGAAGACACCAGAACCTCCAGACTAACTTCGTCTGAACCTAATTTGCAGAATATTCCGATAAAAGGAAGATTTGGTCCGGAGATTAGGGCCGCTTTCATCGCCGAAAAAGGCTGTAAACTAATCTCGGCCGATTATTCACAGATCGAGCTTCGAGTGGTGGCTTGTTTGGCGCAGGATAAAGTAATGCTCAAGGCCTTTAAAGATGGCATCGATGTTCACGCGAAAACAGCTTCGGAGATTTTTAATCTGCCGGTTTCAAAGATTGATCACGACAAAAGAAGAATTGCTAAAACGGTAAATTTCGGTGTCCTCTATGGTATCAGCCCCTATGGATTGTCTCAGACTTTAGGTGTTCCGCAGGAAAAAGCAGCTGAGTATATAATGCGCTACTTTGATATTCACTCTGGAATCAAAAGTTACTGCCAAGAACAGGTTGATCTGGCAAAAAAGAGCGGTTATGTTGAAACACTATTTGGTTTCCGCAGGCAGCTTCCCGATATCAATTCTGGGAATCGGAATCTGGTAGAAGGTGCTCAGAGGATGGCGATAAATACCCCGGTTCAAGGTACCGCAGCAGAGATACTCAAGCTAGCGATGATTGAACTTCATAAAAAACTTCCGGCAGAATCAGCCAAATTAATTCTAACTATCCATGATGAGTTAATTGTTGAAGTAAAAACCGGTCAGGCAAAAAAAGTTGCCAAGATCATGAGAGAAATCATGGAAAACGAGGTTAAGCTTTGTGTGCCGGTGGAGGTTGATGTTGGTATTGGTAACAATTGGGATGAAACAAAAAAGAACGTTTTAAAGTAGAAAGTCTGTAAAGTCAAAAGTTCATAAAGTACATGGAATTTTTTTAAAAGAAAAACCCGCCTGCAATGCCTGAGCATAGCGATGGCGGGCAGGCCCGACCGGGGCGGTCGGGAAGGGTGTGGTCAGAAGTCGTAGCCATCGTTCCACGGGGAGATCACAATGGCTCCATCTTCTTCGAAACAGACGTGGGTGATCTCAGGGATCAACAAGCGAAATACTCCTTCCCAGTCTTCACTGCAGATCCCGTGAGCGCTGATTGTGTTTTCGACGTTTGCCTTGACCCGTTCGATGTTGAACCACTTGCGTCCCTGCATCCAGGAAAACAGGCGGTGTTCGTTCGGGTTCGGCATCTCCTCAATTGAGAGCACAAGACCAATTTGCTCTCTTGTGACTTCAGCCGCAGCTATGACAGCCGCTCTTAGGTCGTTCGTTTCATCGACGATGATTTCTTCAGACAAGTCGGTCCCTCCTCTCAGATTCGAGCAGATATAATAGTGACATAATTTATTAAAAAAATCAAGATGGTAAAGCTTTTTTATGGTGATGACACATACTCACTAAACAAAACACTCAAAACACTTGAGCAGAATTTTTTCAATACAAATTTCGGCGACATTAACATCAACAAATTTGATGGTGCATCACTTACTTATGACAACTTTGTTCGAAGTGTTTCAGCTGTTCCGTTCCTCTCGGAAAAAAGATTGATAATAATTACCGGTTTGATAAAAAACGGTGATGAAAGATTGCGCGATTATTTAACCGATAATATCGAGAAAATTCCTGATAGCGCTGAAGTTGTGCTGGTTGAAGAGGGCGAGGTGGCAAAAAACTTAAAAATTTTTAAAGCTTTATCTAAAAAGGGGTCTGTAAATTATTTCCCCTTGCGTCAGGGATACGAATTGGAAAAGTGGCTGATAAATTATGCGAGAGAGAAAAAAATTCCCCTGCCACCAATCTCGGCCAAGAAATTAATTGCTACTGCCGGTAATAATGCTTGGCGGCTGATTAATGAATTGGAAAAGCTTGATCTTTATCGGATTAGTCAAAAAAAGGAAGAGATCGAGGAGGGTGATATTGACAGTATGGTTGAGTCTGAAAATGACCCGAATATTTTTGACTTCATTGATTCTTTGGGAGCTAGAAATGCTAAAGCTGCCAGCAAACATCTGAATCAGCTTCTCTCGAGTGGCAAAAATGAAAACTATATACTGACGATGATTGTTTATCAATTTAGAAACCTGCTTATTATTGAAGACTTGATCGTCCGAGGCGTTGATAAAAGGCAGTTGGCAAAAGAGGCGGAGATTCATCCTTTCGTTGTGACAAAGGCTATCAGGGTGCTTGATAATTTTGATCTGCGTGAACTTAAAAATGTCTATTCAAAGCTGCTTCGAACCGATCTGGACATTAAAACTGGCGCTGTAGATCCGAGACTGGCGCTGGAAAAGCTTTTAGCTGACCTAACCTTGTAGTATAATAGTTTTAATAGAAGTCTATTGCTGTTTACCTGTTTGGAGGGGAGTGCGAAGGGAAAAAGTTAAAAAAACACCCACAGTTGATATCTACTGGCGAAAGCTGGCGGCTTTTTCTTTTGTTTTTATCTTTGGACTTTTTGCCTGGAGATTTATGCTGGGAGAGAGATTTTCTGCTGATCAGGCGAATGATCTCTCTGGCGATGGCTTTATCACATCATCCCAAGTATCTCTTGAGGTCAAGAATAATGGCAGTGTTTACAAGGATGGTCAAAGGATTAAGGCAAAAATTAAACCAGAACAAGATTTTGATGAATTGCGGCTGATTGTTTATGATCAAAATGGTTTTTATTTGGACCAGTTAAAAATTCTTCTTAAATTACCGCAAAATGTTGCCGATGATACTAAGCCAGAAATTTTGGCGATTCATGGAGTTGAGAGCTCCAGGGCTGAAATATTAAATCCGTCGACTATTGTATACACCGCCGAATCAGTGGGCGAGCAATCAACGATAACCGTCGTAGCAAAATTGCCAAAAGGGGTGATCAACCTACCTTTTTATGATCAAATGGTTTATGTCCTTTCAACTTTTAGTGGTCGTTTTTGGCTCGGGATTGCCATTATCATTCCGTTTATTACTCTGGTTTACCTTTTGCTTTTGATCCACTTGCAGCAAAGAACTCAAAAAATACCGACGCCGGAAAGACCAATAACTGCCCCGCCAATGGCACTTCCACCAGCGGTTGTCGGTGTCCTTGTCAGCCAAGACGTTGGCTCGCGAGAGATCGCCTCAACACTTATTGATTTATCACTTAGGGGCTACATCTTCATAATTGATCGGGATCGCGGTTTCGCTTTTGGAAAGAGGAGTTTCTCCGGGCAACTTTTGGGATTTGAAAAAATACTATTGTCAAAAATATTTCGTGAAAGTATTACAATTTCCGATCAAGAAGTTAGCCAGCGTTTCACTAATCATCTTTACAGCAAAAAAATGTCATTATTCACGAAAGAGGTTTACGGTTTGGCAACAAGGCTCGGATATTTTAAAGAAAATCCGGTCCGTATGCATCGACGTTATCAGTACATCGGTACTTTGCTTTTTGTTTTCGCACTGATCTGTTTTGCGCTGACATTCAAATATTTTTCTCAGGTTCCTTACGCGGCATTTCTCTGGGTTGGAATGATGATTTCCTCATTAGTTGTCGTATTTGTTGGTAGCAGAATGCCGATCAGAACTGCGGTTGGCAGGCAGGCGATGTCAAACTGGTTGGCATTTAAAAGATATCTCTCTGACCCGACACCTCTACCTTACGAGCAGTCAAATTACCGGAAATTTGTTGAATACTTGCCCTACGCAATAATTTTTCACTGTGAAGCGATGTGGGCCAGGCGTTTTTCCGGTCAGGAATTTACTCTTCCGGATTGGTTTTTGACTGAGAAAGAAAGTCTTGGATTAAATGATTTTTGTCTAGCGCTTTATCCGATAATTGGTTATGTTGGGCAAAATCTTGCAGTTATTAGAGAACCGGAATTTAGATAGGGAGTTAAAATAAACCATAATGTTTAATCGAGAAAGTGTTATCGGGAAAATCGTTTATGGTGGTGGGTTTGTTTTCGATTTTGCCCGCTGGTTGGTGATTTTTGGCATTCTACTGATGATCTCGCACTATTTTATTATTACTATTTATATAGTTGATGGTTTGAGTATGGATCCGACTTTCAAAAGTGGAGAAGTCGGAGTTTTAAACAAGGCGGTCTATCATTTTTCTGATCCAGAAAGAGGAGATGTTGTTGTTGTTAAATATCCCGGAGATCCTGATAAAAAACGTTATGTTAAAAGGGTGATCGGTATGCCAGGGGAGAAGATTGAGGTAAAAAATAATTTGGTTTATGTAAATAACAAAGCACTCATTGAAGGTTATTTGCCAAAGGGGACAATAACAATCAAGGAGGGTTCTTGGCAGCTAGATAGCGACGATTATTTTCTGATGGGTGACAATCGCCTAAATTCCAATGACTCACGTTATTTTGGACCGGTAGAAAAAAGATTTATTATTGGTAAAACAATTTGGATTTTAGCCCCGCGTTTTTTCAGTGTCGTTACCCCGACTTATATTCTTTAGTTTAAAGTTCATAAAGTAAAAAGTTGAAAGTCGTAAGTTTATAAAGTTCTTAAAATTCAAATTTGGTGAAATTAAAAAACTGCCCTTGAAAGTATCGGCAGTTTTTTAATTTTCTATTTAGCTTTTGTGGCTGATTTTTTCTCTGGTTTAATACTTTCCTTCTTTGCCTTGGCTGCTTTTTTTATTGGTTTGATCTCTGCACCAGATTTGGCTAGTTTTTTCGCCAGTCTGGATTTTAGCCGAGACGCTCGATTTTTGTGTATGACATTTTTCTTGGCTGCGAGGTCTAATTCGCGATATGCGGCATCAATTTTTTCTTTGGTATCGGCACTGCTGCTATCAATGGCCAATCTTGCCCCTTTGATAGCAGATTTAATTTTCGCCCGTGTTAAATCATTTACTGATTTTTTGTGACGGTCGACTCGTAGCGCTTTTTTGGCTGATTTTGTTAATGGCATGTTTTTTAATTTAGCTATTTTTTAATTTACTTATAGGATTATAGCAAAGATCAATCCTGTTGTAAATAACTTTAGCAAAGTCAGGTTTTTTTGTTGACAAATATTTATCCCTTCGATATATTGTAGTGTCATATTAAAGCCACTAAATTTAGTCAAAAAATTATTATGGAATTATCTCCAAAACAACAAATTGTTGAGGCGATAAGGGGTAGCGAAAATATCTTAGCGATTACTCATAGGGGACCAGATGGCGATGCTGTTGGTTCTTTGGTTGCAGTCTCAAAAGTTCTCGAAAAAATCGGCAAAAAAGTAACCACGGTCTGTGCTGATAATATACCGGCAGTTTTTTCTTTTTTGAATGGTAATCAGGTGGTCAAAAATATCTCAGGAAACCGGGATTTTGTCATCTCCCTAGATGTTTCAAGTGTCAAAGCGGATAAATTTCTCTATAAAACTGAAGACGGGCGGATAAATTTTATTGTTACTCCCAAATCAGGTGAATTTACGCCAGAAATGGTTAGTTTCCCCGGAGGCAAGTTCAAATTTGATCTCATTATTGTTCTTGATTGCCCTGATTTAGAGCGTCTGGGCAAGCCTTACGAAGAAAACGTCGATCTTTTTTATGAAACTCCAATTATTAATATAGACCATCACGCAAGCAACGATCATTTTGGCAAAATTAATCTTGTTGATCTGACTGCTACCTCCACCTGCGAAATTCTAGTTTCACTGTTTGAATCGCTTTCGAAAGATACATCGCTTCTCACAGATGATATCGCCACCGCTCTTTTGACTGGCATCATCACCGATACAAATTCATTCCAGAATCAAAACACAACTCCAAAATCATTGACGGTCGCCGCCCAGTTGGTAGCGGCAAACGCCGATCAGCAGGAAATTATCAGAAAAATCTACAAGACCAGATCGCTCTCAACTTTGCGTCTTTGGGGCAGGGTTTTGACTAATATTCATGACGAGAGCAACTATCGATTTTTATGGTCACAAATCAAAAAATCGGACTTTTCCTCAGTTGGAGCTTCGGCTGACGATTCCGACGGTGTGATTGACGAGCTTCTCAAAACTGCCTACGGAGTTGATTTTGTTTTACTTTTGATTGAAAAAGATGACGGAATTCATGGCTCTCTACGAGCAGTTGGCA
>Ga0209718_1005111_pt1 | contig 10550 bp, 10 predicted proteins | sample AD_JPNAS1_MetaG_FD_184420 | JGI IMG/M metagenome (GOLD analysis project Ga0209718, IMG submission 184420) | Active sludge microbial communities of municipal wastewater-treating anaerobic digesters from Japan - AD_JPNAS1_MetaG (SPAdes) (version 2) | ecosystem: Engineered > Bioreactor > Anaerobic... | reverse complement strand
CCTTAATCTTTTTAAAGAATCAGGATATATGGGTATTGGAATGCTTTCTAATAGATTGCCAAGCTCCGATCCATTATTAGTAGGTGCAGAATTTTTCAGATATAATCCAGCTGATCATGGCATATTTGCTGTGCTTTATCAGTTTGGTTTTCCCGCAATTGCGTTAACCATTATTTTTCTGTATTACATATTTCGCGACTTGAAGACGGTCCGCCTACAGGGCATGCCGGAGCATTGGCCGATAGCTATGGCTATCCACCTTTATCTGGTGTTTTCTATCATTGGATTGCTGGCCATTTTCTGGAAACCTTCAGAATCATTTTGGACAGGTATAATGTTGTTTATGATTTGGAAAATGAAAGAATCAACACGTGTTAATTTGCAAACCACTAATAATAGTTAGTTGTTTTAAATATAATGATGATTAATGATGTTTCATTTATTGTAATTGCACGTAATGAAGAATTTGCCGTTCATAAATGCCTTTCTTCGATTTTTACTATGCCATTGAAGAATTGTGAAGTTATATGTGTGGATTCCGCTTCAACAGATGACACACTCGAAGTTATGAAAAAATATGCGAAAGATAATCCTTGCATGTCGATTTTTAGGTGTCGCGGAAACGTAAACGCGGCTGTTGCCAGAAACGTTGGGTTAGTGCGGGCAAAGAAGAAATATATTTGTTTTTGTGATGGTGATACGGCATGGGAAAGCAATTTTATTAGTCAGGCATTAACGCTGATGGAAGCAGGCGAGGCAGGTGCTGTTACTGGATGTTTGAAAGAAATCGTTTATTCAAATTCTCACAAGATAATTCTTCAGACAAGCGAACGAATTTCATACCCCAAGCGAATGGCCATATATCACTGTGGCGGAAACTTTATGGTGAGGAAAGAGATTGCAGATAAAGCCGGACTGTGGGAGGAAAGAATGGTGCGCAATGAGGATATCGACTACACATTACGCGTATCGCGTTATGGACGATTTATTGGGCTACCTGTGTTAATGGGCACACACCATACAAAGAAATATGACGAGCGCGTATGGGATATTTTATGGAAGGGTCTATCTCGAGCTCAAGGTGCGTTAATTAGAAAAAATCTAGATCGTCCGAAAGCCATTGCAGCGTTGTTGATGAAACATCGTGCTTACACTGCGGGCTATTTGTTCTACATATTGTGTATTGTCGCAATTATTCTGATCTTCTGTAACGTTTGGTCGCCAATATATATTGCTGCCTTGCCTTTGAGTTTTTTATTGATGGATTTACTTAGGGGTGTATTTAAACGGGAAAGCTTGTTGGAACGTTTTGTTGCACATTACTGCTATATTCCAGCGATTATGATGGGGCTATTATTTGGCCCGGGTACCAAAAAAGGCGAAAGCTATGTAGAAATAATACATTAGTGAAAGCTGGCGGTACGCACCACCGCACACCTCCTCATTAATTACGTAAAATAAACTGGTAACGGAGTTTTAACAACGCTACTTGGCATATGCCCCCTCTTAAAGAAAAGGATTTAATAACAAAACATTCCATTGCCTATATTTCTAAGTGAAACAAAATACTGACAAATCGTTTTATCAAGTAATCAATTAAATAATAAATGATTATAATATTAGCTGAAGATATATCCGAGCCAGTTGATGAAGGAATCAAAAAGTATTCTTTCTCCTTAGCAAAAAAATTTATTGATCAGGATAAACAAAATCTTGTTTTTTCATTTTTCCCAAACAAGGAGTTGCCCCATATTGAATATTTACCCCGAAACAAGTTTTTTATTTCATTTTCTTTTTTTAAACGAATAAATTCAATTAAACCAAAGTTTCTAATATACATACCTTTTTCTTCAACTACTTTAATGAGTTTTATTAGAATGAAGGTTGTTTCATTGTGGTGTGGTTCCGCAAAAACAATAATTGTTAGCCTACAAAAACGAAAACACAATTATTTATCTAAATTATTGATCGCATTCATTAAACCTTACGCGATAATTGTGTTATCAAGAACAGAGGTTGGTTATTACGAAAAATTAGGTTTAAAATGTATTTTAAGTCCTGTCGGTGTTGACACAAATAAGTTTACAAATGTAAATCAAAACAAAAAGCAAGAATTAAGGAAAAAGCTTAATTTGCCAATCAACGGCAGAATAGTCCTCCATGTTGGTCATATAAACAAAGGAAGAAATATTGATTCAATCCGTAAGTTGCTATCACATGGTTTTAAAATAGTTGTAATTGGAAGTACAAGGTTTGAGAGTGATAATGAACTTAAAATATACCTTGAGAAAGAAGGGTATATTTTCATAACTGATTATATAGAAAATATTGAAGAATATTATCAGGCTTCCGATATCTATATTTTTCCCGTTCAATCATCAACGAGTGCTATGGAGTTCCCTTTATCTGTGTTGGAAGCAATGTCGTGTAATCTTCCAATACTCACAACAAATTTTGGTGGCATCGAAACTTACTTTTCCGAAACAGACTGGTTTAAATATTATAACGATGACACAGAAATGCTGACAGAAGCCAATTTGCTTCTGGCGGCACCTGAATGTAAAAATAGAGATATTATTTTACGCAGTTTTTCTTGGGACAAGGTTTTTGATAACTATTGGGCAGATAAATTGAACGCACTATGATAATTTATGTTACAGGTATTGACGGGTCTGGCAAATCGACGATTGCGGATAAATTGACGAAAGAAGTTTTTCATGACAAACAAACTGTATATATATGGGCGCGTTATCAGCCCAAAATAGTGAAATTCCTGATATCGCCATTTAAAAGAAATTACGTTTCAGATCCTGCTAACGACCACATAATGAACGCCGCGCAGCTAACGCGGTGGTTAATATTTAAGAAAAAAATCACAAAGAGTTATCTTGTTTCAAAGATTACCTATTTAATTCAGTCTGTTGATTATTATCTACAACTTAAAAAAGTGGTAAAAAAGATTGAAGACAATAAGGATAATAATATAATTATCGACAGGATGTATCTTGATTTTATTGTTGATCAATCCATTAATTATGGCGATATTTCTGATAGATATTTCACCAAAATATTTCTAAATCGATTAGAAAAATTGGATTATATATTTTATATAGATGTCGACGATGAAATTGCGCTCAGAAGAAAAGCAGACATACCCTCCCTGGAATATTTAAAAGGGAAAAGGAAATATTATAAGCAGTACATTGAGATGCTTGATAACGCGTATATCATAAATAACAACAACAATATTTCTGATACGATGAAAGAAATTCAACATTTGTTGGAAGCATAATCTTATGAAAGTATATATAATTGGCATTGATGGTCTTGAACTTGATATTTTAAATCATTATGAGTCATTTCTTCCAAACTTTGGAAAAATAAGGAACAAGGGTTGTCTAGGCACAATAAATTCTGTCTATCCAGTTGATTCTGTTCCTGCATGGCAAACAATCTTTACCGGATTAAACCCCGCTCAGCACGGTATTGTCCGCGGCAAAGATTATGTAGAAAGCTTGCAGGATTTTGAGAAAATTAATAATTATAATTTAAAAGGAAACACTTTTTGGGATAAAATCAGCGCGCAAAATAAAAAATGTTTAATCTTGAATCCATTTCTGGCGTATCCGGCCTGGCGCATCAATGGACTAATGATATCCGGCCCTGCCTTTGTAGAAGGTGATATTTCAAAGTATCCCGAAAGCACACACTGCAATCCGGCTGTTTATGGCGGCTACAAACCGACGCGTCGTGACAAACTTAAAGATGATTTACTGGAAGCGCTCGAGGATATAAAAGGTCTATGGAAGGAATTTGAAACACACACGCAAGATCAAGAATACGATTTATGTTTTATCACCTTCACACAACTTGACCGCATACAGCATTACGCTTGGCGGTTTTATGACAAAGGCGATCCGTTACATGAGGAAGATGTACTTCTTTCTGACTTAATCAAGAAAGCATATATGCTGTTAGATTCATTTATCGGCAAAATCTTGTCAAAAATGAATGATAATGACCATCTTGTCATTATCAGTGATCACGGCTTTGGTCGTCGGCCATATAAATTAGTAAATTTTAATGAAATATTCCGTCAGCACGGTTTGCTTAAATTGTCGGAGAACAAACAAATCGTTAATGTAAGATTTATTCAGAAAGTTAGAAATTTCACGATAAGAACATTATCTAATCTTAAGGTTCTTGATATTGTCTCAAAAGTTGCAAGAAAGTTACCTGCATTAAGAAAATACAAAAAATCCGATTTCTTAATTGATACGGATAATTCACTTTGCTACACGGATCAATTCTTTAGTGGGAAAAATGCTTATTGCGGTTTCAATTTTGGCCAAATAATCAAAAACGGGTCTGAAGAAAAACGCAATGAGGTTATAAATAAAATAAAAGAAATTTTTTCTGCTCATCCTGAACTGCCGAGGTACAAATGGATGAAAACATCAAACGAATTATATAAAGGGAAATATGCACATAGGTATCCTGATATTTGTACGGAACTAGAAACTGGTTACGGCGTTGAATTTGACATGTTTGGTGAGATACTTACTGACAGTGTAACCCATTATGTTATTTCCGGCGGACATTGTAACCCTGGCACATTTGGTTATTATTCGAAAAATAATTTTCAACAACCCTGCATTAATTCAATAGATGAATTTCACAATTTTCTGCTTTCATTGTTTAAATGATAATTTTAGCGCTGACTGAAGTGTAGATGAAAATCCTGCAAATCAATAATTTTCATTATCGGCGTGGTGGCTCGGAAGCCGTTTATTTTAATACGGCGGAACTTCTCAAGAAATATGGCCATGAAGTAATTTTCTTTTCCAGCAAGATGCCTGATAATCTGCCGTGCGAACAAAGCAAATATTTTGTTTCCAATATCAATGATATCCCCCGCTGGAAAGGTTTGCATAATTATTTTCATAATCGCGAGGCAAAAGCTAAACTGGAAGCACTGATTTTGGCGGAAAAACCTGACATCGCGCATGCACATCTTTTTTGGGGTAATATTTCACCATCCATTTTTTCTGTTTTAAAAAAGCACAAAATCCCTTTGATACACACAGCCCATGATTATCGCATGGTATGTCCAGCCTATACTTTTACCGATATACAAGGTAGTGTGTGCGAAAAGTGTCGGGGGCAACATTTTTACTGGTGCGCTGCTAAAAGATGTTCAAAGGGTAGCGCTTTGGAAAGTTTCGTCATGACGGCTGAAATTTATTTTAGAAATTCATTTTATTCACCAGTAAATAATCTGGACGGTGTAATTTATGTCAGCAACTTTTCAAAACAAAAACACCTGCAATATAATACCAACTTTTCCGAAGTGCCCAGTTTAGTTCTTTACAACTTTGTGGCACAATCAAACCGTCATTATTTGGCACAGAACGAAAGAAGATATTTTTTATACTTTGGCAGACTGTCACACGAAAAAGGTTTGCATACGCTTATTGAGGCATTCCGTCAAATGCCGGACTTGCCGCTTAAAATTGTTGGTACTGGCCCGGAAGAAAAGGACCTGATTGATTATGTTTGCGTGAATAAAATTGCAAATATCGAATTTATGGGCTTTAAGACAGGTGACACACTGAAAAAATTAGTTGCAGAGGCGGCGTTTGTTCTTGTGCCGTCGGAATCGTATGAAAACAATCCGATGACGATTATAGAGGCCTATTCCATGGGCGTGCCAGTTATAGGAGCAAAGATCGGCGGTATTCCCGAAATTCTGCCGGACGGGAAAACGGGCTTTTTGTTTGCGCCGAAGGATGCGGCAGATTTAAAAAATGTTGTTACGCGAGCCAGTCAATTAAATGCGTCTGATTATAAAGCAATGCGTGATAACGCTCTGCAATTCGCAGCAGATAATTTTGACGAGCGCTTACATTATCAAAAGCTGATTGATTTTTACGAAAAAATTATATCTATCAAGAGAAAATTAAACTGAGTAAATAATTCCGCTATGGACGCTTCAATCATTGTTACTTACCGCTGCCCGATGAAATGCCAGATGTGTAATATCTGGCAAAATCCCACAGATAAAAGCCGTGAATTCAAGCCGGAACTTATAAATAAATTGCCGCGCGTAAATGCGGTTAACGTCACCGGGGGCGAACCGCTTATCCGCGAGGATTTGTCGGAGATCATCCGTATTCTTTTTACAAAAACGAACCGCATTGTTATTTCTACCAGCGGCTGGTTTGAAGAACGTATTTTTGAACTGGCAAAAGAATTTCCGCAACTCGGGTTTCGCGTGAGCATTGAGGGGCTTTCGCAAAAGAATGATGAGCTTCGCGGTCAGCCGGGCGGCTTCGACCGCGGCCTCAGGGTTTTGCTTGGTTTAAGAAAGATGGGCTTGAAGGACATCGGCTTCGGCATTACGGTTTCGAACAATAATTCCACAGATATGCTCTGGCTTTATGAACTGGGAAAGAATCTAAATCTTGAATTTGCCACGGCGGCTTTTCATAATTCTTTTTATTTTCACAAGTTTGATAACCGGATTACGAATATTAATGAAGTCTGCCGCAATTTTGAAGAATTAATAAACAGGTTGTTGAAAGAGACACATCCGAAATCCTGGTTCCGCGCCTTTTTTAATTTAGGGTTGATTAACTATATCCGGGGCGGCCGCAGATTGTTGCCGTGCGAAGCGGCGACGGAGAATTTTTTTATTGATCCGTATGGCGAAGTCCTGCCCTGCAACGGCATGGAAGAAAAATACTGGTTCGAAAGTATGGGAAATTTGAACGATGTCAGCGAATTTATGGAAATATGGAACAGCGAGAAAGCGAAAGCGGTAAGGGAAAAGGTTGCCCATTGTCCGAAAAGCTGTTGGATGATCGGCACTGCCTCGCCGGTGATGAAAAAATATATTCGCCATATTCTTCCATGGGTCGTAAAAAACAAGATTAATTCATTACGCGGCGTCGGCGTCGATCCGCAATGTATTCCTTTTTTCCATGTCGGCAATAACGATAAGCAGGGCATCAGAAAATAGTAAATTCAAAGATCAATTCTCCTTTCAAGAAATAAATCATGAAAATCATTTTCATCGGCGGTAGAGATATACATCAACTGGGTGGCATAGAAAACTATATGTATAACCTTGCAACGTACTTAAAAAATAAAGGACATGAACCCGTCGTCTTTTGTGAAAGCGACAGGAATCAAGTCGAGTATGTGAACGGCTTTAAGATCGTGCATAATCAATCCATTGGCGGCAGGTATCTGTGCAAAATCCTTTTAGGTCATAAGGCAACGATTCAAGCTCTTTTTAAAGAACGCGACGCAAAAATATATCATTATAATGGCTGGGGTCCTACCATGGCGGCGTGGCTGGCCGCTGTTTTTGGAAAAACGATTCTTTATCAAAGCCACGGGCTTGAATGGAAGCGGACAAAATATACGTCCCGGCAGCAGTTAATCATGAAGTTTATGGAATGGCTGACTCTAAAGTTGATGAAAAACATTACGGCCGTCAGTCAGGAACAAACGGATTTTTTTCTTACAGAATACGGCAAGCAATGTGTGTCGATACCCACCGCGGTTAATCTACCCGCAGACGCTTACGAAAGCAATATCCTGGAAAAATTCAATCTTGAAATCGAAGATTATTATTTATATCTGGGACGGCTTGTCCAAGATAAGAACCCTGATTATCTGATTAAAGCGTTTAATAAAAGCGGTATTGAGGGCAAGAAGTTGGTCATTGCGGGAAGCAATGACGCCGATTTACAATATGTGAAATACCTGCATGAATTGGGCGCTCAAAATCCCAATGTAATATTTACCGGCGCTGTTTACGGCGATGACAAGGAAATGCTACTGAGCAAATGCTTCGCGTTTTGCCTGCCATCAACATTGGAAGGCTTGCCCATTACTCTACTGGAGGCCATGAGCCACAAAAGAATTTGTCTGGCATCGGATATTCCCGCCAACAAGGAGGCGTTGGGTGATAATGGTGTGTGGGTCAAATATGAGGATGTTGACGATCTTTGCGATAAACTGCTGCATATTTTAAAAAATCATAAAGATTTGGAAATTCAAAAAGAATCGAATTACAAGCGCGTTGTGGATAATTTTACATGGGGCAGGGTTTCGGATTTATATATCAAATATATGAAAAATCTTACTGATGCCTGAAGAAATAATCGAAAATGCGAAAAGGTCATTTGAGTTAAGAGCTTACCAACCCGGTAACGAACACGCGATTTGTGCCCTGTTTGAACGCGTTTTCGGAAAGCCGATGGGTAAAACGGAAAGCCTCCGCCATTGGCGGTGGGAGTTTCTGGAAAATCCGGCAAAACCTATTGCTATAAAACTGGCTTGGGATGGCAACAGGTTAGTTGGCCAAGAAGCAGCCAATATTCTGCGGTTTTATTCTCAAGGCAAAGAATATTTGGCATTGTTAATTTTTGATACAATGACTGATCCCGATTATCAGGGATTGGGGATTTTTACAGAAACAGCAAAAATATTTTACAAAGATTTATCAGAAAAAGGCTATGCTTTTGTTTACGGTTTTCCAAATGCAAACGTGATTTATGCCAGAACGAAGAAACTGGATTGGAAGATCATTTATGACACTCCAATATGCGTGCGTCCGTTGGATACGGGCGGTTTTGTAAGAGAAAGGACAAAAAGCGTTTTTCTGGGTAAATGCGCAAGTATTTTTAGTAAAAAAGTATTTGGAGCATTACGCAGTAATAAAACACGAGACACGTTAATAGAAATTCGCAAGGAAAAGAAATTTGATACATGGGCGAATGAATTGTGGGATAAATGTAAAAATCAGCATAAGCTATGGGCTGTTAGAGATTACAAATATTTATCCTGGCGTTACGATATGCGACCGGAATCAAATTATGATTTATACACTGCATGGGGAAATAACATTTTAGCAGGCTATATTATTACTACAGAAATTAATCGTAAAGAAGGCAAAATTGTATTTATTGCTGACATTTTGGCAGATAATAAAGTCAATGGCGTAGTAGATCGTCTATTAAATGCTGTAATACAAGAAAGCATAAATAAAGGGGCTACCATGATTTCTTCAATGGTTATGCCAAATTCAGTTTACAAATCAGCATTCCGCAAAAAACTATTCATCAAACTGCCACGCATACTAATGCCGCAGGAAATTCACTTTGGCGCATACTCTCTTGACAACGGACTATCGAAAGAGTTTCTATACGATGCGGATATTTGGCATATCAGTTGGGGCGATACAGACCTTCTTTGATAATTAATGGAAATGAAATCTTTAAATCATAAATCTGTCGGCTTTTTAACCATCGATGTTGAAGAATGGTTTCACATTCTGGATGATCCGGCGGTTCCGGCTTTTGCCTTATGGCCGGGGCTTGAGTCGCGTCTGCCGCGCAACATGGAGCGGATTCTTGCCATTCTGGATGAATGCAAAGTAAAAGCAACGATGTTTTGGCTGGGCTGGGCGGCGCAAAAGTATCCTGATATTGTGCGTCAATGTGCAAAAGCAGGGCATGAAATCGCCAGCCACGGTTACAGGCACATTCTGGCTTATGAAGAAGGGCGCGAAAAATTTAAAGATGATATCCGCCATGGTAAAAAGGTTATTGAAGATATCATCGGGCAGGAAGTTATCGGTTTCCGCGCGGCGGGATTTGGGACTACATCCGATACGCCCTGGTTTTTTGATGAAATCCGCGCCGCCGGTTATTTGTATGACACCAGTGTTTTCCCGGCGTCACGCGGCCACGGTGGAATCGCGGATTTCAAAATGGAGCCGCACGAAATTTATACGCCGCACGGCGTTCTTTTGGAAATTCCGCAATCGGTTGTCGAGGTTTACGGCAGGCGGGTCAGTTTTTTTGGCGGCGGGTATTTGCGGCTGGCCCCAATATCTTTTATTAAATGGGGAATCGGTAAATTGCACAAATCCGGTTTACCGCTGGTTGTGTATGTTCATCCGCGAGAGGTTGATCCGGAGCATCCGCGTCTGCCGCTAAGATTACATCGACGGTTTAAATCTTACGTGAATCTGAAATCGACTGTGCCGAAATTACATTGGCTTTGCAAAAATTATAAGTTTCAGTTGATGAAGGAATATTTAGAAAATAGTATTAAGTAATTGAGGTTTAAGTAGTTAAGTAAAAAGAGGAGTTGGAAGGTTGGAAGCGTTAGAAAAATGTGAAAAGTGAATAGTGAAAAATCCGCTGTCATTCCCCGGCGTGTCCGGGGAATCCAGGGAAAAAAAGATTGCCACGACGGCTGAGAGCCGTCTCGCAATGACATTTCTTCCTCCACCCGCACCCCCTCCAGAGGGGGACAATGAAAGGTGAAAGTACCACTCGAATGTACATGAGAAGTTTTGAAAAAAGATTTCTCGTCGCTTCGCTTCTCGAAATGACAGTTAGGAAAGGGTTAGAAGAGTTAGAAAGATGTGAAAGGTGAAGCGTGACGCGTTTATCAAATATTACTTAAAGAGCTCATCAATAAGTTTTTGTTTTGTTATTTTTAGGTATTCAGCAATATCATTCAAAATA
>Ga0209718_1005101_pt1 | contig 10563 bp, 4 predicted proteins | sample AD_JPNAS1_MetaG_FD_184420 | JGI IMG/M metagenome (GOLD analysis project Ga0209718, IMG submission 184420) | Active sludge microbial communities of municipal wastewater-treating anaerobic digesters from Japan - AD_JPNAS1_MetaG (SPAdes) (version 2) | ecosystem: Engineered > Bioreactor > Anaerobic >... | reverse complement strand
GCCTTCTGGCTTAGTCCCGCTTCGAGGAAAGCTTCTAGTTTTATCCTGTCTTCTTGTGTAAAATGGTGTGGGGACATTGTGTACTCCTTCGGTTGTTTTGTTGAAAATCTTATTCTACCGAAAAGAGTCGCAATGTCTCCTTTTTTGTTTCTCAATAATTGCGTTTCGAATTTGAACCCGCGCCTGATCTGTGGGGACGCGGCTTATCGCATTCCGGCAGCGAGCAATGAAGACGGGACAACAGCGTAATAAACAGCGGTCAAGGACGGGAGCGCACCGCCATCTGTTTTGCAGGTTCAGAAAAAAGATATGCCTAAAACAGACTTTTTAAATCCGGGAGGATGCGCTCCCGGATGTAAACACTGAAGAAAATGGTGGGCAAACGCATCTGTTCCAGGCGGTCCGACATGTCATTTTCGGTCTGCAAGTGCCAATATTTCTACTTATGCTTCAATGATCGGATCAAAAGAAAAACCCTGCATCCATAAGCGTTTCAGCCAATGATTGCAGGGGTTTTGAAGATTTAAGAATGGTGAACGGGGCGGGATTCGAACCCGCGGCCACCGGATTAAAAGTCCGCACGCCTGCGGTGGCAAAGCCAATAAAATCAAGCACTTATAATGGGTCTGAGCCTTGTGTTACCCCTTGCGTTACCCCTGATGACACAAAACAGGCACTTTTGAAAGGACTTCTCCAGGGGCTTACAAAGGAAGAAATCATCACTCTGCTGGCGGAAAGTCTGAAACAAGCGTGATCCGAGTCACATACCCTGCCGGAGCGAAACGTGGTTCAACAGCCTGTGCTCTGAAAGAAGAGAAGTCCCCTCCTCTCTAAAAAGACTTCAGACTTTGGAGACTTGATACCCTTCTATACCCTGGTGGCACCGGGGGGGCAGCGGGGGAAACAGACCGGACAGGCATAAAGCGTATCCCCCGCACCAAATATTTTGTGGCATTTTCAGTTGCTTATCAAGCCAATTAAAGCCAATGCTTGAATTCAAGCAACAGGCTTTGAAAGCTGCCTGTTACTCCTACACAAATGCCTCGCTGCAGACAATTCTGGGTATGTCTTCAATGGTACGTGAAGTCCCGTTCTTTTCTCCCGGGCGCTGCATCGAGGCTAAATCAAAGGCGTGATACAGCTCCACAACAGCTCTCAGTAACGTATCGCCGGTAACAGCGCTTCGGCGAAGCACATTCATGTTTTCTCTGAGTGCCGGGGGCAGGATGCCCTGAAATGCGTTTTCCATGGCAAAGCAGCGCCGCTTCACATCGTCATCGTCCGTCCTCCCCGAATAAGCACGCAGCTCACGGAGCACATAAGCCTGTGCCGGTGATGCCGTATACAGGGACTTCTGTTCCGCCAGCCGTTGGTTCATTTCCTCAACAAACAGCGCTTTCACATCCATAATCCGTGCGTTGTGATCCAGCGGCAAGAGTGCGCGCGGTTCTTCACGGGGACAGCGGATACGGAGCAATGCCTCGGTCATATCCCGGGACACGATTTTCCCTTTCCCGTCCACCAGATACAGCTGCTGAAACTGCCCCGCCTGACAGAACACATAACTGCCGCGCCCGGAAAAGAGGGCTCGGCTGCTTCTGATTCCGCCTCGCAAGTTGCGGATGCGTTCATATTCTTCCGGATACTCTTCCTGCATGCGCCGGAAAAAAGCCTCTGCCTCCGTCAGATCGGGCACACCGTCTTCCTCTTCCTCCTGCAGGGTCATCTGGTGCCCTTCTCCCTGATAAATAGCGAACATGGATTCCTCGTTGATACGCTCTTCCTTATCCAGAATGGCGGCGTCTTCTCCGATGGAATCATGTATTTCCTGAATCCGGGCTTTGAGCCGGTCGGTCAGTCCCAGATTTTCATCCAATGCCCGTTCGGGCAAAAAATTAAAACCCCATACCTCTTCGTTTTCCGTTCCGATACGGTCGATTCTCCCGAAGCGCTGAATCAATCGCACAGGGTTCCAATGGAGATCGTAATTCACAATCACGTCTCCATCCTGCAGATTCAATCCTTCGGACATAACATCGGTGGCGATGAGTATGCGGATATCCGGGTCTCCTGCCGGGCGATGCACAAAAGCGTTCGCTTTCGGAGCGAACCGGGCTGCCACCCGGATTTTACTCTGGTCCGTCCCGTAGATGACTGCAATGGCTGGATCTGCACCACCGGGATTGATCGCCTCATAGATATATTGTGCCGTATCGGCGAACTGGGTGAACAGCAATACTTTGCCCGACGCCCGGGGGATTCCGTCGCGGAGCTTTTCTTTCAGCACCTGCAGTTTACTGTCTTTTTCCGGGGTAATACCGGCAAGATCGGAACACATGTTTCTCAGCAGTTCCAGATCCGCGCTGACATCCGCATAAAGCCGGGATGCATCAAAATCTTCAATCTTGTATTTGCTGCTGATCTGTGCCATGAGATCCAGCAGTTCTTCTTCGTCAAGCGCATCAGAGCCTTTCAGCAGGCGCTGCGCATCATCGCCCGCCGGAATAATGCCCTTATCCAGACAGCGCAGAAAATTCTCATGAACCACAATCATGCGCTCCAGCGTCTTCAGAAAGGCATAAACACTTGATTCCAGCCGCTTGAACAGCATCACCCGCATGAGCCCGCGAAGATTCGCGCCGACCCGCTGTAAATCCTGATACGGCGCCGCTTTTTGCATAATGGGCAGGACATAATGCCACAGACCGAAGCGTGCATAGCTCAGGCGCTCCCCTGTCGCCTCTTCTCCTTCTTTTAAGTTTCCGCCCAGGCGAAACCGGAGTGAGTCATAGATCCCGGCATAGGTCGCATCGATGTTATAGCCCAGTGTTTCCAGACGCCGCTGCGGGAAATAGTTGCGGATCGCCCCCACCTGAACCCACGCCCGTTTGGCGCCGTTCAGATAATCCGCCGCATCCGATTCGTCCAGTTCCCGCAAAGGACGGCCGCTGTCTTCCGCACAGCCATACCAGCGTAAGATGTGCCGGCGGGTACGGCGGACCAGCAGCGGCTTCAGGAGAGACTGCAGCGAACGGCTCCCTTCCTCCACCAGTTTGAAATACCGCTTCAGATTCGGAGGATCCACCGGCAGAAAAGTCTGGTCGCCCGGATGAAAAAGTTTGATCTGATGATAAATATCCCAGGCGCTTTTGTTGCGCGGTGTTGCCGTGAGCAGGCAAAGTTTGCGTTGGCGCCGCATCAGATAAGTCTGCAGGGCATCATAGCGCTGAGAACTGGCATGGCGGAAGTGGTGGCTTTCGTCAACCAGCAAAAAATCATACTCTTCGTATTTGGCATGGGACAGCTCATTGCGCCGTTCCTGCAGGCGGCTCATGGGGATCACCCGCGCCCCAAGATCAAACTGATGGCTGAACTCCTCCCAGCTTTCCTGCAGCGCTTTCGGGCAGATAATGAGCGCCTTACAACCCTCCGTCCGGCGGAAATGCTGAAGAATCGCCGCGCCGATAAAACTCTTGCCCAGACCGACTACGTCGGAAATAAACACGCCTCCCTGATCCCGGATAATCTGCACACCGCGCTTGACCGCCTCTTTCTGAAAGTCGGCAAGGCTTTGCGTGAGCGCATCATCCCACAGGGTTCCGTCATCCACAGGTCCTTCCAGCCGGTCGGCGACCAGAGCGTGAAGACTCTTCATATAAATATCGTAGGGCGTGGCTTCCGCGAGAAGCCAGCTCAGACGAATCTCTTCCAATAATGCCTGGGTGAGATCCAGACTCTCAGCCCAACGCTCTTCAAACCAGACCGATAACTGTTCGTGGTTTTCATTGCCATGAACGGCCACATTCAGTTCCGTGTTGTGGGTCAAGCCGGCGAGACTCAGATTGCTGGAGCCCACAATACCCATCCCCTTCTCATAGCGTCCGTCCTCAGGGTAATGAAAGAGGTAGGCCTTGGCATGAAGCCGGCCACGGGTATACACACGGATGGACAGGCGTCCTGTTTCGATAAGGCGCACCACTTTCTGCAACACTGACTCGTCTTCATCGCCCTGATCCATAAGCGCCAGAGCATCGCGCATCTCTTCTACAGCACCGTCGCCCAACTCCCGCGCCTCAGAGGCGTTGCGATAGCGAGCCGCCTGATTATGTTGCTGTGCCTCGTCCACCCGGTGAAAGGCCTCGGCAAAATGCTCCAGCGTCTGCCGGTCCGTGGCATTGCCTATGAGAAAACGGAGCCGTTGCGGATGATCCAACGATTCTTCTATGGCGCCCAACCCCGAAAGGAACAGATAGCCGACCGCAAAATCGACTGCTTCCGAAGTCGGAAGAATCGCATTGATCGTGTCAACAAGCTTTGTCCTGCAATTGTCAATAATATCGGACATGAAAAGAGGACCTTTCAATATCTATAAAACATATACCGTTGCGGTCTCTATCATTATGAACAAGTTGAATGGTTCTACACATGCGCATTATGCATTCAAACTGGAAGCCTTTTGCAGACGTAAATCAATCAATTCTATAGCCGCTTCGTAAACGGCGTCCCGTTCTCCACGACTCAGCTTCAAATAATCACTAAGGATATTGTCCAATTTAATGCGCTCAGATTTTTTTACTTCAGTTTCGACAGCGTCTATATTCAGATCAGAGAGATCGCTAAGCACATGACGAAAGACTTCCGTCAGTCCTTTATCTTTGGAGTCAATTGCATATAGAGTCTTAATGTCTGTCCCTTCCGTTTTTAAGGCACCTTGCCCTAAATTAGCTCTGCCATGTAATTCACGAAAAATCACTTGTCCAGTCCAGGCCAGACTTCCCCACACTACATAGTCATTGGCGCTCATAATTTCAAATAAGTTATGGTCGACAGCAATGCGGCTTTTATTCCAATACACTCCCAAACGATCATTATGAATCATAGGCCATAAAATACGTGCCCATTTTCTGTCGGGTAAGGAATACCAAAGAGTACGAGTCTTACAACTGGGTCTTTCATGAAAGCCCTGACTTTCACCCCAAGCGATATATCGCAAAGCATTTGAGCCTTTCAAAGACGTTTCATCTTTATTACAGAAGAAAGCCTGGAAATTCAACGTGTCCTTGGTCACCAACGTTCCCGGGCATTCTCTGGGGCTTAAAATAATAGGCTTCAGAAATTCTTTTTCAATACCCCACTTATCTGCAGTTTCTTGACTAAGATAGAAAAAGTTATTGGCCCCACTGGTTATGCCACGTCGCACCTCGGCGACAGATCCGAGAGAAAACAATTTACCTTTTCCTTTTTCCAAAAGCGTCCAGTAGATATCGGGCGCGCGCAGATATTTTCCACCCCACTTATTGCCGATGTATTTTGCACTGTGCAATAAAGTTGTAAGAGTCTTTTTGTCTTTGCCTCCCGACGGTGCGTCAGCGGAAAGAGCATCACTTCCCTGCTCCCAGAGGGTTTGCTGGTCGATGGGAAAAATGCGACATTGATCGAGCGTGGTGCGCTCTTTGGCTTTTTCTGCAGCCTTGAAACTTTCCAGCAGATCAACTGCATCGAAGGGCTCTTTAAACATGAGAAAGCGTGCTGTTTTATCGCGTGGGGATCTTTTTTGTTTTTCGGGAGCACCCAGCAGAGCGATGACCGTATTGACATCGGCAGATTTAAAGCTGCGTTTGCTCTTGTTGTCAATAATCATCTTCACATGACTCTGGGTCAACAGAAATTCCTGCAGGTCTTTGCCATATCCCACATCGAGCCAGGAGTTGGAGGTGATGAAAATAAAGGAGCCTTTGGTATTCAAGCGAGCCAGCCCGTGGAAAAAGAAATAACAATACAGGTCATTCTTCTGATCCAGCTTTCTGTCAGGCTTTTCCGGATTTACCCCGAAGAAGGAAGGCCAGAGGGCATAGACGGAACGGATAAGCTTTTCTTTATATTTTTTATTTTCCGCTGTTGTTTGTTTTGCTTGGGAAAGGAGGGGGTCGGCTATCAGTTCCTGACGCACATAGGGCGGATTCCCTACAACAATGTCGAAGCCTTTTTTGCTGTCCTCGAAAATTTCCACAAAAGCAATGTCCCAAACAAAGGGCGTTTTTTTAGTTTTTCGAAGCGAATGTATTGCTTCGGAAAGTTGTTTTTTTTCTGTTTCGAGAGATGCTATCTCCAATTCAACTTCTTTGGCATCTTTAGGCGATAAGGGGCATTCGCGACTTCCGTCCAGCATGGCAATTGGTTTTATGGCAGTGCGCAAATCTTTCAATTTGTTGGTGATGTCATGCTGTCGTTCTGCGAGAATATCGTCAAAGATATCCCGTTCTTTTTTGTCGATGCTGTTGCGAGTCTGTTGTTTGTTTTGAAACTGGTTGTTGAAAAACCGGAGTTTGTCACCTTTGAGTTCCCGCAATCTTCCTTTGAGAGAGGCACTCAGAGAAGAAAAACTGCGCATATATGAAAAATCGATATTTCCAACCATTTGAATCAGACTGTCGCCCTGGCGGATTTTGAAGTTCAGATTGGGCAACAAGGGTTTCATCTTTCTTTCCGGTACAGACAATTCCGTTTCAACGACCAACTGAAGCCAGAGTCTCAGTTCAGCAACATCCACCGCCCAAGGCATTACATCCACCCCGTAGAGAGAGCGACCGATAATCTGCTGTTTTCTTTCATAGGGGGTCTCTGCCCTGCCAACGGCATAGCCGCTCCTCTGCAACAACTCGTCGAGCACCTGCAACATGCCGATGAGAAAAGCACCGGATCCACAAGCAGGATCAACGGCGGAAACATTTTGAAGAAGGGTGTCGATTTCCTTCCACAGGTTTTGTTCAGTCAGCACTTGGCCAACCAGCTGTTTCTTTTCTTCTGTATCGGCAAAGACAAAATCGTAGATCAAAGGCTTGCGTTCGGCGCCAAGATGGTTGGACAGGTAATCAACCAGAGAAAGGCGACACATCATGTCTATTTCTATGCGAGGCGTATAAAAGATGCCTGCCATTTTTTGACTGTCCACTTCCTCTTTGCCAGCGTTCAAATCAGATACATTGACAAGGCTCTGGTATACGTTGCCCAGCATCTCAGCATCTACCGCCACTTCCTGATCCAGAGGTGTATCTTCGCCGATAGTGAAATTATAGCCTTGTAGAAAGCGAAGAATGTCTTCCATGGCATCGTCATTGATCTGGCATTTCAGAGCATGTTTCTCATCCAGCTCGTTTCGGGTGAAGAGACCGCCATTGAGATAAGGCGCCTCCGCCATGGCATTTCTGGTTTCTTTGGAGATATAGGGGCAGTTGTCTGTGAATACATTGTTGAATGCTTCAAAGAAAAGAATGTGAAGCCAGTCTTTAACAAAACTATTTTCCGGCTGATCACAGAGCCGGTATTCATGCCAGAAATTATAGAAGAATTCAGGGTCATTGTTGAGCCAGCGTTTTTTCTGAATAAAATAAATGAACATGATGCGGTTCAGAAACTGCAGGGTATAATCGTGTGCCCATTGCTTGTCCCGTGTTTGCTTGAAAAGTCCTTCCTGCAACTGATCAAAAACACGTTTATAATCCCGAAAGAAGGCCTCGGTGACATGCTGTACGTCAAAGGCACGGTCATGAGCTTCCTTGATCTTATCATCACGGCGCCTGATGGCATCATCGCCAAGGGAAATATAAGTAATCCGTTCGACAAGCGTACGCATGGGCTGATCCGCATATTCAATACGAAAGCGCCGGAGAATAAGGCGGCCTGTGGTACTGATTTCCGGCACATTGACAAGGTGCCATTGCCTGCCTTTGTGATCAGTGACAATAAAGAGTGCCCGGAGTCCTATGTTATCTTTGAGGGTACGGTCAATGATCTGTCGTTGTTCGGTCAGAAGCAGTCGTTCATCCTTCAGTTGAATTAAAATGATCTGGAAGGCATCGCCCCCTTTAGCAACGACGCACGGGCGGGATCCGGGGACAAAGAGCGGTTTCAATTTCCCGTCCTTGTCTGTCAAATGCACCGGCTCATCGGCATAAGAATAGCCCAATGCATGGCACAGAAGATCACGGACACGCTCTTTCACTGCTGCCTGATACTTGTCTTGAGGATTGTGACACAGCGCTCTCAGCATAGCTTCGAGGGACAGCATCCAGGCGATGTCGGCGCTCAGGGCATGGGGCTTTTTGAAACCGCCTGTCTTCTGGTGCAGGCAAGGCTTGTCAGCATCCCCTATGGCAAACGACATGTTGTTGTTGATGGCATAAGCTATGGCTTCCTGAGCCAGTTCGTCGGCAATGGATTGCGCCAGTGCAACAAAGCCTTCCAGATATTCTTCCTTCTGGCTGTCACTTACATTGCTGTAAATAATGGTTACCGCTTCTTCGGCCAGTTCTCCGCTTTGCAACACCCAACCGCCCTGAGCATCACTCGAGGTGACACCGCCGAACCACTGAGCCATTTGTTTCTTTACCTGATCCAGAACTCTTTTTCTCAGGCTTTCAGGAAGTGATTCCCCGCATCGACACTGAGTAGGAATATAGAGATCGAATTTATTGGACAGTACAAAGACATCATCGGCCATGGTATGAAACTCCTCCTATAGATGGGCTTTGTGTATTATGCCTTGTCGGGTGCGAAAAAAGAAAGTGTTGGGTTTTGATTTTTTGAATGGCTTCCATCTCTTTGCGCTCATCGGTATTCGGGCATCAAGACTGTGTATACGGCGATTGCCTCCATTGCACATTTACTGCCATTTCGTGTAATAGCCCCAAAAATCTTAACTTTGGTGTTCTTGAACTGATCCATGAGCGTTCCGATGGGCACGCGGAAGTATCCGTCGGTAAGAATTATGATTTTTGCCGGACGTGTCCTCGGCTCCCATTCGACAATATGTTGCAACACACATGAGATGTCTGTTCCCCCGGTTGTTTTGAGCTCTTCTTGTGCAATGCCTTCTTTGGGAGCGGGAAAGACCCGTGTGCTGAAAAGAAATATGCGACACCACCCAGCCTGTTCCAGAGGTGCCAGAGCACTGACAATCCAGGGAAGGTTGTCACACATGGAGTAGCTGACATCGAGATAAAGGTGCACCTTTTGACCGAACTGAGCGCTTCTTTTGTGCTCATTGCGAAGCCCGTGATAGAGAATGGGTTGAACGGGGTACAGGCATTTTCTGGTGAAGAAGGTTCGATCTTTCCATTGAGGAATGGGGGTTTCCACGGGGGTGGGACTTGGCATGGCTTTGAAAATGGGCAGACTGGTATTTTTATAGAGGCCTGCTTTGATGAGTGTGGCATGGAGCACATTGAGAAATTTACGGTGGGGGTTTACTCTTTTCGCTTCAGGAGAGAGTGAAGATATTTGTTCGCCAGGGCCAATGCCCCGGGATATCTCTGTTTGCATGTTGACTGCAAAGGAGGCAAGCAGGGCATCTTTCATGGCCCCTTCCGGATCCTGGGAATCACTCTTTCCTGGATGGTTTCCAAGACAAATGACTTTATTGCGGGAACAGAATTGATCGCCACACCGGTTGAGCAGGGAGAGGATATCGTCATAACTCACATCGAAGTTTGGATCGTAGTACAGTTTATTGCGCAGCTCCTCCTCCGGCACTTCAAGAATTTTTTTCAACGCATAGGCACATTGCGATTTCCCCGTGCCATAGGCCCCTTCTATCCACAGAGAACGCCTTTCCTGTCGTGCGAGAATACGTTCCATCTGACGGAGCATCTCCACGAAAGTCTCATGCGGATAGGTGCGGAGCCAACTCTCCGGATCCCTCTTGATCGTCGACTGGTTGATCTGCGGAAAATAGTGCTGGTCGACTGAAAAATAATTACTGTACTGATGGCTCTTGGCAGTACTCCCTCCTGAAAAGTTCAAGGACATCCTCCGATGTCTTATCCTTTGAAAGTGCTATCTTGTCAAGATCGTGGGTGAAACTCGCATGGAGAAAATCAGGATGTTTCGCGGAAAGGCCCTGCAGGCACGACTGCATCTCCTCACGGTCAAGACCGAAAATCCGCGAAGGACTCAAACCGTCCCGCTCTATACTGTCATTCAACAACAGGCTGAGCGTGAATTCCTTGTAATCGCCACACTGCTCCGCAAACTTGAATAAGCCGTACAACACAACACGAAGATCACTGATCCGGCACTTCGTGCGAACAAGATCCCCGGCACCCGTAACATGACCAAAGTCAAGGTTCGTGCCGAGGGGAGTCAAAACAAGCCGGGCATATGATTTCACTACGCGGGTTCAAATTCGAAACGCAATTATTGAGAAACAAAAAAGGAGACATTGCGACTCTTTTCGGTAGAATAAGATTTTCAACAAAACAACCGAAGGAGTACACAATGTCCCCACACCATTTTACACAAGAAGACAGGATAAAACTAGAAGCTTTCCTCGAAGCGGGACTAAGCCAGAAGGGTTATGTCAAGAAGTTTCTGTAAATTAGTTTTCCTGGTGAACAGTGGTTATGTCAAGAAGTTTCTGTAAATTAGTTTTCCTGGTGGGTTATGTCAAGAAGTTTCTGTAAATTAGTTTTCCTGGTGAACAGTGCGTTGTTAGTTACTATACTTTGATCCTGAGGTTATCCTTTAGAATACCTCCCCCCGGGGGGAGGTATTCTGCGGTTTTGC
>Ga0209718_1005095_pt1 | contig 10574 bp, 6 predicted proteins | sample AD_JPNAS1_MetaG_FD_184420 | JGI IMG/M metagenome (GOLD analysis project Ga0209718, IMG submission 184420) | Active sludge microbial communities of municipal wastewater-treating anaerobic digesters from Japan - AD_JPNAS1_MetaG (SPAdes) (version 2) | ecosystem: Engineered > Bioreactor > Anaerobic >... | reverse complement strand
GTTGGTCGGCATCGAGCGTCAGATCGTTGATATTTCCCATAAACTCGCTGTAAGGCTGTTCGCCTACAGCCAACACAATCACATCAGCCTTTCGGGTATCTTTCAGAAATTGTTTTTTATCAGCAGGAGATAAAATGCGTTCAGTTTTTGATAACAGGACATTATTAGTTCCAAAAGTACTTTTGCAGGCTTCGAATAAAGTGAGCATGTTCTGTGGTTGCTGTGCTTCTGCTGCTCCCAGCCAATCGAACGACCAGGGACCATTGAGCATCCGCTTTGAATTAGCTCCGATTCCTGCTACTAATATTTTCGTTGAATTGCTTAGTGGCAGAATATCTTCATTTTTCAACAATACGATCGATTTTTCGGCAGCCTCGAGCGCTACTTTTCGGTTTTCAGTGGTATTTACGGCATCCAATAACTTTTTGGAAGGATACGGATTTTCGAAAAGTCCCAACTCTTTTTTCAATTGCAAAATACGACGTACCGAAGCATCAATCTGCGCCATCGATAATTTTCCTTCGGACAATAACTCCTTGACATGCTGAATAAACGTGTATGAATTACAAGCCATGTACATATCAACACCTGCATTGATTACTTGAAGTGTTGCCTCTTTTTCATTCGCAGCTGTGTGATGCATTTTTACAATGCGCTCAATATCTTTAATGTCGGTAACTATTACACCATTAAAGCCAAGCTGACGGCGAAGCAAAGTATCGAGTAAAAACTTCGAGCCATGCACCGGTTCTCCGTTCAGTTCGCCGCTATTCACCATGAGCGTTTTAACTCCCGCTTCAAAAGCTTTTCGGAATGGAGGCATAAACACTTCGTGCAAAGTTTGCATCGGGATTTCGGACGGTGAGCGGTCGTAACCGTATTTTGGGTCGGAATAGCCAATAAAGTGCTTGGCACAGGCCGAAAGTTTGTAAGGTGCAATTTCCGGAACATATTGATAAGCTTTTATATAAGCGCTCCCCAACTCTGCACAAACCCGCGAGTCTTCGCCAAAAGTTTCGTAAAAGCGCGGCCAGTAAGGTGTTCGGGCAACATCGAGCACTGGAGAAAAATTCCAGTTCAAACCAACGGGAGCAGTCTCTATCGCAGTTACCTTTGCTACTTTTTCAATCAGGGTTTTATCAAAACTACAAGCCATCATCAGGTTGTGTGGAAAAATGGTGCCTTCGTTGATATAATTGGCGCCGTGCACATGGTCAATACCTATTATTAATGGAATACCGAGCCGCGTTTCCTCCACAGCCACTTTTTGAATTGCCGTAACAAAGTCGAACCACTTAGCATAACTGTCACTACCGCTCAAAAACGAACCAATATGCTGTTGTTTAATCAACTGTTTGAAATTATCCACATTCAGGTCGAGCGATTTACTGCCATCCAGGGTGATGGTACTGAAGCACATTTGCGTCATTTGCCCGATTTTTTCGTCGAGCGTCATTAACGAAAGTAAAGAGTCGACATTGGTTGATGATTTAATTACTGCATTTACTTGTAATGAGTAACAAAAAATGAAAGCAAATAAAACTATCTTATGCATATTATAATTAAATTTGAACTTAGTACATGACAAAAAATGTAGAAAAATTTATATTCTTTATTTTCAGATATTTAATAATGTGGCTTTGCCCCAAACCCATTACAAGAAAAATTGACGTTCGTTGGCTAAAATCTTCTAAACTCGCTCCTCCGTCGCTCAAACAGAGAAGATTTTTTAACGCGAACTTCACTGATTTTTTGGCTCACCGGACAAAGTCAACCCCAAGAGCTTGGCTTATTTGTTCTGTTTTACAGATATATAACATAAATGTCTCAATTTTTGTCATGTACTAAAAAGAATTTTACATTTATTTTACAGGAACAAAAAGCACTGCATCGGCTATCACAACACCCGGCTTGTTTGCAATAACTTTTACCGAAATGTTTTTTTTATAATTTAATTCATAACGCCCCAATTTTACCCAGTGATGGCTATTTGCTTTTTGATCCACGGTTATTTTATTTGTATCTTGTCCAGTAAAAATTTCGACATCAACAGACGGAGCCCATTCAGGTGTATTAATGGGTTTTTCTGGACAATAGAGATATACATCATACATGCCAAAATCGACCATTTTTGGAGTAAATAGCACTTCTGTAGCACTTTTTCCATCGGCCACAACCATCAGATAATCCATTTTATTTGATGCAATAGGTTTTGCAGGTAATTCCCATTTACCCTTTAGTTTTACTTGCTTAATGTCTGAATTATCGACCAACACTTCAGGTTTTCGTCCGTCTAAGTATGGATTTTTTGCCAAGATTGATTGTATAGTTTTTACATTCACTTTTTGCACAGCAATGTTTTGATCAATTGCCAAAGAAGCAGCTATTGCAGCCGATTGTCCCAACACCATAAATACAGGTTCCATGCGAATGGAGCCATAGGCGATATGCGAAGCCGATAAGCAAACAGGCACTAACAAATTGGTACATTCGTTTCGTTTGGGTGTAATAGAACGATATGAAATTGGGTAGGGAGGGAAACCACCTATTTGTACATCGCCCTCGTTTTTCACAAAACCATTGATCGCAATCCGCTGACAGTTATGCGAATCCATTCCGTAGGCTGCCATTCCGACACCATCTTTTATTTTTTCTTTGCCCAGACAATTGTGTTCGGTCATTACATATTCACCAATCATACGCCGTGCTTCGCGAACATAGATTTGGTGCGGGAAACCTCCGGTTTTCTGAAATTCATCTTTGCAGTAGCCCCATGCCTGCATCTGCTGACGTAACGTATCCGGAACTGCAGGGTCGTAAGCCATAAAATAAAGTAACCCTTTGATATAGTCAATGTGTTTTTGTTCAATTTGTTTTCTGGTTTTATAGTCTGCTTCCGGGTAATTATAGTTTTCGCCAATAAAATCGGTCGAAAACGGGCCATTGTTATTTATGTCTGTCTTCCCGTTTGGCAAATGCCCAATATTGAAATAAGAGACTAATAGGTGCTTCCACTTCTTTTTTTCACGTTGGGCTATAACTCTACGAAGCAATTCATATTTTTGCGGATCATAATTTTCCGGTTTCTGGATAGGAATTTTATTATCTTCATTTTTTGTTAAGCACAAGCGGTAATTATACGCTTGCACTAACTTATCGCCGGTTCCTGTGGCGACAGGGATATTGTTACTCACCCCGTAGACATAACCACTGTTCGTATTTTTTGGATTAATGTATGGACTTATACTATCGGGAAACTGATGCTTTTCACTTAACTGAAAGCCATTATACGTTTCGTTATAAGTAGCATTGCTTTCCCTTCCTATCGTGTATGAAACTCCAGCTTTTGCCATCAAATCTCCTTCGTAACTGGCATCAATAAACATTTTGGCCTGTATCGTAATTGGGTCTTTGGTCGGATTTTCAACATCGGCAACCGTAATCTGAGTGATTTTACCCACAGACTTTATAAGGGCTCTCACTTCATATCCTTTTATCAGACTTACCTTTGTTTTTGAAAGGTAATTACTAAAAACAGTTTCAGCCACATGTGGTTCAAAAGTCCACATTTCCAGCTTGCCGTAATATTTTCCGATTGAGCGGTAAAAATCGCGCGACAATCCCGTTATTGCCATTTTATTGCCAATATCCGTCTTGCCTAATCCGCTAGCCGACATACCACCGATAAACTGAGATGGTTCCACAATAACGACACCTTTACCCATACGATCGGCTGAAACGCCAGCAATTATCCCCGACGAAGTAGCTCCGTAAATGCAAATATCGGTTTTGATTACTTCGGCATTTAAACTTACATTACAAAACACAATAGCACTTAACAATGCTTTTTTTAGAATATTCATAATTTTATGTTTTCAAAAATTTAATACCAAACACTTACACCACCCGGGTTCAGAGCGCTTGTTCCAATGTAAAAATTTGAGCTATTTATTGTTGGTAAAACAACTGTTTGGGAACTGTAATTCACAGCCACCCAATAGCCGTCGCGCCATTCTACAAAAACGTAATCCGGCAAATCGAGTATCTTTGTATTGTTCTGTTGATAAAACTTACGCAGAAGCACTTCTTCGGCCTCACCATCTGTCGAGTGAAAACCGACATACATTACATTTCCATTCCCATGCTTGCATAGTGTAGCTGCAGCCCGGCCGGTATAAAAATTATCGTCGTGGACAGCCAACACTTCTGTACCCGGTTTGGGTTGTAAGATATCTGCCCATACATTCCATTTGTAATTATGGTTATCAATTTTAATAGACGAAGTTTTTGACGGCGGCAATTGGTCGAAAAAATCCACCTTAGCACCAATTAAGTCCCAAACAGGTTGCTGGAGCAAGGTTTCCCACAAGTGTCCGTTGTTATCCTTCATTCCCGAACGAACGGTAAGCACCAAGTTTCCGCCTTCCGACACGTATTTTTTTAATTTGGCAATCAATGCAAGGTCAACCATTTCGTAAGCCGGAGCTACCATGTATGGATATTTTGCAACATCAAAAACGTCGTTTTCCTGAATAAAAGTAACGGGACAACCCATCGATTTCAGTTTTTGATAATAAACATAATAGTGTTGGTATGTATCCCAGCTGTTATTCACTTTTACTTCTTCGAGGTCGAAAAGATTGTCCTGCTTCCACAAAAATGCAGTACGGCGACTTTTCACATCGTCGGGTTCTCTTGGATTTTCAATGTTGGGTAAATTTTTAATTTCGTTGATTGCCTGCACATATTCTTTTCCACCGGGAGAAACGGTAACACCATCGGTTTCCATAATGCCTTTATGAAACTGCTCGCTACCAAACAGCGGCTGGCGAAACCGATAGGTACACACAAACTTATCTCCCAACCCGAAAGTGTGCCAAATCCACATTCGCACTGCTCCTGGAAGCGGTTGTGCGTTCCATTGCCCCCAGTTTATTTGTCCGGGTTGCAATTCCATAATGCCTGTCTGACCTTCGATAGACTTAGCCATTTCGGTCGAAAAAGACAATTCCATACCGCTACCGAGTCGATAGGCCATTTCACCTTTATCAGTATTCAGGTAGGTACTAAGCAGATACATGGTGTGCGAGGCAAAATCCAAATCGCCACGACTGCGAAACAAATCGACCGAAGGTAAAAATTTGTAGTAGGCAAAATTGGTGGTTATCCACTGTTTTTCAGAGATATTGGCACGCAATATACCGGCCTGAAAACGGATTCCGGCAGCTAAAGCATCGGCATTATAGCGTTTAAAATCGACAACAGCATGCTGATTGGCAGCCTTTTCGTTTTTATTGGGAATAAATATCTGATTGAAATTATTGTACGAAAAACTCCAGAATGAAGCGCCCCAGGCCTCATTCAGCTTATCAATGGTTTTGTATTTAGCCTGAAGCCATTTACGAAACTCTTTTTGTGCAAAATCGGAATAGTCGTACAGTCCTTCAAAGTGTGGCTCATTATCAATTTGCCACCCCACCACAGCCGGATGATGACCATAGCGCGCAGTCATTTTTTCTACTATTCGTTTAATATAACGCTGATAAGCAGGATGTGAGATATTACAATTGAGCCGCATACCGTGTTTTACGTAAAAACCCGACTCCTGTTTAATTAAAATTTCGGGATGTTTTTGGGTTAGCCAAACCGGAGGAGTGGCCGAAGGCGTACACATAATTACTTTCAGCCCATATTTATGCGCCAGTTCCACATTTTTATCCAACCAGGCAAAGTCGAATTTTCCTTCGCTGGGTTCTAATTTAGCCCACGCAAATTCGGCAAAATGCGTAAACTCAAAACCAAGTTCAGCCATTCGTTTCAAATCGCGCTCCCATTGGTTTTCGTTCCAATGTTCGGGGTAATAATAAGCGCCAACGGGCATTTGTGATTTGGATGGTATGAGATTTTGTGCCGAAGCAAAATGCCTCGAAAGTAGAAGAGAAATGGATGCGAAAGCAATAAACCGTATTATTTTTTTACACATAATATTAAACTGAATAACTATAACACTGCTGACGTAAAAAACAATGGCTTGACTTAAATCAGAGCAAGCCATTTTTTTTTAAGCAAAAATCCGTTTAAATAATTTCTATTTTACAAAAATCGTCGATTTCAGTTTTTGCGATTTGGTTCGCGGGTTAGCACCACCGATTATAATTCTGAATTCGGGTTGAGATATTTTGTCAATCGGTTCTCCCGTCATATCTTCAATTTGTTCGGGTGAAAGTTTCATACTGATTGTTTTAGTTTTGCCTGCGGCAATATTTACGCGTTCGAATCCCTGCAAACTTACTGTTTTACTGCCTTTTTGCTGCAAATACAGCTGGCAAACTTCGTCGCCATCGCGCTGTCCGGTATTCGTAATGTCAAATTTCACTTCAATGCCGGTTTTGTCTAATTTAGTGGTCGAAAGTTTCAGATTGGAATACTTGAACGAAGTATAACTCAATCCGTATCCAAAACCGTACTGTGGTTTCCCTTCGAAATAACGATAGGTACGCCCTTTCATATTGTAGTCGTCGAAGGCGGGAAGGTCATTCACCGATTTATAAAAAGTAACGGGCAATCGTCCGGCGGGATTATAATCGCCCCACAAAACCGAAGCAACAGCAGCTCCACCGGCCTGTCCCGGATACCATGCTTCCACGATGGCATCCACCTTTTTAGCTTCAGCAGGAAAAGCAATTGCACTTCCGTTGAGTAACACCAGCACTACCGGTTTTCCGGTTTTGGAAATGGCATCGATTAATTGCTTTTGCGCGTCGGGCAATTCGATGTTTTCGCGGTCGCCTTCTTTAAATCCCTTTACTTTCACTTTCATCTCTTCGCCTTCGAGCAACGGACTTAATCCTGCAGCCAGGATAACCACATCCGATGTCTTGGCAAGCTCGACTGCTTCGGCCAGCAAATCGCGACAAGGAACATCCCAAAGCATTTTAATAAATGCCTGTTCGGAGTTGTTTTGTACAAAATCCAACCGAATATTGTATTTTTTCCCTTTTTCCAGATAACAACTACCATATTCGGTGCGATTGTGGTGTGGATTATTGAGCGAAGTGATTAAACTGTCGTTGATAAACAATTGATAGGCGCGGTGACCATCGGCTCCGATGTAATACTTTCCCGAAACAGGAGGAACTAAAACTCCCGTCCAACGCACGCTAAACGAATCGACAGGCAACCTATTATCAGGGCTTGTTCCCCACCATTTAAAGTTGATTTGTTTATCGGTTCTTTTCAAAACAGGTTCTCCCGAGAAAGTTTTATTCGGAAAATATTCACCATTAAGTCCATTTGTTGTCAAATCATTATCGGTAAATAAAAATTCGGCAGGCAACACTTCAAAAAGGGGCAACTCATCAGCCAACCGACTACCGGCAGCATAAACAACTTCCGAGTTTGGATTGCGTTTTTTTATGCCATCTAATATGGTTGAATAATAATCGGAATAACCATGATAATTTCCGAGCAACACATCCACATCATTCGCATTGGGACCAATCACAGCTATTCGCCCGATATTGTTTTGTAAAGGCAACGTTTTTTTGTTGTTTTTCAACAACACCATTGATTTCTGAGCCGCCTCCATCGCCATGTTTTTATGCTTTTCGCTATCGATAATGCTCAACGGAATATTACACCAGGGTGTGGGGTCTTTTTCGGAAAGCATACCGAGTTTCAAACGGGCAAGCATCAATCGTTCCACACTCACATCGAGTTCAGCTTCGGTTATCAAACCTTGTTTTACAGCATCCGTGAGAGCAGGATACGAATCACCGCAATTCAAATCAGTACCGGCTTTAACAGCCATAGCAGCTGCTTCGGCTTTGGTTTTTACCACTTCGTGAGCACCTTTATTATAAAAATCCTTCACCGCCCAACAATCGGACACAATGTAACCATCGAAATTCCACTCGTTGCGCAGCAGATTTTCAAGAAACTTATTGCCGCAACAGGGATCTCCTCTGAAACGGTTATAAGCGCACATAACTGAATAGACGCCTGCCTTTTGCACGGCTTTTTTAAAATGTGGAGTATAAGTTGTCCTAAAATCGAAATCATCAACTCTGGCATCAAAAGAGTGGCGCAGCGCTTCAGGGCCACTATGCACCACAAAGTGTTTGGCTGTAGCAATAACCTTATAATAATCGGGATGATTTCCCTGCAGACCTTTAATAAACGGAACTGCCAGTTCCCCTGCGAGATAAGGATCTTCGCCATAAGTCTCCATACCCCGACCCCAGCGCGGATCACGGAAGATATTGATGTTGGGCGTCCAAAACGTTAATCCCTGATAAATATTCCGTTTTCCCTGACTTATAAAGTGATGATGTTTGGCACGGGCTTCGTCAGAAATAACATCGGCAATACGAAACATCAGATTTTTATCCCACATGGAAGCCATACCAATTGCCTGTGGAAATACAGTAGCTCTTCCGGCACGTGCAACGCCATGAAGACATTCGTTCCACCAGTTGTACTCCGGAATCCCCAGTCGTTCTATAGCAGGAGAAGTGTAAACCATCTGACCCACTTTTTCTTCCAATGTCATTTGCTTTACAAGTTCACGCGCCTGCAAACGCATGGCAGCTTCGGTTTGCGGGTTTTTGATTTGTGCATTTATGGTTACTCCAACACAAAGCAAAGAGCTAATAATCAAAACGTTATTTCTCATTTTATTTTTAAATTTTTTATTATTTCAGCTTTATCTGTTTCTTTTACAAGCCAACATTGGTAGCTTTTGGTGAGCCTTTGTTTTGCATCCAAAAATACAAAAGAATTTCGACCTTCAAAACTTGTATCGTGTGCGAGCAAATCCTGATATGAACGACCAATGCCGGTAGTGCCGAATTCAAGACCTTTAGCCCACAGAGTTCCCTCCACGCGCTGATGCCAAATATTTATCCAGGGATATGCTGTGGTTTTCCATGCATAAACCAAACTTAGCCTGTGTGTTGGCGAAACCGCCATCACCCAACCAACACTATCGGAAAAAATATGCGTGGAAACATAACTATCGGGCGTATCGGATCGACGCAAATCGATAGAATCGACACCCTTGCTGTTGTACGCCATTGGCCAATTATAGGAATGTTGATAAGGATTCGGATAGGACAAATGTTGCATAAATCCTTTCGTTGCATTGGAAAAAACCTTCAGACTATCGTCTAAAAACGGCGACCCAACAGTGGCGTGTTGTACTACATTGAATAGACGACCTATACTCGTATAGTTATAAAAAGTTTCGGTTACCCGAAATCCGCATCCGTTTTGCTCCAATTCCACCTTGCGGGTAATTTCAATGCCATCCAAAGGCGCTTTGATGTACATTTCAACAGTAGTGGATGTTTTTTTCAGAATCTTCCATTTGTCGCGTGCAGCTTGTCCGTTGTGCGGTACTCCGGCAGCCATTTCACCTTCGGTAGGCGCTCCCCACCGACCGGTACATAGGAAATGTCCCTGAAAAACAGCCCCCGACCGGTTATTAACAGGCATTTGTTCTTTGGTTACTTTCCACGAAAAGGGATTTACTTTTTCTACATTTTGCAAACTGACGAAAGCACCACCCATCTTGCTGATTTCGAGTGAGATAGTACCGTTACTTAATATTACTGAACTTTGTTTATTCGGATTTTGACCGCAAAGTACACATCCAAGTAAGGTATTGGCAAGCAATAAAATAATTACTGATTTCGGCATAATTTAAATGAAATTCTCGATTTTATAAAAAAATCATTGTTGTCCGGTAAACATTTATAAAAATTAGTGAAAACCAATATAGAAAATGTCTTACTAAAATATCGCCCCTAATGGGGCTTAGATTATGTGGGTTGAATTTTTCTACCATAATTTCGCTGCAATGCAGCTTTCTCTTAAGTCCCATCGGGATGATATTATGAGATTTGAGCATCATAAAAAAGATTTTTTTCATTGTTGTCCGGTAAACATTTATAAAAATTAGTAAAAACCAATTATGTGGGTTGAATTTTTCTACCATAATTTCGCTGCAAGGCAGCTTTCTCTTAAGTCCCATCGGGACGATATTATGGTAGTCAATAAGTTACAAATATCGTTACAGCTCCGTAGGAGCGACACTATTTGCTCCTTTATTTTTATCGGACAACATTAAAAAAAAATCTTACTGCATGAAAAATAAAGAGGCTGATTAAAGCTTTAATCAACCTCTTAGAATATTCCCTGTTAATTTTTTTGTTAACGGATTACTACTTTTGTTGTATAAATAGTACCATCGCATTCAATTTGAACGATTTTAGCTCCTCTACTCAAATTAACAACCGAATGATCACTATTCAAAATTTCGCTGTGCTCCTTAACACCTAAAATATTATAGACATTAACCTGAGCTCCTTTTACCGATACAATATTTAACTGATTATTTTTCAAATAAACAAAACTGCCTGTTTTATGTGTATTTTTCATGCCGGTTACCACTAAAGGAGTTCCGCTCATAGAAACCGACTCGTCGCAAACAACTTTCACTAAATCATCCGTAATACCTAAAGATTTAGAAATCCATGCTTCGCCATTAACTGTACCAATTAATACACCTCCAT
>Ga0209718_1005091_pt1 | contig 10580 bp, 9 predicted proteins | sample AD_JPNAS1_MetaG_FD_184420 | JGI IMG/M metagenome (GOLD analysis project Ga0209718, IMG submission 184420) | Active sludge microbial communities of municipal wastewater-treating anaerobic digesters from Japan - AD_JPNAS1_MetaG (SPAdes) (version 2) | ecosystem: Engineered > Bioreactor > Anaerobic >... | reverse complement strand
CTATGAGGTTGCGCTGGGGGCTTATCCCGGAGAACCTTAGGCCGTGTTCAGCGAGGATGCTGACATACGCGTTGTTGAGCTCGTGACGGTGGCGATGCCTCTCATGCACCAGGGTCTCACCGTAGGCATCGGCCGCCTTCGATCCCGGTTCGAGAGCGCAGGGATAGACTCCCAGACGCATGGTTCCCCCTATTCGCTCTATCCCGCGCTGTTCCGGCATGAAGTCGACGACAGGATGGGCGGCGGCAGTATCGAATTCTGTGCTGTTGGCGCCGCGGAGCCCGCACACATTGCGCGCGAACTCGATCACCGCACATTGCATCCCCAGGCACAGCCCGAAGAATGGCACCTTGTGCTCGCGGGCAAATCTAGCCGCCAGTATCTTGCCCTCTACCCCGCGCGGGCCGAATCCTCCGGGAATCAGAACGCCGTGCGCCCTGGAAAGCGCTTCCTCGGCCTGATCATAGCTGGTCAGGGCCTCCGAATCGACCCAATCTACCTCTACTTGTACGCCGTTTTCGATCCCCGCGTGGCGAAGCGCCTCAACTGCGCTAAGATACGCATCAGGCAGCGCGACATACTTGCCCACAAGCGCCACCCGGATCGAGCGTTCGATGCTGTTGAGCCTGGCAACCATAGTCCGCCATGCGGACATGTCCGGTTCGGCCACAGGGCATGCCAGCTCCAGGCGTTTCACGACGATCTCGTCCAGGCCTTCCTGCTCCAGGATCAGGGGTACTTCATATATAGATTGAGCATCGGGGTTGAATATCACGGCTTCCGGCTCCACGTCGCAAAACAGAGCGATCTTGCCCTTGATATCGGCTGGAAGAGGACGGTCGGACCGGGCGACGATCACGTCGGGCTGAAGCCCTATACTCCGAAGCTCCTTGACTGAATGCTGTGTAGGCTTGGTCTTGAACTCGCGCGCCGTGGGGATGTACGGCACCAGGGTCACGTGGATATACATCACATTCTCACGGCCCGCCTCAGTTCTCAGCTGCCGGAGAGCCTCAAGAAACGGCAGGCTCTCTATGTCGCCCACCGTGCCGCCCACCTCGACAATGACAACATCCGATCCGTTTTTCCCGAGGCGAGTGACACGATCCTTGATCTCGTTGGTAATGTGGGGGATGACCTGTACGGTTCCGCCGAGGTAGTCGCCGCGCCTCTCTTTGGAGAGCACCGAGGAGTATATGGTGCCGGTGGTGATGTCATTGTCGCGGGTGACGTTGATGTCGATGAACCTTTCGTAGTGGCCAAGGTCGAGGTCGGTTTCGGCTCCGTCTTCGGTAACGAAGACCTCCCCGTGTTGATAGGGACTCATGGTTCCGGGGTCGACGTTTATATACGGGTCGAACTTGAGCACTCCAACCGAAATCCCTCGGGCCTTGAGCAGTCTTCCCAAAGAAGCGGCAGTAATCCCCTTCCCAAGACCCGACACGACTCCGCCTGTGACTATCACGTATTTGGCCACTTGGTTCCCCCCTCGGCCGGGAAACGACCCAACCGAGTCGGTATTATACCACTATGGGCGGGCAAGCACAACCGCATGCGCGATCGCGTGCGCGGTCGCGGCGACAGTCTCACGCCTTCCGGTAGCCCATGACCACTGCGGTCAATTCCCGCGGCAGGCTCGAAGCCTGCACTGTGTAGCTCGGCCCCGGGGTGCGCTCAACACGCGACAAGCCTGCGAGGAATCGCTCTGCGGTATCCAGCTCGGTCAGCTTGAGGTCCGGAGTCCTGTAGTGCATGGGTATGACGATCCTTGGGTCGAGCTTGCGCACTGCCTCCTGGGCGCCCTTGGCGTCCAATGTGTATGTACCGCCCACCGGGATCAGCAGCACGTCGACACGGCCGATGTTCCTGGCCGTCTCGTCTGACGGGACGTGTCCGAGGTCGCCCGCGTGGCAGATGGTGATGTCGTCAGTTTCGATGACGAACACGGTATTCCGCCCTCGGAGGGCGCCGCCCTTTGTGTCGTGGCATGTCTGCACTCCCCGGATGCGGACTCCTCCGAAGGATTTGTCGCCAGGGGCATTCACGACCTCCGGACAACCTTGGACTGCTGCAACGTTGTTGTGGTCGAAGTGGGCGTGGCTCACAGTCACGATATCGGCCGGGACGGTCGGGAGATCGTAACCCACGGTATCGTCAAACGGATCGGTGAGTATCCTCGTGCCATCGCCGGCGGTGATCAGGAAGCAGGCGTGCCCGAGCCACCTTATCTCAACCTTGCCTGTGGTCGAAGGGATGCTTTCTGTCATCTTCTCCACCTCCAGTTGTCTTTGCAGTCTCTCTCGATCGCTCTCGCGCGCAGCATCGTACCGCTGCAGCAGCCGCACAGCGGCCAGGTTGCGAAAGACTGCGTTGAACCCAGCATACGCCGCAACCCCGATAATCTGCAGGTACCCGGCGGCTTTGCTCCCTGACAGTAGCAACACGGTCGGAAGCACGCCGGCCACTAGGAGAATCGCCTCCAAAAACCCAATCGTCAAGGTGTATGCCGGATTGTCCAGTATCAGAATGACTGCGCGCCTGATGGCCTTCCATGGAGTCGTGTCCTGCTCCACCATCACCGGATATGCATACATGAACAGGAGCCCCGCGAACAGGCTGAGGTAGATCCACACCCCGGCCAGCATCCGCATCCACGTGGCCTGGGCCGTCATGATCGCCCGAATATCGATCCACAGGATGATCACGACTGCAAGGTTAACTGCGCCCAGCACGACCGCTCTGACCCAGAACTTGGTGTAGCCGCGCCACAGTTCGCGAAGCCCAGCATCCTCGCGGTGGACTGCCAGGTTGCCAAAGTAGGTGATCGCAACGCTGAGCGGCGCCACGAGCACAACAGCTAGCGGCAGCGCCCACATCGTGACTCCCGCGGCTGTAGCCGACGCCAGCGTCGCGAAGTACCATGCGATACTTGTGATCACCACCATACCCATTCGCTCGTAGGCGATCGTTGCGCTCTTGCCGAGTACAGCCAGGGCCTGGGCCGGCGAGTACCTTTCTGCCATTGCTACATCCTCTCCGGAGCAGCGATGCCCATGATGTTTAGAGCATTGGCGATGACAGTCTTCGCCGCGTCGACCAGCGCCAGCCTGGCCACGGTCAGCGCGGTGTCATCGCTGATCACGCGGCACTCATTGTAGAAGCTGTGAAAGACGCTTGCCACATCCAGTCCGTACTTGGCTATCCTGGACGGCGCTCGCTCGATCGCGGCCGAAAGCACTTCGTCGGGAAATGCGGCCATCTTGCGCACCAGGTCCAGCTCGCCGGGTTCCGCTAGAAGCGTGAGATCGGCCTGGGCCCAAGCGCCGCCTGAGATCCCCGCCGCCTCTGCCTGCCTGAAGATGCTGCAGCAGCGGGCGTGGGCGTACTGGATGTACCACACCGGGTTGTCCATGCTCTGAGCGCGCGCCAGGTCGAGATCGAAGTCCAGGTGGGATGAGGTGTTCCGCATGATGAAGAAATATCGGGCGGCGTCTTTGGGTACCTCGTCCAGCAGGTCGTCCATGGTTATGAACTCCCCGGCCCGTTTGGACATCTTTACGGGCTGACCTTCGCGCATTAAGGTTACCAACTGCAGCAAGAGCACTTCGAGAGTGCCGTCGGGGTAGCCGAAGGATTTCAGGCCCGCCTGCATCCGGCCTTCATACCCGTGATGATCCGGCCCCAAGATATCGATTAGCTTGGTGAACCCCCGCGACAGTTTGTCTTTGTGGTAGGCAAGGTCGGGCGCGACATAAGTGTAGAGTCCGTCGCTCTTGACCAACACCCTGTCCTTATCGTCGCCAAATTCGGACGAGCGAAACCACAACGCGCCTTCTTCCCTGTATGTATGGCCTGCCTCCTCCATCTCGCTGATCATCATCTCCACAGCGCCGGTCGCGCGCAGTTCGCGCTCGGAAAACCACCTATCGAAATGCACCTCGTACTGGGCAAGCGAACGCTTCTGCCAGTCCAGAATGTGGCGGAGCGCATATTCGCGGAAGAAGCCTCTGGCCTCGTCGGCGTTCATCGTCAACAGCCGGGCGGCAATGCCCGGATCCTCCGTGGCCACTGCCGCAATATCACGCACGTACTCACCGCGGTAGCCGTCCTCCGGGAACGGGTACTCACGTCCTATCAGCTCCATGTAGCGGGCGTATACTGATTCGGCCAACATCTCGACTTGCCGGCCTGCATCATTCACGTAAAACTCGCTTGCAGCGTCGTAGCCGGCCGCCTTGAGCAACCTTACCAGTGTATCGCCAACCGCGGCGGCACGCGCGTTGACCACGTTCAACGGGCCCACAGGATTGGCGCTCACGAATTCCACCATTACGCGCTCCCCGCGGCCGAAGTCGCAGTGGCCGTACTTGGCGCCTCCGGAGAGAATGAGCGCCACACTGTCGGACACCCATTGCCTGGAAAGACGGAAGTTGATGAACCCCGGTCCCGCGATCTCAGCGGCCTCGACGTACGTGCGTTCGCCCGAAGCCATCAGTTCGCGCACTATGAACGAGGCCACCTCACGAGGAGGCTTGCCTGCGCGCTTGGCAATGGCCATGGCAATCGGCGACGCAAACTCCCCGTGCTTCGGATCCTTGGGCACCTCCAGCGGCGCCGGGGCGTCGCTCAGTACGCCCACAACGTCGCCTGGCAATTCGCCCGCGATCACGAGCGTTCTTATCGCTTGTTCAATGGAACGAGATATGCCTCCACGTATGTGCTCCATAAGGTTGTGCATCATTCGACCCCCACTTCACCCTCGACCTGCATTATTCCTCGGGACGGCGCAAGAATCCTCCTCTGCGTCGCTGCCGCGCCGCCGCGCCGTCGGCTCGCACTGCCCGTCCATTACCCGTCCGCTGCCCGTCCGCTGCCTGCTCAGGTTTACACCTGGCCGGTCTACAGTTATAATTAGCTCGTCGGCGCTCGTTAAAACGCTGCAACATGGGGGTTTGGATGTTGGGTCCGGCGAAGCGGCATGGCACGTTCGAACTGACAATCGACTCGGTATCCAAGTCGTACGGGGCGCGGCGGGTGCTGCGCGACGTTGCTGCTCGCGCAGTCGCCGGGCAGGTCTTGGTGATAGCCGGTCCCAACGGGTCGGGCAAGTCGACGCTGGTCAAGGTGATCGCAAGGCTCACAAGGCCCACTGATGGCAGAGTATTGTGGAAGCTCGATGGGCGGACATTGCCGGCGGCTGATGCCAGAAGGGTAGTTGGTATGGTCTCACCTGACCTGACGTTCTACGACGAGCTGTCGGCCATTGAGAATCTGCGCTTCTTCGCGCAGGTGCGCGGACTCAGCGCAGGGCCCGAGCTTGCCAAGTCGCTCCTCGACCGGTTTGGGCTGGGCGGAAGAGGTCGGGATCTGGTGGGCGCCTACTCGTCAGGCATGAAGCAGCGCCTGAAGTACGCATTCGCCTTGATGCACGACCCGCCGCTGCTGCTCCTGGATGAACCCACGGCGAACCTGGATGAACGGGGAGTCGCCCTCGTGTACGACGCCATAGCACAGGCCGGGCTGAGCAAGTGCATAGTGATAGCCACTAACGAGCCGGAGGAGGTGCGCCTAGGCGATGTCATCATCCAACTGGGCGCGTGAAGCCCTTGCTGTGCTGGCCAAAGATGTTCGGTCCGAGTACCGTGCCAGATACGCCTTCTCCGCCGTTCTGCTCTTTGCGGTGACAGCCCTGGCTGTAGTGAGTTTCTCTGTCAGCCCGTATTCACTCGACGCCGATGTGCAGGCCGCCTTTCTCTGGATCGTACTGTTCTTCTCCGCCATGATGGGGCTATCAAGATCCTTTGTACGAGAGGAGGAAGCCCGGACGGCGATGGCCCTGCGGCTCACAACGGCACCCGAAGCAGTCTACATGGGCAAACTGATGTTCAACATAGCACTACAGGTCGCCGTGGCTACTGTGGTCGTCCCCCTCTTCCTGGTTCTGATGGACATCGCGCCGGCGCATCCGGGCCTATTGGTCGGGGTCACGCTTCTGGGGACTCTGGCCTTGGCCTCGTCATCTACGATAATCGCAGCCATCGTATCACGCGCCAACGCGAAAGGCGCGATCTTCGCCGTCCTGGCCTTCCCTGTGACCCTGCCGGGGCTGTCATCTGCCATTCGTGCCACAATAGCTGCTCTTCGAGGCGCAGCCGGGTCCGGTTCCGGGCCGGCCGCGGGCGCCGCAGGCGATCTTCGGGCTCTTGCGGCCTATAGCGTCTTGATGATAACATCTTCGTTGCTTCTCTTCGATTTCGTTTGGGACGACTAGGGGGTGATCCAATGTGTGCACGGGTTTCGCGGTTGCTAGAAGCTCTCAAGTGGCTTCTGGGTGTATGGATGACGGTCGTCGTCATCGCAGCCTTCTTCTACGCCCCTACCGCACAGAACCTCGGGCAGATGTCGAGGATAATCTATTTTCACATTCCGGCGGCATGGGTGAGTGTATTGGCGTTCGCCGTATGCACAGCCTATAGCGCAAGATTCCTCAAGAATCGCAGAACGCAGGATGACGCCGCCGCTTCGTTCAGCGCCGAGCTAGGTCTGCTCTTTTGCGTGATCGCCACTGTAAGCGGTTCGATATTCGCCAAGGCGACATGGGGATCCTACTGGAACTGGGATCCGCGCGAGACGTCCATCTTCGTGCTGCTCTTGATTTACGGCGCGTATTTCGCTCTACGCTCGTCAGTGGACGACCCCACGCGGCGTGGGTCGCTCGCGGCGGTCTACGGTATTCTGGCATTCATCACAGTGCCGCTTCTAGTATTCGTGGCGCCAAGGATACCGGCTGTGCAATCGCTCCATCCGGACGGGCCGATCCTGGCAACAGGCGGAGGGCTGGACATGGACGGGCGGATGATGACGGTATTCATATCCTCGCTTCTGGGGTTTACAGGGCTTTACACATGGGTTTTCAGCCTGCGCCTGCGCGCATGGCGCTTTATCGCGGCACTTTCCAATCGACAGGAGGATTAACTGGTATGGCTCACATGACTGAAACATCTGCGATTTTCACCGCTGCATCAGTGGCCGTAGTTACCTGGGTAGCGCTGTTTGGATACTTGATGAAGATCGACACTGCCCTGAAAAAGCTGGAGGGACGCAAGTAGTGAAGAAAAGGTTAGTCCTCATCATACTCATGGTCGTGGCTTTCGCCGTGTTCGCCGCCGGGGCTTTCCGAAGCGCACTCACCCCGTACGTGACTTTTGCCGAAGCCGCGCAGCGCGGGGGTAGTGTGCAGGTGTCCGGATTAGCCCACAAGGATACGGCCCGTGTGGACGCCGGGAGCGGAATGTTCCTCTTTGACCTCACCGACCGCTCGGGCCAGACCATGCCCGTCCAGTTTGGCGGCGCCCCTCCGGGCAATTTCGACGAGGCTGAAAGCGTCGTCGTCGTAGGAAACCTGCACGATGGGGTGTTTGAAGCCCGAAAGATCCTGGTGAAGTGCCCGTCTAAATATCAGGCCAAGTAGAATCCCCAAAGCGCAGCTGCTGCCGCCCATCTACGGCCATCTACGGCCATGACCGTGTATCTTTTTCCGCGGTTACACGCTATAATCGGAAGAAATGCACGCTATCTAGGAGGAGGCGCCGTGGACGCTGTAAAGATCGGACTACTGGGGCTTGGGAATGTTGGCAGCGGTGTTTGGAAGATTCTGAATGACAATGCGGGTGAAATAGCCCAGAAGGTCGGAGCGCGTCTGGAGATCGCCAGGGTGCTCGTGCACGACCCCGACAAGGGGCGAAAGGTCAGTGTCCCCAGGGGACTTCTGACTACCGACGCCGACAGTGTAGTAAGCGATCCTGACATCCCCATCATTGTCGAGACGATAGGCTGCCCAGGCCAGGATAGTGAACTCGCGCGCGATTACATGCTGAGCGCGCTCGGAGCCGGCAAGCACGTGATAACGGCCAACAAGGAAGTGCTGGCCAAGTACGGACGCGAGCTGCGAGGAGCGGTGACCGAGGGCGGCGGGCTGTACTACGAAGGCGCCGTGGCCGGCGGAATCCCTGTCGTCAAGGTGTTCAAAGAGGCCCTGGCCGGCAACAGAGTGCTCTCGCTCATGGGAATAATCAATGGCACCACCAACTACATCCTCTCGCGCATGAGCCAGGAGGGGTCGGACTTCGAAGAAGTGCTGCGCATGGCGCAGTCGCTTGGTTACGCTGAGCAGGACCCCGCCTCCGATGTGGATGGCCACGATGCCGCCTACAAATTGGCACTGCTCGCTTCGATAGCCTTCGGCCACGATGTGCAGGTTGAGGACGTGTTCCGCGAGGGCATCTCGCGTATCAGGCTTGAAGACCTGTGCTACGCCGCTGAGCTGGGCTACGTAGTGAAGCTACTGGCAATAGCCAGACGCGACGACCACGGGGTGGAACTCGCGGTGCACCCCACCATGATCCCGCATAGCCATCCTCTGGCCAGTGTAGGCGGTGCGTTCAATGCCGTATTCATACAAGGCGACGCCGTGGGCGATCTGATGCTGTATGGGATGGGCGCAGGGATGATGCCCACTGGCAGCGCTGTCGTAGCCGACTGCATCGACGCGGCCCACAATCTCATCCGAAAGGTAAGCCCGCCACGCGAGGTCCGGTTCAATCATGTGCGCGTCAAACCGATGGACGAGACTGAATCCCGTTACTATGTGAGAGTGCTCGTAGTGGACCGCCCGGGCGTGATGGCGGCCATAGCCTCAGAATTTGGCCGCGCCCAGGTAAGCATCGAGTCACTGATACAAAAAGGACGGGGGCAAGACCCCGTCAGTGTGGTGTTCGTTACCCACAGGGCACGCGAGCGAGACATGCAGGACGCTCTGCGCGGTATCCGGGCGCTGGGAGTCGTGCACTCCATCGCCAGCGTCATCAGGGTCGAGGCGGAGTAAAGAAGAGTGAGATGAAGACGGGCGCGGGCGCTACGCTCCGCGCTCGCCAACTATCTCCTTAACCTTCATGAGCCTGGTCAAGTTGCCGCGCTCGGCCTCGTCCAGTTTCATGGTGATGTACTTGATGGACTGCTCCAGGCTGGGTATGAGCACGTACTCCAGCGCGTTCACTCGCCTACGGGTCTTTTCGATCTCATCCGCCAGAAGCTCTACTGCCTTCTCCACTTCGGCCAGCTCCACCAGGCTGGGCATTGCCTCCGACAGCAGCCTGATGGCTGTGTCAAGCTCAGTCGAGGTGTAGGCAAAGCCGTAGGGGTATATGTTAGTGGCGTCGCCCTCGTGCTCAAACGTCCAGTCAAGGCTGGGAACGGCCACGTTCATGATGTGGCGCTGCCCGGCCGTGAGGGAGATCGTCTCCTTGGGGTACATAAGCGCCGTATCCACGGCGGCGGCCGACATTGCTCCCCGCGCCATCAAGAACCCGCGGAACGCCGAGCCCAGCCTGTCGTCGATCTGCTCGCGCAGATCCCGATCGCGCCGCACCAGCTCCAGGAAGTGCTTCAGCAGCTCGTCCAGCTTATCCTTGAGGAGTTTGTGCCCGCGAACGGCCATGACATGCCTCTTTTTCAGCAGCTGGAGCTGCATCCGGGTGGGGCTTACTCTGATCTCCATCTCACTCAGCCTCGTCCTCGCCCGCCTTGGGCAGGTACTTTGCGATGAATTCCTCTCTCACACGAGTCAGTTCATCCACGGGCAGCAGCGCCAGGAGATCCCAGCCGATGTCGAGAGTCTGCTCGATGGGCCGATCCTCTTCCTCACCCTGTGTGATGTAGCGCCGCTCGAACTCATCGGCGAACTTGGAGAAGATCTTGTCCACAGGCGACAGGGCCGCCTCGCCCAGGATCACGGCTAGTTCCTTGGCCTCTTTGCCCCGGGCATAAGCCGCGTAGAGCTGGTTCATGGTATCGGCATGGTCCTCTCGGGTCTTGCCTCGGCCGATACCCTTGTCTTTGAGTCGCGACAGTGAAGGCAGTACATCAATAGGCGGGTATATGCCCTTTCGATGCAGCTCGCGGCTGAGCATGATCTGGCCCTCGGTAATGTACCCCGTCAGGTCGGGAATCGGGTGAGTCTTGTCATCCTCCGGCATCGAAAGGATGGGGAACTGAGTGATCGAACCCTTGTTGCCCTTAATCCTTCCCGCCCGCTCGTATATGGTCGCGAGGTCGGTGTAGAGGTAACCCGGATAGCCGCGCCTGCCCGGGACCTCCTTACGCGCAGCCGACACCTCGCGCAGGGCCTCGCAATAGTTAGTCATGTCGGTCAGGATCACCAGGACGTGCATGCCCAAATCGTACGCGAGGTACTCAGCGGCAGTCAGTGCCATTCTGGGCGTTGCGATCCGCTCGATGGCCGGGTCATTGGCAAGGTTGATGAAGAGCACGGCGCGCTCGATGGCGCCTGTACGCTTGAAGTCGGAGATGAAGAAGTCCGACTCCTCAAATGTAATGCCCATTGCCCCAAAGACCACTGCGAACTGCTCCTCAGTGCCCAGCACCCTGGCCTGCCGCGCGATCTGCGCCGCGATGCGCGCATGCGGCAAGCCTGCGCCTGAGAAGATCGGCAGTTTCTGCCCGCGCACCAGTGTGTTCAGGCCATCGATGGCGGATATGCCTGTTTGGATAAACTCAGACGG
>Ga0209718_1005088_pt1 | contig 10580 bp, 9 predicted proteins | sample AD_JPNAS1_MetaG_FD_184420 | JGI IMG/M metagenome (GOLD analysis project Ga0209718, IMG submission 184420) | Active sludge microbial communities of municipal wastewater-treating anaerobic digesters from Japan - AD_JPNAS1_MetaG (SPAdes) (version 2) | ecosystem: Engineered > Bioreactor > Anaerobic >... | reverse complement strand
TATCTGAAGGGCATTTGGATTATTCAATCCTTCTCTAACAGCTACAGCTAATGCCGAAATGAGTAAATAAATATCTGCAGAGCCATCAGGAACACGAAATTCGAAAGTTGGTTTTTGAGATGTATTCACATTAGAAGGTTCCAATCCTTCATTAGCTATTTTGAACATTTCTACAGCATTTTTACTCCAACCAAGAGGTACTCTAACGAGAGCACTTCTATTACGCTCGCCCCAGCAAATTTTAGTAGGAGCTTCTTGATTAGGCTCTAATCGTAAATAACTTGTAGGGACACAGTTGCCAAAGGCTGTTAATGATGGTGCTAATTCCATAATACCTGCTATAGCTTTTTTACTAATTTCACTAACTTCACCGTTTTCGTCGAAAACCACATTTTTACCATCTTTGAGCAATTTCATATGTATATGCATACCGCTTCCAGCTTTGCCAACAGTGATTTTAGGAGCGAAACTCACTTGTACTCCATATTTATATCCTAGAACTCTCAATACCCATTTAGCTGTTATTAACTGTATAGCTGCATCATCTAATGCTACTGGCAAAAATTCAATTTCATTTTGTTCATAGCAATATTTATCATCTGTGAAATTACCCACCTCGCTATGAGCATATTTAATAGACGCTCCCATCACTTTCAAGCAATTAAGAGCTTCTAATCTCAAATCTTCATATTTCACAAAAGGCATAGACTCGTGATAGCCACGCTGATCTGTAGCTACATATAAAGACTCTTTGGGATAAATAACATAATATTCTAGCTCACCCATGCCATGCATCTCTATACCAGCCTCTTTTTCTAATGATTTCTCAGCATTTATTAAAATGTTTTCAGGCGAAAAAGGTGTAGGATAACCATTTTTGTCAAAATATTTACAGAAAAATCCTAAAGTGGGCTCTTGCTCAAAAGGATTTAGAAATGCTGATTTGATCTTTGGTATTACATATAAATCACTAGAACCGGATTCTAAATATTTAAATAGACTAGACCCATCTACACGTTCTCCTGCAGATAAAATCTCTCGCAAATGGTTCTCATTTTGTATAATAAAATTTAATGTCTTCACTCTACCATCCTCGGCTACATAATGAAAATTCAAATGATTCACATCAAACTCTTTGGCATATTTCACTATATCATCAATTGCGAAATCTTTTTTCTCTTTGTCAATGAAATCTTGCAATGGGATTAATTCTTCGTAAAACATAATATCTTTTTTGCAAAGTTAATGAAATATTTATTATGATTGATAAATAAGACTATCAAAATAAGTAATGATAATGTGCATGTGCTCTAATATATAGTTGTTTTGTGATACTTGTATATATGGTCAGTCATTGTATTAAAATATAAAATTCGAAATTTTTTAAATATAAAGAAGGATTATGGATGAACAGTACTTCATAGAATTCAAATCGCAATTACGCAAAATGCAGAAAGAATGATTCATCAAACGAATAGGTCCTGCAAAGGGCGGATATTGGAAAGTGGTAAATGAAAAAAATATTTAACTTTGTGAAAAATAAAAAGAATATTGATTATAGTGGTTAATACAGGAAAAAATAAAGATAATTGAAATAAAGAATGCAATACAATCCAGATAAACACCATCGTCGTTCCATACGTTTGCAGGGATATGATTATTCCCAACCAGGAATATATTTTATTACCATTTGCACAAAAAACCACGAATGTTTATTTGGAGAAATTTTAAATGGTGAAATGCGGTTAAATGATTTTGGAAAAATAGCACATCAATGTTGGTTGGAAATACCCAATCATTTTCCCCATATACAATTGGATGAATATGTGATTATGCCAGATCATATTCATGGGATAATCATATTGAATGATATTGTAGGGGCGAAAAATTTTTCGCCCCTACAATCAAAAAATTTTTCACCCCCAAAAAATATAACGCCGTTTCGTTCGCCATCAAAAACAATTGGTTCCATTATTCGTGGATTTAAAATCGGTGTTACCAAAGGATTTCGACAAAACACAGATATTTACGTTGTATGGCAACGAAATTATTACGAACATATTATTCGAAATGACGTTGAATTATATCAAATACGACAATATATAATTGATAATCCTAAAAAATGGAAAACAGATGAAAATTATATTTGATATTTCTCTTATTTTTTCCACCTCCCAGCCTATAGTTTCGCAAATTAAGGCGCCGGGTGACAAAACATTTCTGCAAAAAAGAAAAAATCTCCTGCCTCGTTATATAGATATTAAAATTAACCCATAGGAACGCATGCTTATGAAACTCCACACCACCGACACACTCCCACAAGGCTACAAAATCACTGAACTCGGAGAGCTGCCCGAAGAATGGGAAGTAGTAAAACTAGGGATGTGGTGGGAATAATAAATATATAACTTAATTAGCTTTGAAGAAATAATCAGCTAAAATTTTAGATTAGGGAATAACTCTATAAGCTATGGTATGAGCAATTATTGAGAACATAGTATTATATTATCTTGTGAATCAAAACATATCAGGAATTTCACCAAAAAATATATATATCTTTTTTTACAATCTATCAATTTACCAAAAAATTCAATAATTAAAAATTACGCAATAGTGAAAATAGTTTAATGTAGTTTAAACTTTTTTGCTCAAACCTCTAAACTCTTAGCCCTTTAAACCTTTAAACTCTTAAACTCATTACCTATCCCCTATCACTTATCTCTTATCTCTTATCACCTATCACCCCGTCTCACAGTCTTCTAGTCTTTCCGTCATATAGTCTCCCCTTCTTCCTCACCTCCTAAATCCCTTTAAATCATTAAACTTTTTAGACTTATTTATAAAATATTCAAACTTAAATAAAAAAAAATAATATGATAATTATAAAAATTTTATGTAATTTAGCCAAATAAATATAGTTATGTCAGTAGATGTAGTTTTAGGTATTCAATGGGGCGATGAAGGCAAAGGTAAAATAGTTGATATTTTATCAGAGCATTATGATATTGTCTGCAGATTTCAAGGTGGTCCAAATGCTGGTCACACTATTATTTTTGATGGCAAAAAGCATATTCTACACACTATACCTAGTGGTATTTTCCACGAAAATATTGTGAATATTATTGGTAATGGCGTTGTGATAGATCCAGTTACATTTATTAATGAAATTAATGAATTAAAAGCTATTAATTTAAATCCTCAAAATAATTTATATATTTCTAGCTCTGCACATCTTATTTTGCCGATACATAGAGTTTTAGATTTCGTATATGAAAAGCAAAAAGGCAATAATAGCATTGGTTCTACATTGAGAGGTATAGGGCCTACCTATACAGACAAGGTGGCACGTAGAGGTTTAACTGTTGGCTTTAGCCTTAGAGATGATTTTGATAAACTTTATAAAGAATTAAATGATTTTCATATAAACTATTTGAAATATTCGGGAATAGATATTAATGAAATTAAAATAGAAGGTCTTAGCTATAGAGAGTATGAAGCCAAATGGTTAGAAGCCTTAGCGTTAATGAAAAATTTCACAATCATAAATACTGAAAATATACTTCATAAAGCAATCAGAGAAAACAAAAAAATATTAGCCGAAGGAGCACAAGGTAGTTTATTAGATATAGATCACGGCACATATCCATTCGTAACATCATCTAATACGACTATTGGTGGCGTATGTACTGGTCTGGGGATACCACACAGTAGCATTAATAAAGTTTATGGTGTCACTAAAGCATATTGTACTAGAGTAGGTAATGGTCCTTTCCCTTCTGAACTTTTCGACGATATTAGCGCAGAATTACAAAAACGTGGTAATGAGTTTGGTAGTACTACAGGTAGACCTAGACGTTGTGGTTGGCTCGATCTCAGCCTTCTAAAATATGCTATTGATCTGAATGGCATTACAGATTTGGTTTTGATGAAAGTAGATGTATTAGATACTTTTGATAAAATTTATATAGCTGAGCACACAAATGCTAATAATCCTTATGATAGTTATGATATTAAGCTGATAGAGCTACCAGGATGGCAAAAAGATACTTCTACGATTAATAACTACAATGATTTACCCAATAATTTAAAAAACTTTATTGATTTTATAGAAAAATCTACTTCTGTACCGATAAGCATGATATCTATTGGACCTTCAAGAGAACAAATTTTAAAAAAATAAACATATGAAAAAGTTTATATTCATATCTACAATTTTATTGTTATCAATGATACCTCTGTTTGGCCAAGTACAGATAAATCCAGAGGAAATACCGCAATATTTGAGGACAGAATTCTTTCGTAAATTTACTACTCTCAATCCCGAAGATGTACAATGGTATAAAATAGGTGATGAATACGAAGCTAGATTCAACTATCAAAATTCACAAACTATTTATGTGATGTCATATGCAGGTAAATGGATAAGAACAGAATCTAAAATTAATGATACTGATCTACCTCGCATCACTCAAGAGTATATAAAGAAAAATTATCCTGATGCTATTATCAAAGAGGCTTATATGGTGCAATCAGATGTTTTACCAGGATATAAAGTAATACTTTCTAAAAATCAAAAAGATGAGATTCTCAATTTTGATAAATCTGGTAATATTTTGACAAATACACAATCTACAAATAAAAAAATCAATGCAGATGAGCAAAAATATAAACAAAAAATTTCTATACAAACAGACTATTTACCTGCTAAAATTAAAGATAATCTATATCTCAGCTACCGTGGATATAACATCAGCAAACTTTATTGGGCTAAAGATAACCTAAATAACGATTATTATATCGTAGAGCTTACAGATGAAACAGGAAGCAATCTAGTAGAGTTAGAGTTCGATTTTTTAGGTAACCAAATTTCTCAAACAATTAAAAATATTGAGTCAGAAAATCAAGAAAATCAAGATATAAAAAATAAAAAAGGTAAAAAAACAGATCTCGACGCTGGTATACCTGAAACAGCTGTGCCAAAAGCTGCTGTAGATTACTTCAAAAAGAAAGAAAAACGTGTAGATGAAATCAAATGGGACACTTTAAAAAATCATTATATTGTAACATATCTAAATACTGTGCGTGGTTATAGATGTTCTATGGAGTTTGATGAAAAAGGGACTTGGCTGCAAACCACTATTTATGAAGATACTAAAAACTTAAATCCTATGATGTCCAAATTCATCACTGATAATTATCCTGGCTATATAATACAATCTGTAGAGAACGTAGCTACTAATACTAAAGAAAAATATTTATTGGTAAAAATTTATTCACCAGATTGGATAAATGACCCTATGGTATATCATCAACTTTATTTTTCACTATCTTATAGATTAGAAAAAGAAGTGCTAGCCGATGCAGTGAATAGATATGATTTTTTAGAATTACAGAAAAAAGCTGCTTCACTTTCTAATACTCAAAAATATTTAGAAAATGTGGATAATGTTATTGATGAAACTGAATTGTATTCTGGCCAAGCTGTATCACCTAAAAGCTTGCCCAGTGGTATTATTAAATATATTAACGATAATTACTCTGGCTGGCTACTAAAAGAAGCTATGATAATAGAAGAAGATGGTCAATATCTTTATAATATTTATCTAAAAAAAGAAGGTTGGCCAGATAGAATAAAATTAACTTTTGACTATAAAGGCAATTTTGTAAATCAAGAAAAAATAAAATAATCGTGCCTCGCTCATACACTGTTATTACTGTTTTTTTACTTTTTTTTGCTAATAATTTATTCTGCCAAATAAAAATTCAATTAGATAACGCAGACACTTTAAAATATTCACAATCTCGCGGCGACATACAAATACTCGTCGGTAATGTTTCTTTTAACCACGAAGGTAATTATCTATATTGTGATAGTGCATTTCTTTATACTAATGAAAATCGAGTAGAAGCTTTCGGCAATGTATCCTTAATAAGTAATAATCAGGTTACTCTCACTTCTAAATATATAGATTATGATGGTAATACTAAAATGGCTAAAGCTAAACATAATGTTACTCTCACCGATGGTTATTATATTCTGAAAACAAGCGAATTAGATTATGATCTAAAAAATGATTATGCTTTTTACCTTAATAATGGCATTATCACTGACCCATATCAAACTATTACTAGTAAAAAAGCTTATTATTACGGCGAAAGTGGCGATCTAGCCTTTGCTAATAATGTTCAAATAGTAGCTACTGATTATAAAATATCTGCTGACTCATTAAAATATAATTCTAAAAATGAATTAGTATATTTTTTTGATAATTCTACTATTACAGATACTAATATGATAATTTACTGTGATGCGGGCATATATGATATGAAAAATGATACATTTTTTTTCTCGCAACATCCAATAATTTATTATCAATCATACTACATAGAGGCTGACACCGTACAATTTTATAGACAAACTAATCTAACTATTGCTCGTAGCAGAGCTATTATTATAGACACTATCAATAATCTAAAAATATCAAGTCCCTTCATTAAACTATCGCAACTTGATAGCTCTATTTTATCATTTAAACCTGCAATAATTGACATCTTCAGTGATAATGATACACTAACTATTATCAGTGATACACTAACAACTATTACAGATTCATTGAAAGGTAGAGAGTTTGTTTTTAATAAAAATGTTCGCATTTTTCAAAATGATTTGCAGGCAGTATGCGATTCTTTAGTTTATAGTCAACTAGATTCTACCTTTACATTATTTAAATTTCCCATTTTTTGGTTCGATAGTACTCAGATGACCTCAGATACGATGGTTTTATTTTTGAAAAACGAAAATTTAGATAAAATGTATGGTTTCGAAAATGCTTTTATCATAGAACCATTTATGGATACCTTATATAATCAAATTAAAGGAATTACAGTTACTCTTATCTTTAAAGAAAATGAAATAGATTCTCTCATTATGTATAGACAGAGTGAATTAGTATATTATTTGGTAGATGATGAACAAAAAATAATAGGTGTCAATCACTCTACGGGCAATCAAACTATTTTAACTTTTGTAGATAGAGAGCTAGATAAGGTCTTGATATTAGAAAATCCACAAGGAACAGTCTATCCTTTAGATGAATTTCCTAAAGAATTAGAAAAATTAAAAGGATTTCAAACTTATTACTATAAATTAATTGCAAATAGATACGAAATATACAAAAAACTCAATTTTAATCCTATTGAGTGATTTCAATTATTCTATAATTAATGCATGATGAAAAATGTAATCAAATTATTATTAATTCTGTTAGGAACCATAGTAGTAGCTTTTTTGATAATCTCATTAATATTTCTAATTATTACCGGCAAATCTAATGCCTTCTCATTTGATGAAAAAAATCAATTATTAAAATCAAAAAACAATCTAAATACTATTCAAATAATAGGATTAGATGCTGAGTGCTCAAATGATTGTTATTTTTTAAAAAATAATTCTAATCAAAAAAATAAAATATTGATTAAACTAAATAACATCACAGATAATTTTATTATTACCAAATGCGACAATGATAGTCAAATGCACATAAATGATCTAGAACTAAAACCAAACTGTAATTACAAAATTATAAATACAAGTAATCCAAATGCAGAGGGAGCAACTATTATAATTTATAAGGATAAAAATGGGATATATCATCAAAAATAGGCAAGATGATAAAATCAGCAATATAATTTTTTTAAGGAATAACCATGTAAATGGTATAGGGGTTTGGGGAGGGAAGGGTTTTGTTGTTTTTTAAAAAATGTTAGTAAATTTATATGCTATTATTTTAAAATTATATTATCTTTGCAACAAATTGTTTTAGACATGAAAAATATCGTATCAAACCTCCAAGAGCACCTTTCTCAGGGCAAACAACTTAACTTAGAATTTCTTAATAATCTCTACAATAAGATGAAACTACAAGGCAACGACGTAGTGGATTATCAACATCTAAAAGCTCAGAGCGTATCTCCACAATGTCCTAATTGCAAAAGCATTCATATCAAGAAAAATGGACACCAGCAAGGCCAGCAAATGTATAAATGCAAAAATTGTAGTAAAAACTTTCGTGAGACTACTGGTACCTTTGTCTACTACCTCCACAAAAAAGAATTAATGCTAGACTACATTCGCCTGATGCTTGAAGGAAAAACCTTACGTCAATGCTCAAAAGAACTTCGTATTTCTCTACCTACTAGTTTCGAATGGAGACATCGCATTATATCTGCTCTAAGAAGTTTCGAAAATAATGTAAACTTCTTTGGAATTATGGAAATAGATGAGCTACAACTAAAGTACTCTGAGAAAGGACGCAGATATAAAACTTTAGAAGAATATCTATTAGCCAAAGAGCTAAAAACTCACAATGTAGCTGTGCTATCTATGATAGACAGAAGTGGTAATATGCTATGCAAATTGACTGGATTAGATAATGTGAAACGAGATCAGATAGATAAAATTTTATTATCCAGGATATCTAAGAATGCTGTGATTTGCTCACCAGATAATGAAGAATTCAAAAATCTGAAGACACAAAGTATAAAAGACAAAACTATAATTACTAGAAGGACAAAAAAGTATGGACAGCATGGGTTAGCAATAGTTAAAGACAAGGAAAATGATTTTGCGGGATGGATAAATTATAAATTTAGAGGAGTGGCTACGAAGTATCTACAGAGTTATATAATGTGGTATGTTGTGAAGCATAAATATTTATTGAGCAGAGTGGTGGATGATATAGGTAGGATGTTGAATTTAGCAGCGTCAGACTGGGAGGCGTGGTATGTATATATGAGGCTAAGATTAAAGCATAGGGAAAAGCTAACATAAATATTAACTTATACCCCCTTCCACGATCTTTTTTCTATCCCTAAACATATTTACTTAAAATCAATATTTATCAACTACACAACACATATAAATCATCTCTCTTAGGAATACACATTATAGGAATTTGTGCTTTTTTTAATAAATCTTTAGCATTAGGTCCTATAATATAATCTATTATTCCCCAATATTTATTCACCATTATAAGGTATAAACTTATATGGTCCAGAGTAGCTAATGATAGGCTACTTTGCTCGATGGTATAAACTGTGAAATCGGTATCAATGATGGAATAATTCAAATTTAATTTATCATAAAGTTGTGTGAGGCTAGTAAAATTACTCATAATACCAAGTTTGTAATTTTGGTCTTTTACTTTGGGTTTATAAATAGTGATTTGACTATTAGCAATTCTAGCAAAATATGAACCCCATAATATTTTTTCTTTTTCTTCTTTTTCGAAATTCATAGCAAAAGCTATTTTATCTAATGGTAAAATAGTAGCTTTATTAGGTACAAGAATTAATGGTACCCTGCTATTGCGAAAAAAATATAGTGTTTGAGAAATATTTGTTCCCAAGCTAGTTTTATTATCTATTAAACTAACTACAAAGAAAATAGCTTCATATTTAGAACTCGCTTGGATTAGCCATTCTTTCAATGGCATATCTAATTGCAACCCCATTGCTGGTATTTTAAATTCATTATTTACATAGTTAATAAGTTTTTTTAAAATATCTTTATTGAATCCAGGTGAAGCACAAATGGTTAATTGTGCTCCGAAGCTTTTAGCGTAAATAATTGACTGAGCTAAAGCAGCAGTGGAGAAATTATTTTCATTTAGGATTAAAAAGACACTCCAATTTCTCTCTGTGGGTGGCTCTTTGATATTATAATACCATTCTGGTAATATTATCGGATATATAGTTTGGTTTTCCATTCTTTGTTTTCTGTTTTAATTATTACCAAATATATACCTGTTGGTAAATTTTTCGTAGAAATTGTTTCAAAATTATTAATTAATTTTTTAGTAATTAATAAAGATCCTTTCTCATCAAAAAGGAAGAGAATGCCATCATTACCAGCATATGAAATATTTACCTCATCTATAGCAGGATTGGGATAAATAATAGGTTGTTGACATGCTAGCAAATAAGGATTATTTATATTATTTAATATGCTAATTGCATTTAAATAGTTATTTATCAATTGATTATAATTTTTAGCAAAAACAAAAATAAATGATAATTGCAAAGAGTCTAAGTAATTAATGTTTATTGGGCCAGCTTTTACTAAGGTAGAAACATCATTACCATAGCTTTGGCTACCTGCCACATTTCTCTCAGTTGTGAGGCATGTCCCCTTTTCTACATCTGTAAAACCATCATAAATATTAATAGAGCCATTAGTACCATCATTATCAATAGCATATATGCTGTATGGTAAATCTGTTAATAATCCTACTCCTGTGAAATAATTAGAATCTACATCAAAAGTTACTGCTCCACGAATAGCATCTTCGCGAATAGTTTTATTACCTTTCTCCCCTATATCCCAATCAGCAAATATTCCAAAGTAAAAATTATCAATATCATCATTGGCATTATTTATAATATTATAATTAACTATAAAAAAATCTTGATTTTGTCCAGCAATGTAATTGTAAGACTTTTGCTTAATATCAATGCCAATAGGCAAAAAGCTTAATGAATCATTATAGCTACACACGATATTTCTTGTATGATCAGTAATA
>Ga0209718_1005087_pt1 | contig 10583 bp, 8 predicted proteins | sample AD_JPNAS1_MetaG_FD_184420 | JGI IMG/M metagenome (GOLD analysis project Ga0209718, IMG submission 184420) | Active sludge microbial communities of municipal wastewater-treating anaerobic digesters from Japan - AD_JPNAS1_MetaG (SPAdes) (version 2) | ecosystem: Engineered > Bioreactor > Anaerobic >... | reverse complement strand
GAACTGCAGACCGTCGCCTGCCGTCAGGGTCACATTATCCGGGGTGACGGTAACAATGCGGTTGCTCGGTTTGACGATGGGGTAGTAGTCCTTCTGGGTGCCGGACACGACATACGGTTCGTCGCCAATCCCGTCGCCGTCGGCATCGGATCCGATATATCGGTCCCAGTAATTTCCGACGTAACCGATTCGGGTGACGTTCTCGAAGACGTAGGTGACCGGCTCCGTCGAGTTCCAGGAAGCGCTCGCGCTGTTTACCACAATATCCCCGGCAATATCCTGAACCGTATTGAGGTAGAAAAGATTGCCGTAGGTATTCTGCATAAAGATGCCGCTATAGATATATGAAGCGGTGTGGTGTTGAATGATGTTTCCAACGATAATGTTGCCGTTCGAACTATCCTCGATAAATAGGCCGTATTCTCCATTTGTCATCGTATTGTTGATGATTTCAATGCCTTCCGTTCTATACTTGAGATGGATCGCGTTATCGCATCCGGTCAGGGTATTGTCCCGGATTTTCACACGATAAGAGTACTGATTGCCCGGATCATAGATTCGAATACCATTCTTGCAGGATGACACGGAATTTCCGGATATCAGATCCGATTCAGCCCTCTTCAGGTCGATGCCTGCTTCGGACATTGTATCCAGCGTATTGTTCAGGACCCTGTTCTCCTGGGTATCCGCCATACTGATGCCGATCTTCGATGTGGAGATGATGTTATCCTCAATAGTGCATCTGCTGACACCAAATAGGGATACGAGTGCAGCACCTCCGGGAACTCCCTGGATCGTCAGCCCTGCAACGGTGGACTCGTTCGCGGAGAGGGAGAATACCGGAGCACCCTGATCTGCAGGGGCTACGATCGTCCCCTCAGGCCCGCTCTCCGACCGGATTGTCAGTACCTTATCTACGATGATGTTTTCCGTATAATCTCCCTTCCTGACGACGATCGTGTCGGATGGTCCTGCAGCGGCTACGGCGGCACCGATGGTCGTGTAGTCCCCTCCTCCGGAGGCGTCGACTGTATGTGTCATCGAGGTCGCGGACACTTGGGAGCGCTCGACCATCGCCTGCGTCATGTCGACTTCAGTCGCTTCGGTCGGAGTTTGCTCCGGCGCGGTACTGCCCTCCATACCGGTCGGAGGTATCCCCTTGAGAACTCCGGCGGTCGGTTCGGCTGTGTTCGACGCCAGGTCGGCTCCCAGCGCCACCGCCGGTACGGCGATGATCGCGAGGATCAGCAGCAGGACGGCTATCCGCCCCTGCCATGGACCGTTCTGAATGCGTTTATCCCCTGTCATAATATCTTCCCTTTAGAGCAAGGATTCTCAAAGAAGCTTCTACGGAACCGGCACCCCAAATGCCCATATCACTATAACCGCTCTCTGAGAATGAGTAAAATCTCAACCATGCAGCATAAGACTGTTGTGAATTCAGGCTATTTTAACAGAATCTAGTTGATTTTATGAAATTTGGTTAATCTTTTTTAATCCTAATTAAATATGGCGAAGGAGGTTGATCGGAAAAAGTTGGATCTGATCGATTCACGGAATGTTCACCGTGTAGCCGCTACTGTCCGTACCGGCAATCGCGTTGATCCCGGAGACCCCCTGCCCCGGGTTCACGAGTATGATGCAGTGAGGGTCCCTTCCGGAGCTCGAAAAGAGGAGGGTGGTTGTTGTGTTCAGGTGCTGATCGCCCAACCGCTGCTCCCGGCTCCGATAATCCTGTTCGTCCAGGAAATTCCCTGTCCCTGGGCCGACTGGTTGTTCCATGCGTAGACATCGAAGTAAGCAGCGCCTTCATACCCCGTGAGATTGTAATTGACTCTTACCGTCCCACTGTCCTGAAGGCCGGTCTGGTTGACCGATCCCGCATACAGATCGATGAGCATGATCTTGAACTGCTCGTCAAGATCCATGTCCTGATCGAAATATATCGGATAGTTATCCAGGGGTGCAGGTCTCCACGACGATGTGCCGGATAGGAAATCGCTGCTCACGAACGTCTCGCTGAGTGTAAGGTCGTGATAATTGCCTCCGCCAAGAACTGGTTTGCTCCCGCTTCCTGTAGGCGTCCACTGGTAACCGGATACGTTCACCAGCAGATTGAGGTTTGAGTAAGCTGCATCAGACGGCACGGCAAACAGCAGTATCACATCGTCATGGTACTGGGTATCCGTGCTGGTGTCGGAGATGTAGAGTGTGCCCGATGCCGGCCGGTTGGTGTATACGGCGCCGTCAAGACTCGATGGGCTGTCGGTGATGTGTATCGCGTTCAGTCCGCCGGTAGGCTTCGAGAAGTTGAAGTAGTACGTGTTGTTCCCGAATATGTCGAATCTCGCTCCGTCATAGTTCGCCACGGCGGCATATGTCTGGTTGTTGTCCGTGAAGACATCGTCGGCCGCGGAAACCGGCACGATGCAGACGGCAAGCATCAGCAGGATCGCCGATGCCGTCATCGCACCGAGTCTCATTGTTTTTCCATTGTTTTGCATGTCAATCATCTCTTTCCCTTGAGTGTAGCCGCGCCGCATGACGGCCGGGCTACTGCCGACAGAAGCCGGACGAAAAAGGTGACTAACGATCATGAGCAAACGGCCGCTGTCAACACCCCGCATTAAGGTCATCATATTATAAATACTTTTCTTATATCGATTTATGCCGAATATTCATGTGATCAGGCCGATAAGATGAAATAATGTGGAGTAATTGGGAAAATATCGGAGACAATCTATATCTCTAAAGGCAATTATTTATACTATACAACGATCCGCTGGATGAGAGATCGCGCATACGCTGCGATGTACCGGCACGTGGCGGATGCTTGCGATACGGCTCCGCCTTTCCTGCCTGCGGGGATTTTCGTAGTGTGCAGAATGATATTGTCGAAGGGGCATCGCAAGCCCGGGTCAGGGCACCGGACGGCCTCGCGTTTTCAGCGCCGGATCGGGTGTCATCGCGCCATCAGGTACTTGCCGATAAATACATCCGTCACCGTAGGAAAACCCTATGATATCCTCGAAACCGGTAGATCACTATGGAGTGGAGTTTTTCTGTGTTACCGCCGCAGGAGCCCTCCCGTATTCGAAACCGGTTTCGTTAATCTGCCCTGATTAACCCATCCCCAACTAACAACCGTCAAATAGCATCTCCCCCAACCTCTCTTCCAGGAATCAGCATGGCAGGCACGGATACGGAGATTGCAGCCCTCAACCGCCGGGCACGGGAGCACGCGGCCGCGCTCGACGCGGTTCGCTCCGGCATGGAGACGGTGATCATCGGACAGCAGGCGGTTATCGACCAGGTGCTCGCGGCGGTGCTTGCCGGCGGCCACGCCCTCCTCGAAGGGGTGCCGGGGATAGCAAAGACGCTCACGATCAGCACCCTCGCGCACTGCCTCGACTGCACCTTCGCCCGGATCCAGTTCACCCCCGACCTCCTCCCCGCCGACATCACCGGGACCCGGATCTACGACCGGAACACGGCCGCCTTCCGGACGATCCAGGGGCCGGTCTTCCACCAGATCATACTTGCCGACGAGATCAACCGCGCACCGCCGAAGGTGCAGTCCGCCCTCCTCGAGGCGATGCAGGAGGGGCAGGTCACCATCCAGGGCGAGACCTACGCGCTGCCGCGCCCGTTCTTCGTCCTCGCCACCCAGAACCCGATCGAGTCCGAGGGCACCTACCCGCTCCCCGAGGCGCAGCTCGACCGATTCATGCTCAAGATCCGGATGGACTACCCGACACTCGACGAAGAGGTCGCCATACTCGACCGGTTCACGGCGGACCAGCCCGAATCCCCGGCGCCGGTCCTCGATGCCGCCGGTCTTGTCGCCCTCCGGTCGTTCGTGCGGTCGGTCTACGCCGACCCGGGCGTCAAACGCTACGCCGCGCAACTGGTCGACGCCACCCGGCACCCGGCGGCATACGGCCTCGACCTCGGCCCCATGATCGCCTTCGGGGCATCCCCGCGTGCGTCGCTCGCCCTCCTCCTCTGCGGCAAGGCGCACGCGGTGCTCGCCGGCCGGGGCTACGTCGTCCCCGACGACATCCGGGCCCTCGCCCCCGCCGTCCTCAGGCACCGGGTCCTCCTCACCTTCGAGGCGGAAGCGGACGATCTCACCCCCGAAGAGATCGTTCGGAGGGTCCTCGCGACCGTGGAGGTGCCCTGACGGTGAGCGACGCTACGGAGCGGGCGGATCTCATCAGGCAGATCCGGCGGATAGAACTCAAGACCGCCACACTGGCCGACGGCTCCTGCCTCGGCCAGAGGCGCTCCCCCTTCCGGGGGAGCGGTATGGCGCTTGCAAACCTCCGCGAGTACCTCCCCGGCGACGACGCCCGGGCGATCGACTGGAAAGCCTCGGCACGGATGGACCGGCTCGTCGTCAGGGAGTTCGAGGAGGAGCGGAGCCAGACCTACTACCTCGTCCTCGACCGGTCGGGGTCCGCGACGTTCGGGTCCGAAACGAGCAAAGACCGCCGGACACTCGAGGTGGCCGCGAGCCTCATATTTGCCGCTCACCGGCAGAACGGGCGGGTGGGCCTCTGCATCGTCACCGACCACGTCGAGGTCTTCCTGCCGGCCCGGCCGGGGAAGAGCCAGGTCATCCGGCTCGTGCAGGCCCTCGTCTCCCACCGGCCGGAGGGAAGCGGCACCGACCTCGCCGCCGCGTTCCGTCTCCTCTGCACGAGGGTCCGGCGCAAATCCTCGGTCATCGTCATATCCGACTTCGACGACCCCGGGTTCGCCCGCGACCTCTCGCTCCTGCGCCGGCGGCACGAGGCGACTGCCGTCAGGGTGACGGACCCCGCGGAAGACGCCCTCCCGGACGTGGGGCAGGTCTTCCTCGAAGACCCCGAGACCGGCGAGCAGGTGCTCGTGGACACGTCGGACCCCGCCTTCCGGAAGGCCTACGCCGACGCCGTGGCCGCCGCCGACCGGCGCACCGGGGGCGACCTGCGCTCGTGCCGGGTTCCCGAGGTCCGGGTCTCCACGGACGAGCCCTACGACCGGCCCCTGCGCCGTTTCTACGCGCACACGCGCTACCGGGGCGGTTAGATGGCCGGATTTGCAGAACCGCTCTGGCTCGTCGGCCTTGCCGGCATCCCGGTCCTCTGCCTCCTCTACCGGCGCGCCGTCCGGGAGCGGTCGTATGCCGCGCTCACCTTCTCCCGCGTCGCCGTCGCCGCACAGGTCCGGAGCCCCGGCCGGCTCCCGCGCCCGCACGCCCTCTTCGCCCTTGCCCTCCTCGCGCTCGCCCTCATCCTGGTCGGCCTTGCCGACCCGCACGTCCCGATCGAGGGGATGGACGAGGGCGTCAGCGTGGTCCTGGTGCTGGACACATCCGGGAGCATGCAGGCGACCGACTACCGCCCCACCCGCCTCGAGGCGGCAAAGGCCGCCGCGGAGACCCTGCTCTCCCGGCTCAGCAGGGACGACTACGCGGGGGTCGTCATATTCGAGTCGGGCGCGACGAGCGCCGCCTACCTCTCCCCCGACCGCGACCGGGTGATCGAGCGGCTCCGCGGCATCCGGGGGCGGGACGGCCAGACGGCCCTCGGCGACGGGCTTGCCCTCGGCGTCGACATGGCCGACGCCATACCGAACCGGCACCGGGTGGTGATCCTCCTCTCCGACGGCGCCGGCAACGCCGGCGTATTCTCCGCGGAGGAGGCTGCCGGCTACGCCCGCGAGCGGAACGTCCCGGTCTACACCGTGGGCATCGGCTCGGCAAACCCGCCGGCGGGCACCCAGGAGTACGCCGCGCTCGACGAAGAGACCCTCCGGGCGATCGCCCGGACGACCGGGGGAAGGTACTACGCGGCGGTCGACGAGGGGACGCTTGCCGCGGTCTATGCCGGTCTGACCGACGAGATCCCGCGCGAGCCAAAAGAGACGAGCATCCGCGATCTCTTCTTTGCCGGGGCGCTCGGGGTCCTCCTCCTTGAGGTCTACCTCCGCTACGGTCGGGGGAGGATCCTCCCGTGAGGCGCCTTCTCCTCCTCCCCCTTCTCATCGCCGCCGTCTGCGTGGCCTCCGTCGCGGCCGCCGGCATCACCCTCTCGACCGGGCAGTCCGACTACGCCGTGCTGGTCGGGGAAGAGGCCGCGTTTCCCATCGCCGTCGAGAACACGTTCGGAGCCGACGTCACCGGAGTGCTCGCCCGGAACGTGCGGTTCGTGCCGGAGGGCGGTGAGGCGGCCACCCACTCCCAGTCCCGGGCGATCACCCTCTTTTCGGATACCCGGGAGATAACCGTCAGCGCCGGGCCCACGGTAATGCCCGGCACGTTCTTCTTCGATATCGCGTTTGAGTACGGGAACGCCCCGCGCACCCGCGTCGTCCTCCCCGAGATCCGGGTCCACGTCGCCGGTTCGGCCGCAGAAGAAGAGGGGGAGCAGGGCCCGCAGGTGAGTTCCGCCTCGACGGAGGCGGGGTCCGGGGGGGCGCAGGGAGGGACTTCGTCCACGCGGCAGCCCGGGCAGATCATGCAGGACACGGGTTCGCTCCGGGAGCAGGCGGCACGGGAGCAGGACCGCATGCAGGCGCTGCGGTCAGGTCTGCTTGCCGGGCTCGATGACGACCCGCCTGTCCGGGAGATCCACGCCGTCCTCACGTCGCGCGGGTATACCCGGGTGGCGGCGACGATCAACCCGGTGGATGAGGCCACGGGATCGTTCTCGTTTGAGTATCGCAACGGCGCCGGGGATACGGTGCGCGCGGAGGGCGCGGTGGTGAACGGTTCTGCGGCCTACGCGGCGTATGCCACCGAAAAGTCGCTCGTGGTGCCGGATGCGGTCACGGCAAACGAGACCTACAAACGGTATGCCGGGGAACTTGCCGACGCCGGTTTCTTCCCGGCGACGTCATCGATGAACGCGACGGCGAGCGCCTCCTCTGTCGGCGTAGGGTTCATCGACGGCCAGAACCGGACGGCGAGGATCGTCGCCACGCTCTCCGGGGGGGAGGTGCGGTCGGTGGACATCGAAGAACCGTCGGACCTCCTCCCCCTTGCCGGCGCAGGCGCGCTCTGCATCATCCTCCTGATCGCCTACCTCGTCCGGCGGGGAGCACCGAAGGCGCCGGAGCCGCCGGTCACCCCCATCCCCGCCGACTCCCGCGGCGAGGCCCTCCGCCTCCTTGCGGCGGCACGGGAGGAGTTTGACCGCGGCGAGCGGACGGGAGCGTATGGAACGGCCGGCAGGGCGCTGCGGTCGTACGTATCGTCCGTATACGGGACCGGCGCGGAACTCGCGGACGGGGATGTCCTGCGCCTGCTTGAGGAGAGCGGGCGCGAGACCGGTGCGGCATCGTCCCTCCTCGGGCGGTGCGCGGCCGTCTCGTATGCCGGGTCACCACCCCTGGACGAAGGGTTCCGCGCGGTCGTCGGGGAGATCGAGGCCTTTATCAGGCGAGATTGATCCGGCGGCACCCCCGGGGAAGGGTTAACCTGATATCGTTATCCGGCACGGGGTTAACAAAACCATGTTGATACGCGCCCTGCTTCAGCATCTTTTTTATCTTCATTCTCCCAGGTTTATCAGGAAAAAGGCGTATCATGACCATACTTCTTGCTCTTGACGATACGGACAACCTTGAATCCCGGGGAACCGGCCGCCTGGCCCGTGCGGTCGCCGATGCGATCGCGATGCACTATCCCGTATGGGGCGTCACCCGGCACCAGCTCTACGTCCACCCGTCGATACCTTACACATCCCACAACAGCTGCGCCGTCATCCACATCGTCGCCGACGGCGCGGAACCGCTCGATACGAGCCTTGCCATAGCCGAGGAGACGATGCTTGGCGACTTCGTGGAGGGGAGCGACCCGGGCCTTGCCGGAGCGCCCCTCGACCGGGTGGCCCCGGCTTTGATGGCGTTTGGCCGCGACGCCCAGCAGATGGTCCTCACCCAGGAGCGTGCCCGGACGCTGGCAAAAAACCTCGGCATATGGCTGAAGGGTCTTGGCGGTACCGAGGACGGCGTGATCGGCGCGATGGCCGGCCTCGGGCTTGCGGCTACCTACAACGACGGCAGGTTCCTCCAGAAAGGCGCCATCCGCAGCCATACCGGCCCGACACCGGCAAGCACCCTCCTCGGCGCGGGGATCGACGAGATCATGACGCTTGACGGTCGGAAGGTCACCGAAGGGACCATCGTCCTCCAGGAGGGCAAAGCCGCCAAAGCCTGCCCCATCAACGGCAGGGCGGTCCTCTTCGTCGACGACAGGGACGGAGAGCTGGTCGCGGTAAAAAGGAACTGAGCATGGAGTTTTGGAGAAGAGTCCTGCTGGCGGTCGGCGTGCTCGTGGTCTTCGTTGCCGTAGCGTTTCTGGTCGATACCACCCTATCGCAGGCCTATGCCCGGGAAAGCGCTTTTGCGGACTCTCTCCCGCATACCGCGGCCATCGATCGCTACGATCTCCGGTACGGCCCCCAGTCCTGGCGGCCCTACGCCACGCCGATCGCGATCGGCCCGGGCGATCTCCCCTCCGGGGACTGGTACATCGCCTTTGTCGAGCTGGGCGTGGTGCCCGTCGGTGGAAACCCGGCCCTTGCCCGGACAGGATCGGTTCGGGTCGACTACCGGTTCACGGATCTTGCCGGGACGGCATCGTTGGGCGTCTACGGTCTCCACGCCGGGGACGGCAGGGCATGGACGAACCGGCAGTCGGGTTACGGCACGTCCGGCTACTACGTCTCCGGGACCGCCGCGCCCGGCGACCTGCCGCGGTGGACGACTCCCCTGGAAGCGGGCAACCGCTACGTCGTCGAGGTGGCGGGCTCGCCGCGCCCGGTAGACGAGGACGTGGCCCGGGATACCTGCACCATCTGGTTTGAGCGGATCAGCTCGGGCCTGGATGGGATCCACATCACCACCGATCGTGCGGCCCCCAAAGGTCAGGTGACCGAGACCGCCGACCTCGACGGTTCGTTCTACATCACGTATACCGGCGGCAACAGGGTCGGAGCCCTCTTCCTGATGGTCGCCGTGGACCGGCCGCAGCCCGAAGGTTTCGGGCTTGCGCTCGAATCAACATTCGTGGAGATTAGCCGATGATGAAACGTCCCTCCTACTTCAGCCTGTACGAGATCGCCCTCCTCTCGCTCTTTGGCGCTCTCGTCTTCGTCCTGCGGACGGCGATCATAGTCCCGATCCACGTTCCCGGGAGCTCCGGGATATTCTGGGTCCTGCCGCTCATCGTCGGCACCGCCATCGTGAGAAAACCCGGGGCCGGCACGTATGCCGGACTGGTATCCGGCATCCTCGCGTCGTTCTTCGGCATCGAGCCGCTTCACGTCTTCGATGTATTCAAGTACACCGCAATGGGGATCACGATCGACCTCGTCTCTATGGCGTTTGGCTACCGTCTCGAGAACCCCGTCGTCGGCTTTGTCGCCGGCGCCGCGGGGAACGTGGTGAAGATGGTGGTCAACTACGCCGTACACCTGCTCCTCGGCGTCCAGGGCGTCTTCATTCTCCTCGGCATCGGGTTATCGTCGGCCACGCATATCGTCTTCGGGGGCATCGGAGGCATCATCGCCGCCCTGATCGTCGGGCGGCTCTACCGGGCGGGTATCGTGCATCAGGACGATGTGCCGGATGACGGCTGACCCGGCGATCGAGTTTCGGTCGGTCTCGTTCCGGCACCCGGCCTCCCGGGCGAACCGGCCGCGGGAGGTGCTTGCCGGGCTTGACTGCGTCATCGGGGAGGGCGAGCGCGTGCTGCTGACCGGGCCGAGCGGCTCGGGGAAGACGACGTTCCTCCGGTGCTGCAACGGCCTCATCCCGCACGCCCGCCCGGGCACCTTCAAGGGCGACGTCTTTGTCCGGGGACGAAACACCCGCGACTGCACGATCGGCGACCTTGCCACCACCGTCGGCATGGTATTTCAGGACCCCGACCACCAGATCTTCTCTAACGACGTGATAAGCGAGATAGCGTTCGGCCCCGAACAGCTTGGCTGGCCGCCGTCGCGAATTGACCGGGCGGTCAACGAGATCCTGGAGCAGTTCCGGCTTGACCGGCTCTGCGACCGGCAGACGACCGAGCTCTCCTGGGGAGAACGCCAGCGTCTGGCGATCGCCTCCGTCGTCGTTCTGCGCCCGGCAATCCTCATACTCGACGAACCGTTCTCCGGGCTTGACGCCGCGAATGCGGCCGGGCTCCTTGACCTCCTCGAGAGACTGAACCGGGAGTCCGGCATGACGATCGTCCTCTCCGAGCACCGGACCGAGATGGTCGCTCGCTGGGCGTCCCGCCGGATATCCCTTCTCGACGGAAGGCTGATCGAGCCCCCCGTCCCGGACGCTCCCCTCCGGGGCCGGCCTCCCCGCCCGGGGGCGAAGGCCGCCCGCCCGGGGGTCGTCACCCTGGAGAACGTCGCGTTCCGGCACCCGGGAAAAGTTTCGCCGGCGATGGACGGCGTCTCCCTCACCCTCTACGCCGGCGAGGCGACGGTGCTCGCCGGCCCGAACGGCTCGGGCAAGAGCACGCTGCTGAGACTCTTGAACGGCCTCCTGCGGCCGGAGTCCGGGCAGATCGTCGTGAACGGAAGGGACGTCCG
>Ga0209718_1005081_pt1 | contig 10587 bp, 11 predicted proteins | sample AD_JPNAS1_MetaG_FD_184420 | JGI IMG/M metagenome (GOLD analysis project Ga0209718, IMG submission 184420) | Active sludge microbial communities of municipal wastewater-treating anaerobic digesters from Japan - AD_JPNAS1_MetaG (SPAdes) (version 2) | ecosystem: Engineered > Bioreactor > Anaerobic... | reverse complement strand
TTTACAACCCGAGGGCCGTCATCCCACACGCGATGTCGCTGCGTCAGACTTTCGTCCATTGCGCAAAATTCCTAACTGCTGCCTTCCGTAGAAGTATGGGCCGTGTCTCAGTCCCATTGTGCCGGACTCTCCGCTAAGAGCCGGTAGCCGTCATAGCCTTGGTGAGCCATTACCTCACCAACAAGCTGGTAGCAAGTACACCACTCCCTTCGCGACTTGCGTCTTTAATCCGAAGATACTATAGGAAATTACCCCGCCTTTCGGCGGACTATGTCCTACAAAGGGGCATGTCTGTACTTATTACTCACCCGTTCGCCGCTACCCTGCAACCCTACACGGAACCAATTACAGCTTAAAAACAGATTACTGTTTAAGAGAGGTAATAAACTCCGTGTAAGATTGCGGGGCCGCTCGACTTGCATGTCTTAGGCACATCGCCAGCGTTCACCCTGAGCCACGATCAAACTCTTAGTACTAACACCCCGCAGATGCGGGGTAAAAAATTTTGAAAAAATTCCGCCCAAAGGCGGAAGAACTTTCTGGTACTAACAGTATACGGCTCTAAATGAATGCATCGAAATTTTAAAGAACAATTCTGCCTGAAATCAGGCAGTGAGGTTATTATATTACACAAGTTGAAATTTTGCACTAAGTAAGTTCAATCAGCTTGGCGGAATTAAGGATATTTAAGCTTTCCGGTTCGGCGGAGGTAAAGATGGTTTGATATTGACGGCAAACTCTGACAACTAACTGTTGGTGGTCTACGTCAAGTTCGGAAAAAATATCATCAAGCAAAAGGATAGGTTTGTCCTGATAAGTGGCTTCGAGAAAATTTATCTGACCAAGCCTGAGGGCTAAAACAGCCAGTCGCTGTTGGCCACGACTGCCCCAAAAAGCTAGGTTTTTGTCAACCGAAGGGAAAGAACTATTGTCAAAACTGAAGTCGTCTCGGTGGGGACCAAATTGGGTATGGCCACGCTGCAAATCAAGAGAATAGTTTTTTTTAAGTTTATCTTCGGTAAGAGTGGAAGGACGGTAGTTTAAATTAAGAACATTGATTTGAGGGTCGGGGTGGCGGGCAAAGAAATTGTTAACAGATTTGACAAATTGAAGGCGAAAATCATGAATAATATTGGAATTTTTGACCAAAACCTGATCCCAATAAAAAAGCTCACCTGGTTTGGCTAAATTGAGCTTGATTTGGTCTAAAAGCTGATTGCGGTGCTTTAGGGCCCGATGGTATTGGGACAGGGCGGAAGTGTAACGCCATTCGGTTTGGGAAAAAATTTCGTCCAAAAAATCGCGGCGGCGGTTGGGCGATCCAGTGACTAGACGGATATCTTCGGGCTGAAAAACAACATTTTTGATGACACCAAGATATTTTTTTCGGGTCTTTTCGACTTTTTGAATAAAAAATTTTCGGGAAATACTGCCGGTGGGAGAAGTAATATCTTTGATGAGTTTAATTTCTATTTCTGACTCGTCGCCTTGATTGTCGACCAGTTTGGCTCTAACCGAGACAAAATTTTGATACCAGTTGATTAGTTTGGACTGACCGGTAGATCTAAAACTTTTTCCGGAAGAAAGGAAGGAAATTGATTCCAAAATATTGGTTTTGCCGCTGCCATTGGGACCTAAAATAAGGTTTAGTTTGGGGTCGAATTCAAAAAGCTGATTGTCGTAGGAGCGAAAATTTTGAAGTAAAAGTTTGGAAAGATACACAAGAGAAGTATATCAAAGTAGACTCAGACTTAGTCCAGCGGGTTGGAGTTGAACCAACTTACGACAGTTTTACAGACTGTTGCCTAACCGTCCGGCTCCCGCTGGTTTAGTGCCTATGATTATACCAAATAATTAAACCTTGTTTATCATTTTTTGACTACTTGTGAAGTCAGCGGGCTAAATAATATGATTAAGGTAGATGCAGGAGAGACTGGGACTAAGAATCCCGGATTTGGAAAGCAGAAATAGAGCGGTTAATCCAAACACCGGAGCATTGATGCCCCACAGCGTTTCGCGGCATCTGGATAGGGGTGGTGAGGTTTTTAGAGATAACGGGAATAGATTTGGACAAGGGACACTGTTTCCGCCACACGTGAAGTCGGGAGATATTACCAAAATTGAACGAATCGTGTCTGTGGAATACTACAAATTTAAACGAGGACGGGAGTCAAAAATATTAAGCTGTCAGGAAGCCGGTGGGGCCGATAGAATTACGATGAACCTGGGACAGTTTGGAGTGGAAATAGTCGGATCGTTTGTGAGAAGAGGCAGTTTGTGCACGGTTTTTCCGGAAGAAGAGAGAGATTAAATTTAATTTGCTATGATTCTTTATGGCAAAAATAAAGATAATTTCTTGGAACGTGGCTGGAATTAGAGCGGGAGTTAGAAAAGGTTTGTGGCAAAAAATGAGGCAAATGGGAGGAGATATTTATTGTTTTCAGGAAACCAAAGCAAGAAAAGATCAAATAGATTTTGGCTGGGAATATCCCCAAGAATATAAAGATTATTGGAATCCGGCACAAAAGGCAGGCTATTCGGGGGTGGCAACTTTTAGCAAATTTGAACCTAAAAAAGTGATTGTGGGTGATAGAGATAATGACTGGGATGATGAGGGACGGGTAATAATCACCAAATTTGATGAGTTTACGCTGCTTAATATTTACTTTCCCAACGGCAAAAGGGATAAGGGTCGGTTGATGTATAAAATGGAGTTTTATGAATATTTTTTGGAATATATTAAGAAATTAAGAGATCAAGGAGAGAAAGTAATTTTTTGTGGTGATGTTAATACAGCCCACCAAGAAATTGATCTGGCCAGACCGAAAGAAAATGCAAAAACATCGGGATTTTTGGAAATAGAACGAAAATGGATAGACAAACTGGTGGCTGACGGCTGGATAGATACATTTAGGGAATTTAACAAAGATGGGGGCAACTATAGCTGGTGGGACCAATATACCCGCGCTAAGGAAAGAAATGTAGGCTGGCGGATTGATTATTTTTTTGTGGACAAAGCTTTAAAAAAGAAACTAAAATCAGCATTTATTTTGCCAGAAATAGAAGGATCGGATCATTGCCCGGTGGGAATAGAAATTGACCTTTAGGATAAAAACTATTAGACTTAAGTGATCTTAATTATTAGTTTTTTTAAATATGGCTAAATTTAAAATAGTAGCGAATAGTAAGGGTGAATATTTTTGGAAATTAGTAGCAGACAACGGCGAACCTGTTTGTTGGACCGAAGGTTATTCGTCAAAATCGGCAGCAAAAGAAGCGGCTGAATGGGTCAAGAAAAATGCCCCAAAAGCAGAAGTAGTTGAAGAATAATTAAAAAATCATTTTTTTAGTCCCCTCTTGTTTAAGCCAAAGATTGTTAGTTTTGGCGTGGGGGTCGTATTGGGTTAGCTGCTGCCAAAATTTGGACGAATGGTTTTTGATGTCAAGATGAGTAAGTTCGTGAAGAAGGGTGTGACGGAATTTATCGGGGGGAAAAAAGATTATCTGCCAGTTGAAGTTAAGGTTACCCCGAGAGGAACAGGAGCCAAAACGAGACGATTGGTTTCGAACGGTAACGCGCTGATAATCAAAACCAAACTGCTGTTTGAGAGAGATTAACTCCTGATTTATGAGGGATAAAGCCAGGGGGCGGAGCTTTTTTTCTAATATTTTTTTGATGTGAGAATTGGTATTTTTTGATATATTTGCATAAATCTTTTTTTCATTTTGATAGATGATAACAGAGTCGGACTGGGTGGAGACAAAAATCAAGTCAAATGTCTGACCTAAAATGGATAAAGTGGTTAAACGGGAAAGTAACCGAGGGGAGCGGAGTTGTTGGGAATGAGAAATAATCCAGGCGCTGTTTTTTTGGATAAATCTAGTGAGAACAAATTCGGGGGTAAATTTGGGAGCAGAAACAACAAAAGAACGGCGGGACTGAAGACGAAGACGGATGGAGCTGATATTTTTCCTGATAATTTGATAGGAAAATTGGTGACCATGAAGGATAATTGAAGCCATGTAGGTATATTTTAGAGCAAAAATGTTATATTTAGTTATGAGAGAGGTAATAATAGGGGCTGATCACAGAGGATTTGAGCTAAAAGAAAAAATAAAAAAATATTTAAGAAAGGAAGGGTGGGAGGTCAGCGACATGAGTCCGAAGTACAAAGAGGCCGATGATTACCCGGATATTGCCTTTGGGGTGGGCGAAGAGGTGGCTAGGGTTAATGGAATAGGGATTTTGGTATGCGGTTCGGGGGCGGGAGTGTGCGTGGCAGCCAACAAGGTAGATGGAGTCAGGGCGGCGATGGCAATTAACCCAAGGCAAGCAAGAAAAATGAAAGAGGATGACGATATCAATGTGGTTTGTTTGGCGAATGATTTTGTAGTTGAGGAGGAAAATATGGAAATAATAAATGAATTTTTGAGAGCGGTGTTTGCCAGTGAAGAAAGATTTATCAGGAGAATACAGAAAATTAAACAATATGAAAAATCTAAGGTCAGTTGAAGAAATTAGTGCCGGGATGAATGTTATTGTCCGGATGGATACGGACCTGCCGATAGATAACGGAGTGATTTTGGACAACAGTCGGTTAATGAAATCGATTCCGACAATAAGGTGGTTGCTGGAAAAAAATTGTCGGTTGATGATTTTGGGGCATAGAGGTAGACCGGAAGGAGTAAATGAAAATTTATCGCTTAAGGGGGTGTATTTAGAGCTGATGAACTTGTTGGAAAACGATCAAAATACGATTGAAAGTATATTTATAGATGATATCCAAGACGATGAGAAAATAGCCGGAGCGCTGGTAAATAATCAAATAATTTTTGGGGAAAATTTGCGGTTTTGGAGTGAGGAGGAAAAAGGAGAAACGTCGATGTTTGAAGTAATCAAAAAACGATTCAGTGTACTAGTAAATGATGCTTTTGCGGTGGCGCATCGACGGAATGCTTCAGTAATTTTGCACCGAGAGGTGGAAACATATTATGGTTTTAGTTTTATAGAAGAGGCAGAAAAAATAAATGAAATTTTGGAGAAAAAACAGCAGCCAATAACAGTGATATTGGGCGGGGCCAAAGAGGATAAACTAAACTATCTGCCGGAGCTGGAAGAAATTGCGGATCATATTTTGATCGGAGGTAAACTGCCAAAATTAGACATAAGACAACAGATGTCAAATGAAAATAATAAGATACTTTGGGCTGGACTTAGAGAAGATGGACTGGATTTGAGTAAAAAAGATGTGGCTGAATTTGGAGAAATAATAAAACAAAGTAAAACAATTGTTTGGGCGGGGGCGATGGGAATGTATGAGGCAGAAGACAGCCGTGAAGGGACAAATGAAATTGCCAAGATGGTGGCAGAAACGGACGGCTACAAGATAATTGCGGGAGGAGATACCGGGGCATCGATAAAAAATTTGGGGTTGAAAAATAAAATTGACTTTATCTGCTCAGGGGGTGGAGTGATGCTGGAAATGTTGACCAAAGGCGACTTGCCGGCATGGAATTAAAATCAGTATTTAGTATCCAGGATTAAGTATTTAGTATAGAATTATCTTATGAAAAAGAATAAAAAAATAAGAATCGGGATTAATGGTTTTGGCAGAATCGGGAGTGTGGTGTTGAGAGCAATACTAATGGAGAAATATGATGTGGAGGTGGCAGCAATCAATACGATTAAATTTGAAATGGAAACGTTTGCGATGCAGTTTAAATATGATTCAGTTTATGGCAGGTTTCCGGCAAAAATAGGTTTTTTGGACCCGGAGAGAGCCGGTGAAATTGGAAGATTGGAAGTGGGAGATAAGGTTATCCCCTTTTTGAGTGAAATGGACCCGGCTCAAATTGGGTGGAAAAATTATGATGTTGATGTAGTCTTGGAATGCACCGGAGCTTTTACGGACAACAAAGCAGCGGCTCATATTAAGGCGGGAGCAAAAAAAGTGATAATTTCGGCGCCAGCCAAAGATCCTAAAATTCCAACTTATATTTTGGGGGTAAATGACAAAAATTATAAAGGAGAAACACTGATATCTAACGGTTCGTGCACGACTAATTGTGTGGCGCCGATAGTGAAGCTGATTGATGAGAAAATCGGATTTGAGGAAGGAACACTGACAACAATTCATGCTTACACAACAAATCAAAATATAGTTGACGGCAACGGCAAAGATCCTAGAAGAGCCAGAGCGGCAGCCATAAATATTGTGCCGACCACCACAGGAGCGGCGGAGGCAGTAATTGCAGCTTATCCCGAAGCTGAGGGGAGATTTGGAGGCACAGCTATCAGGGTGCCGGTTGTTTGCGGCAGTTATTCTGACTTAACGTTTAAACTGGTCCGAAAAACTACAGTGGAAGAAATAAATTCTATTTTTAGCGATGCCAGCGTCAGCCCGGAATTGGTAAGCAAGTTAAAAATGTCTTATGAACCGCTGGTGTCTTCGGATATTTTGGGTAATAGCGCTTCGTGTGTCATTGACGCGAGAATGACAAAGGTGATTTCGGATGATATGGTGAGTATTGGAGCCTGGTATGATAATGAGTATGGCTACAGCTGCCGGTTAATAGAAAACGCCATAGCGGTATGCAAATAATCCCCACAATTCTGGAAAAGGAATTTGAAAGGGCGAAAGAAAAGATTTTGGCGGTCAAGGAGTGGGTTAAGATGATACAAATCGATGTAATTGACGGGAGATTTTTGCCGGGAAAGACGTTTGAGCTGGAGTTAATAAATAGAATTGAGGGAGTGGAAAATATTTTGTGGGAAACTCATTTAATGGTGAAAGAGCCGATAAATTGGATTGAGAAATCACTGTTTGTTAATTGTCATAGAATTATCGGGCAAGTGGAAGCGATGAGCGACAGAGAAAAGTTTGTAAAAACAGTCAAAGATACCGGGGCAGAGGCAGGATTGGCTTGGGATATTGAAACAGAAATCGGTCAGGTGCCGGTGGAAACTGATGTGGTGCTATTGTTGGGGCGAAAAGCGGGATTTGGAGATGAGAAATTTAATAGTAAAGTGTGGCAAAAAGTGGAGCAGTTAAAAGAGATAAAACAAAACCGAAATTATAATTTTAGGATAGCTTTGGACGGCGGGATAAATGAGACTAATATTACCAAAGCCAAAACGGCAGGAGTAGAGATAGCGTATTGCGGCCGGTCAGTGTTTGATGGTAAGGTAAAGGATAATTTAGAAAAATTAATCTATGCTGGTAAAGACTAAAAGAACAATTAAAAGAGTGGCTGTATTTGGTGATTCGGAAGCCAAAAAGACTGATCGGCATTTTATAGATGCTTATAATGTCGCCAAACTACTGGGACAAAAAGGCTATATTGTGCTAAACGGCGGCGGACCGGGGGTAATGTTGGCGGCAACCTTGGGAGCAAAGGTGGGTGGAGGCAAGGTGGAAACGGTGGTAATTGAAGCCAAAAAGAGATTGAGCAATTATGAGGGCTCAAGTGAAGATAACTGCAATATGGCGGACAAAATTGTATATACAAAAAATTATTTGGAAAGGATGGGTAAACTGGTAGAACTGGCTGATGCTTATATTATTCTTAAGGGTGGGGTGGGAACTTTATCAGAAATAGGGTTGGCGTGGCAGATGGCAAAATTTGATTATGGCCGCCACAAACCATTGGTTTTTTTGGGCAAAGAAATTAATCAGGCGATGAGTGATGTGGTGGAAAGGTTGGAGTTTGACAAAATGGAGATTGATTTGTATGAACAGGTATCAACTCCGGAGGAAGCGGTGGAAGTAATAAAAAATAAAAAAGGGGTGGTCAAGGAAAACAGTGGCTGGATGGGAAAATTATTTGATTTGTTTGATTAGTTCGGGGCGGGAGTTGGATTTGATGATTAAGGGAATATCTTGAGTGGAAATAATTTGGTCTTTGGTAACAGAGAGAAGGGTTAGTTGAGATAGTGAGGTTTCTTGAGACCAATTTTGGTCAAAAATAAAGTTGCCTAAAGAATAAAAAATAGGTTTGGAGTGGTAGACTTCGGTTTCCTGAAGAACATGGGGGTGATGACCGTGAATAATATCGGCACCGGCATCAACTAGTTGGTGAGCCAGAGTATGCCGCCAGGTTTCAGCTTGAGGCAAATACTCATTACCCCAATGGAGGGAAACAATTAACCAATCAACTTGAGACTGGTACTGGGAAACCAAATCAATGATTTTTTGGTGGTTAAAGTGAGGGTAGGTAATGAGATCAAAACCCAAAAAGCCGAAGGAAATACTGTTAATGGTGGTCTGATAAAATTCGGTGGCGGGAACTTGGGAGTGGAAAAAACCAATTTGAGACTGAGATAATAAGGTTTGGGTTTGACTAAAGCCATCTTGACCATAATTGTAAATATGATTGTTGGCTAGATTAAAAATAAATTTATTTTGTTTGAGATAAGGAAGAAAGCGGGTGTCGCCACAAAAAGTGAAAGTGCCAGTTTTACCTTCGGGACAATTGGTAATAATAGGACTTTCGAGGTTAGCTAAATTAAAGTCAGTTGATTGAAGTAAGTGAGAGACCCCAGAAAAACTCCAAGAAAAATCATTTTTTGACCTGGCGGTGGCAGTAATAAACCGGCCCAAACCAAGATCACCAACCAAACCAAAAGTAACCGTAGGGGTTGAAGTAGGAGTGGGTGAAGGTTTTAACGGTGATGAAGGAAAATTAAGCGACGGAGTGATCAGGGGAGAGTTTTTGGGGAAAAAATAAAGATAAATAAAACCTGAGACAAAGGCGAGAATTAAAAAGAGGAAAAAATATATTTTTGGTTTCATGGATAATTTGGAGCGCAAGTTTTGGTAAACTAAAAGCACACAATGAAACATAAAGGGGCACAGTTGGCTTTAGTAATTATATCAAGCGTCTTTTTGGGCGGGTGTTTGGTGTCGACAAAAAAATCAGCAATAGAAATAAACAGTTATCCGGTAGCCAAAGTTTATATTGATGGGAAAGAAATGGGGCTAACACCATACCGAAACCGGCAATTAAAACCGGGAGAGATTGAAGTGAGGTTGATAGCCAATGAATCGGAATGGTCTAAAAAAATTAAATTGCAAAACAACATCAGCACGGTGGTTGATTGGGAATTTGGCAAAACTGAAGACGAGTCAGGAGGGTATGTGTTGTATCTGGAAAAAACCGGCGATAAGAAGAGTGCGGGGTTGATGATAAATACTAACCCCAACAAAAGCACCGTAACTATAGATAATGAGGTTAAGGGGTTGTCGCCAATGAGGATGAGCAATATTGGAGTAGGAGATAAACATTTGGCGTTAAGTTTTCCGGGACACAAAACTATGGATGTATTTGTAAAATCGTTGAATGAATATCAACTAGTGATAGACGCGGTGCTAAAAAAAGACAAGGTGGAAGTAAAGCCAGAGGAAGAAGTAATGGTAGATAATGCTGATTTACTGGCAAAACCGACAGTGGTAGTGGTAAAAATTAAACCAACAGAGACCGGCTGGTTGAGAGTCAGAGAGATGGATTCAATGAGCTCAAGAGAAGTCGGCAGAGTGGCCCCGGGGGAAACTTATCCCCTGCTGGAGGAAAAACAAGAATGGTATAAGATTGATTTAGGTAACAATAAAAGCGGTTGGATAGCGGCTAGTTACGGCGAGAAAAGTGAAACAGAAAACTAAAAAAGAGAAAAGCAAACCAAATAAAGACATAGGCTTTTTGGGAGCTATTAAGAAACAAGGAAATTAAACCCAAAATCAAGCTAAATGACCAATAAATAAGAGCAATGGAGCGGCGACTAAAACCTTGTTTGAGCAACTGGTGATGGAAGTGCTGACCGTCGCCAAGATAGATGGGGCGATGGTGAATCAAGCGGCGAACTATGGCATAGACGGCGTCGATCATAGGAATAGCCAGCAGAAAGAGAAGGGTAGCCATTTTGGCACCGGAAAGAATAGAAAGCACCGCCAAAAAAAATCCGGCCAAACTTTTGCCACTGTAACCGGGCATAATACTTTGGGGGAAAAAATTGAAAGGCAAAAAACCAAGATAGGCGCCGCAGACAGCTCCAGAAAGAATAATTACCGGCCACTGAGTAATATCAGTAGAATAGCGAAAACCAATCAGACCAATAAAAAAAGCCGAGATGGCAGTAAATCCGGGCAGCTGACCATCAACCCCGGTAGCCCAGCCAACAATGTTCATACACCAAACAATCCAAACAATAGCAATCAGATCGGAAATAACCCAAATGCTATGATTGCCCCAAAAATTAAAATTGATTTTAAGAAAAGAAAGATCAAAAACACCACCAGTAAAAGGGTTGGAAATGTAGGCGATGCCAATACCGGAACCAACGACAATAAGAGCAGCTAAAATATTGGTCAAAAACCGAGATAAAGGACTAATGTCTTTGATATCATCCCAAACGCCAACAACAAGACTAACTAGAGCTGCCAACAAAATACCCAAAAGATGTTTGTCCAAAGGTAAAAGCAGTAAAGAGGTAATGGTAATGGCGACAAAAACAGGAATTCCCCCGCCCCGAGGAACAGGAGAAATGGCAGTAGCATTGTGGGTTTTTTGGTTTTTGACAACCGGGTCTTCAAT
>Ga0209718_1005078_pt1 | contig 10591 bp, 9 predicted proteins | sample AD_JPNAS1_MetaG_FD_184420 | JGI IMG/M metagenome (GOLD analysis project Ga0209718, IMG submission 184420) | Active sludge microbial communities of municipal wastewater-treating anaerobic digesters from Japan - AD_JPNAS1_MetaG (SPAdes) (version 2) | ecosystem: Engineered > Bioreactor > Anaerobic >... | reverse complement strand
TGTTACTTCAGAGCCTTTGATTCGGAAATCAACAATATCGCCCTCTTTGAGGTTCAACGATTCCCTTACCTCTTTCGGAAAGGTGACTTGACCGCTTCTTAATACTTTTGCCCAGGGCATTGAGTGTTCTCCTCCTTTTTTAATCTTAAAGCTGTTTTCATAGTTGCTGTATTTATGTATTTATGTAATTTAGTATAGAGAACAATCGTTACAATGTCAATCCAGGGGAGGTACCTAAATCCATTGCCTGAAATTGGTCCAGGATTGTTTTTCTTTGAAGGGATGGCCTTCCCTATTGCATTGGTATCAAAAACGATTCTCAAGCCTTTTCCTGCTCTTTCTGCCCGTTTCATTTACCGCCTGCTCCAAGACATCTGGGTCAACATCGCCCATCTTTTTCCTGATCCGATCGAGGCGGCTGATCGCCTCTTGCTTTTTTGCCTGGATGGGTTGATATTTGTCCACGGAGATTATGAGCAGAAAACCCCCTCAAAAATGCTGTTTTGAGAATCAATGATATTAGCTATTTACATAGGGGCAAATAGGTGAGCAGAAATCAAATGATTTATACTCACAAAATATCGCAGAACCATTGTTGTATATTTTGTCTATTTATACTCACTAACTATAATATGCGTGCGATAGTTGTTGAAAAATAAATTTATTTGTGAAAAAATTAATAAATGCAAAACTTAGCCCCAGATACCAACTTAAATCAAAACAAAAAGATCGGGAGATGTATTTTTATAGCAAAGGGAAGTTTTAACCCCGGCATATTTTATCCCGATTGGTTTGAAAGGCATAGCATTATGCCTGCGGAAGAAATTGAGCCCTTGTTGGAATTGCCACGACGCAAGGAAATTCCAGACCTTAAAGTAGTTCTCGAATACGGATCACGTTTTTTCGTCGAACCACTAAGAGCTGTTATAGATTTTAAATCTTTACCCCTCAGGGTTGAACGAGATAGTTTTGAAATGTGGTGTGAGCAAAGGGATAATTTTCCATTTATGATCGATGTGATAAAGAAAATATTTAGATTGCTTCCTGAAACACCAATAAAAACATACGGACTTAACTTTGATGAACACTATCAATGCGAAGAAGACTTGAATTTTGTTTCAAAGAAACTTTTTTCACCCGAAGAATCTTTAAAAGATTTGTGCGGAGATAATTGCCGATATGGTCACATACTGTCATTTAACAAAGAAAATGCAAAAATAAATATAATTATTCAAGCCTCACAACTACTGGAGGGCGGTATTTTTTTTAAGAGTAATTTTCACTACGAAAACCCAGAACTATATGCTACCTTCGTTACAGAAAATATTGAGAAGGAATTCCAACGCTGTCTTGAATTTGCCGATAAAGTTGTAGGGAATTACTTTGAAAACATAGTAAGTAGGGTAGACAAGATCCCGAGGATATAATGGAAACAGCATTGGTCACAAACATTGACGATAATTCCTCATCAGCATCTGATTTGAGATATGAGGACCCGATGATACAACAATATCAATCTATGCGTATTAGCCGTAGAACATTACATGAAACACAGCCCTTTACACAGCGCAAAGAATGGCAACCGTATAGTCTGTTTCCTGGCGCTCATCCTTCTTCGAAGAAGGAGTGTGAATTGGGCTGGTGGCTTGGTAAAGTCATTGAAATTCACGATGATTATTTTGTGGCCTCCGTAGAAGACAAAAACGGTAAAAAAGGAATTTCAGAGTTTGAGAAAAATGTAGTATCTCAAAATGAGATGCATAATCTTGTATTGGGGGCAATCTTTACATACTCGATATCATTCATTGACCAACCTACCGGTAGACGCTATAACAGTAGGTTTTCTCTGAGTGCTCAGAGAAAATGGCTCGAGTCTTATAAGGGCGAAGCAGAAAAACTTGCCGAAGCCGTTTTTCCCAAACGTCTAATAGATCTATAATTGCGAACATCTTCTAACGCATACCCCCCAAAACATACCGACATCGGGAATATTAGAATAATTGCTTTTGGTCCTGGATATGGGGAGTCGTTATTATTGTATTTACCCGGCTTTGGTTGGGGCGTAATTGATTCTTGTCTTTGCAAAACGGCTGGGGAAAATATAAACCCTGCATTAGAATACTTAAAATCCGAATCTGTTAATCAACTCGAATTTCTTGTATTAACCCACCCCCACGAAGATCATTATTTGGGGATGGAGCAGATCATCGAACACTACATGGGCAAAATTAAGAGAATTGCCTACTATAGCGGTGATGGCCTAAGAGAATATAGGGCGTATCTGGAAAAACAATACTTTCTGAATAATGGGGTCTTGTTAGAGAAACTCGGGAAAATTCTCGGCAAGGTCGAAATCGCAAAAGGAAAAGGGTCACAAGTGATTCGCATTGCAGAACGAACCGAAATAATTCGTCGGGGAAATTTTGGGGCAAACGATGTAGAAATGTTAGCCTTGTCACCTTCAGAAGAAAGCGTTCGAAGATACGTTGAAATCCTTTTTCGCGCCATTCCAAAACTAAACGGTGACAAACTAAAGGAGTTATCAGGTTCCCAACATAATTTACTGGCCGCTGCAATATGGATATCTTTTAATAAAACAAGGATTATTTTGGGGAGCGATGTTGAGCAGGGAGACAGCAATGGCCTTACTGGATGGAGCAAAATTATAAGCAGCATCGATGGCCCCGATTTGTCAGCTCATTTTGTAAAAGTGTCACATCACGGATCATCGAATGCATTTCATCGCAATGCATGGGAAAAACACGCTGCAAATAATTTTCCTATTGCTATTATCACTCCCTATGTTAAATTAGAAATCCCCCTACCGACAGAAGATAATATAGAACAGATCGCTAAGTACTCACATCCTGTTGTTGTGACCTCTAAACACCACTTATCCCATGCAAAAAAAATATATGCAAGGAGCGTTTTAAAACATACACAAATGATGGGTATGAGAAAATTGAAAATAATCTCTGAAGACCAAGAAATTTCTTCATGGGTGAGTGTAAGTATTTCTTCTCTGAATGGTTCGGTAGTGGATTGCGTTGCTGGCTCCTCAGCATATTGGGCCAACCACAACGCGGCCGTTTTTTGTTGACACAACAGAAAGACACACCACCGATACAAGAGGCTTTGCGAAAATTATATTATAAATTACAAGCCGCCCATTGATCAGCCAGTAGCTCGGCCTGCTTCAAAATGTTTTCAGTAGCCAGCAACTGCATATCTGGCGGGTAGCCGTATCGATTCAAAATTCTTTTCACGTCGCGTCTTAGGCGAGCCCTTACAGACTCTTTTAGCGTCCAATCGATTGTTGCATTGCTCCTGACGCTCTTGAATACTGCTATTGCGATAGCGGCTAACTGCTTATCTCCGAGGACTTCTTTCGCACTCTGGTTGTTGGCCAAGGCATCGTAAAAAGCAAGCTCGTCTTCTCCGAGGTTTAATTCCTCGCCGCGCTTGTCTGATTCTCTAATTTCCTTGGCAAGCTTAATCAGTTCCTCGATAACCTGGGCTGTCGTGAGCAGGTTGTTTTGATACTTCCTGATCGCGTTTTCGAGCATTTCAGAAAGCTTCTTGCTCTGAATGAGGTTTTTCCTGGTTCTTGTTTTTATTTCATCGTTAAGGATCTTTTTCAAAAGCTCCATGGTCAAATTTTTGCGTTCCATGTGGCGGACTTCTTCAAGGAATTCATCAGACAAGATCGAGATATCGGGCTTCTTGATTCCGGCTGCATCAAATACGTCTACGATCCCATCGGAGACAACGGCTTTATCAACAATCTGCCTTATGGCCGTTTCTATTTCCGCGTCGGACTTCCCTGAGCCTTTCGGTTCGAACTTAACCAGTCGGGCCTTTACAGCCTGGAAAAATCCTATTTCGTCTTTTATCGCCATGGCCTTGAGGTGCGGAACTGACAAAGCAAAGGCCTGGGAAAGCAAGCCGACCTGTTTGGTGAAACGATTCTTTCCATCGTCTAAGCCCAAAACATACTCTTGGGCTTCCAAGATAATGACGAGTTTTTGATGAGTAGTGGCGGTGAAATATCTCTTGTAATCAAAGTCATCAAACATTTGATCTACAATCTCAAACTTCTCCAGGAGAGCGGCAACCGCTTCTTCCTGGTCCAGCGTCGGCGCGCCTTTCCCGCCGCTTGACGCATAGGTGGCCAAGGCCGTTTTCAAGTCTGAGGCAATACCGATGTAGTCAACGATCAATCCGCCGGGCTTGTCTTTGAAGACCCGGTTCACGCGGGCGATCGCTTGCATAAGGGTGTGCCCGCGCATGGGCTTGTCAACATACATGGTATGCAAACACGGGACATCAAAACCGGTAAGCCACATATCGCGAACAATGACCAGTTTCAACGGATCGCCGGTGTCTTTAAATCGTTCTGCGATGGCCCTTCGATCCTGCTTGGTCGTGTTGTGCCGCTGCCAACTCTCGGGATCCGACGATGAAGAAGTCATGACCACCTTGATGGATCCGCCTTTCAAATCTTTATTGTCCCAGCCCGGACGGAGTTTGATAATTTCATCATACAATTCAACGGCAATTCTCCGGCTCATGCAAACAATCATGCCCTTGCCTTCAAAGGCCTCCTGCCTTTTTTCAAAATGGTCAATGATGTCTGCCGCCACAATTTTCAAGCGGTCCCGGTGGCCGACAATAGCTTCTAGCTGCGCCCATTTTGCCTTGGCTTTTTCCTTGGCCGTGCTTTCCTCGCCTTCGGTAACGGCCTCCGCTTCTTCGTCCAGCTTGGCTCTTTCCTCGGGCTTCAAGTGAACCTTGGCCAAGCGGGACTCATAAAATATTCTTACAGTTGCCCCGTCTTCAACCGCCTGGGAAATGTCGTAAATATCGATATAGTTTCCAAAAACAGCCGGAGTTGATGCGTCTTCTTTTTCAATAGGTGTTCCAGTAAAGCCGATAAATGAGGCATTAGGCAAAGCGTCCCGCAAATATTTGGCAAAGCCGTAGCGCGTGATAGCTTCTTCCTGGCCGTTGTTTTTTACGATTCTTGTCTTAGCCCCGAAGCCGTACTGGCTTCTGTGGGCTTCATCGGCAACGACGATGATATTCTTTCTTTCCGAGAGGAGATCATAGTTGCTTGCGCCGTCTTCAGGAAAGAATTTCTGGATAGTAGTAAAAACGATTCCCCCTCCGGCGACTTTCAAAAGTTCCTTAAGGTTTTCGCGGTTATTTGCCTGCACTGGATCCTGGCGTAAAAGCTGTTTGCAATTGGCAAAGGTCTCAAAGAGCTGGTCATCCAAGTCGTTCCGATCGGTCAAGACAACGACCGTTGGATTGTTGAGCTTCAAGACGGTCTTCCCGGCATAGAAAACCATGGAAAGAGATTTTCCGCTGCCTTGCGTATGCCAGACCACGCCAGCCTTGCGGTTTCCCCCGTCGCTTGATGCTATAAGGGTAGAGCTGATGGCTTTATTAACGGCAAAATACTGGTGGTAGGCGGCTATTTTCTTAATATTAATGATCGATGTAAGGCCGGTTTTCGGATCTTCTTTTTTGACCTTCTCGAAAACTATGAAATGGCGAATCAAATCGAGGAGCGTTTCTTTCTTGAGCATTCCCCGAACAAGGGTTTCAATCTGAGGGACAGTTTCCTTGTCTTCAGTGAAGCCGTCGGCTGATTTCCAGGCGATGAAGCGGGAAAGATCCGAAGATATTGTGCCGGTCCTGGCATCGAGCCCGTCGGACGCGACCAGGACACTATTATAACAAAACAATGTCGGGACGGCTGTTTTGTAGTTCTGGAGCTGAGTAAAGGCTTTCTGCACGGTAGCGTTTTCATCAATTGGGTTCTTTAATTCAATCACTGCCACCGGCAAGCCATTGATGAATAAAACCACATCGGGACGCTTGTTGACGTTGTTTTCTATGACGGTGAATTGATTGCAGGCAAGAAATTGGTTGTTTTCAACCTGGTCAAAATCTATGAGATAGACTTTGTCGCCCTTTATCCCATCCTTGCCCATGTATTCAACCTCGATCCCATCCGTAAGCATTAAATGAAAAGCCTCGTTGTTATCTATCAGGTTTTGGCTGGGAAGATTGAAGACCTGCTTTAGGGCCTGTTCTCTCGCCTCTCGCGGGACCTTGGGGTTGATGTCGTCGATGGCCTGCCTCAGTCGATCGCGGAAAATAACGGCGCTTAGATTTTGCCGTTCATTCTCCTGATTTTCCGGGGGCAAGTATTCAAAGCCCTGATGCTGTAAAAGCTCTATAACAACTTGCTCAACCGCGTCTTCTGTAATCTTATAACTCATAATTTTCACTTAATAGGTTATAAAAAATCTGCTTTTCGAGCTTTTTCAAACACTGTGAGGTGAAATTTGATACTTGCTGAGCCTCAAACATAGACTTAAATATTGTTAGAAGCTCATCTCTAATTTCCCTGGGCGGTAACAGAATTAATTCTGATGATATAAATTCATCAAGCTGGAAATTTTTTATCCCACTCGGTTGATTTTCATATTTCGTAGTTAGCCCCTCTTCATAGGCGGCTGTCCAATATAAGTAAAACCAATATGGATCTACGATTTGTTCATTGACTCTTATGCGTTTACAAAAATTTGAATAGAGTATGGGTATGTCGTGGGCCTTTAAAAAATATTCTGATATAAACAAACACCTACCGGTCGGCTGATCCTTACTACCACCAGACATTTCAACTATTAAATCACCCGCTCTAACTCTTTTATCCTCAATCTTGTCGGCCTTTATATATCTTGTCGGAAGCTTTGCAAGATTAAACAAAGGAATGTTGGGCAAATCAGTTCCTCGGATTACTTTACATTCAACATAACCGTTTTTGGGCTCCTCGTATCCCCACTCTCCGCCAGTAGTTTCGTCAATCACTTGTATGACCTCGGTCTCTTCCCAGCCTTCATTTTTTTTAGATCCTATATATTTTTTTACCAGGGCACTAAATGAACTACTCTCTATTTGATTATTCTTATCGCCGCACAAGCGCAAAAAAGGTTTTAAATCATCAAATATTGTAACTATTTCCTTTGGATGGTTGTTATTTTTTGAAAATGTATTTTTGCTATTTACGAACCGGTTCGGTGCCACAACGAAATTTTTTTCAATTATCTGGTCAATGGAAACGGTTTTGCAAAAACCCTCAATGTCTTCATATAATTTACCCCCATTAGCCCACTTATGGTATGTATCAGATATATGTTTAATTTCGGAATGGGATAACGAACGATGAGTGGAATCAATCATGACACCTAATGCAGAAGCGTCAATCATTAATATTTCTTTTGTTCGGTTTCTTTTGGTTGCACTTTTTTGTTTGTTTCTTGATAAAATCCACAAATGCACTGGCAAACTCGTGTTAAAAAACAATTGAGTCGGCGTATAGACAATGCAATCCAATAAATCGCTCTCGATTATTTTTCTTCTTATTTCTGATTCCACCCCTTTATTGCTTGCTGCTCCGCAATGCATAACAAAGCCAGCCAAACCATTAGGCGAAAGATGATAGATAAAGTGCTGTATCCATGCAAAGTTCGCATTGCTAGCAGGAGGATTCCCAAACTTCCAACGACCGTCTTTTTGTAATAACTCTCCGCTCCAATCACTATCGTTAAACGGAGGGTTAGCCAAAATAAAATCGGCCTTAAGGTCGGGGTGTAAATCCCTTAAGAATGAGCCTTCTGTGTTCCACTTAACCTGGGATCCGTCTATTCCGCGAATTACTAAATTCATCCGCGCCAAACGATAAGTGGTCTGGTTGCTTTCTTGACCATAAATTGCAATGTCGTCGAGTCTTCCCGTATGCTCTTGTACGAATCTTTCGCTCATGACAAACATTCCACCTGACCCGCAACATGGATCATAAACACGGCCCTTAAATGGCTCAATCATACTAACTAATAACTGAACGACACATTTAGGCGTATAAAATTGACCGCCCTTTTTCCCTTCAGCGTTGGCAAATTCACCCAGAAAATATTCATATACTCTGCCGAGCAAATCCTTGCTCTTAGCGGCTTCAGTTCCAAGGGCTATGTTCCCAACGAGATCGATTAAACCGCCAAGGGCAGCTTTGTCTAAATTCGGTCGGGCATAAACTTTCGGCAAGATTCCTTTCAGGGTCTGGTTTTCTTTCTCGATGGCTTCCATGGCGTCATCAACGTCTTTGCCGATGGATGGCAGTTTTGCCCGCGAGTGAAGATGAGACCACCTGGCGACCGACGGGACAAAAAAGACGTTTTCCGCCCGGTATTCGTCAGCGTCTTCCGGATTGGCTCCAGCAAACTCCCCTTTGCCTTCTTTAAGCTGGTCGTAAAGAGTCTCAAAGGAATCAGAAATATATTTCAAAAATATAAGGCCAAGGACAATGTGTTTGTACTCGGCCGCGTCCATGTTTTTACGGAGCTTATCGGCTGCCTTAAACAAAGACTGTTCGAAGTTTTCTGATTGGTTATTACTGTTTGTTTTCATGTTTTTAGATCCCATACCTTTAGGTATATTATGATTTTTTTTGTAGAAAAAAGACTTTTTTAATCTTGTTTTTATCTTATCATAAATAACAAGAGTAGTAATATTCAAGAGAATTAAAGGGTTGGGTGAAGTATATTCTATACGGCGTATTTTGTAAAATAATACATTGAAATTGATAGACATATTTCGATAATATTTGTTTAACGATTTCCGGTGGAGACCCATGCAAGAACTTCCAGGACAGCTACTTGTTGCGGTAGGCGCTATCATTGCCGCGCTTATTGCCGGAGCCTTCTCTTATTTCAATCTTATAACAGCAAAAGAAAGTAAAGTTTCGGAATTCCGTCAACAATGGATTGACGCTCTGCGGCAGGAAATAGCCACTTATGTTTCGCGGATACGTACGCTTATGGCTCTTGGGGTCTCCGATGAGTCAAGCAATACCGAGACCAATCTAGAGCTGCTCAAGGAAAGATCTCGACTACACGAGGAGGCACTCGCTGCTTATAGCGCCATACACTTACGAATAAACAAAAACGAAGTTGACAAATATGCAAAAGGACTTAACGATGAATTTATAAAGGCATTGGAAGACGCTCAGGAGGATTTTGAATTCGGAGATAACGACCTCAAGCTTGGCCTAAAGGAAGTGATAAGTAAGGCCGCGCCGGTACTTAAACATGAATGGAACCGGGTCCGCGCCGGAGAATCTTCGTACCGGTGCGCAAAATGGATGTCGTGGATTATTATTATAGGTGCTTTTGTTGGTTTTGCAGTGATGGTTTTTCTCTTCTGTTCTCCAAAAATGTCTATTAAACCAAACCAACCCCAATCATTTATTAGCAAACCCTTGCCAAGCCAGGGTGCAAAATAAATAATCATCCCATATTTTCTTCTGCATAAAAAAGGTGGGGCTTTATGCCCCACCTTTTTTACTAAGCCACTTTCGGCTCGACCGTTTATTGCCTGCCTTCTTCCCATTGTAGTGCAAGCCCTTAACCCGTCAAGGTAGTACGAAACCGCACTTGCCCCCATTGGTATAGGACGCACAACAAACAAACCAAACATATTGACAATATGTGGTTTATAAGCTACAATAGGAACGTGCAGACTTTTCCCTTCGAGATCAAATACTACATTGACACGAAAGGAGAAAAACCCTTCAAGGAGTGGCTGGACAAACTAAAAGACCGTAACGCCCGGGCAAAAATACGCGTACGGATTGACCGGGTGCGCTTGGGCAATATGGGGGACAATAAATACTTAGGCCAAGGGGTGCATGAATTAAAAATTAATTACGGACCGGGTTATCGCGTTTACTATGCCGAAGAAGGCGCCAGAATTATTTTACTTCTGCTCGGAGGAGACAAGTCAAGACAGGCAGAAGACATTGAGCAGGCAAAGAAATATTTGACTGAATACAAACAGAGGTGAATATGGGTAAAATATCTTCTTACCAAGAGGATTTGATAGAATCATTAAAAGATCCCGAGGAAGCCGCTGCTTACCTGAATGCTGCCATTGAAGAAGGGGACCGCGCCGTTTTTCTCCTGGCACTTCGCAACGTAGCAAAAGCACGGGGCGGTATGACCTCGCTTGCAGAAAAAACCGGGTTAAATAGAGAAAGTCTTTATCGTATGCTCTCAAAAAAGGGCAACCCGGAAATCGAGAGCATATATACTTTGTTGCATGCGGTGGGGTTGCGCCTTGCCGTGGAACCGGAAGCGCAAAGGGCACAAACTGCCTGAAAATATATTGCAAAATATTACTTAATATATTATAGATTAGTAAGTAACCTACTTAGTTACTTACTAACTAACTTATATGATAATCACCATCGGAAATACTAAAGGCGGCGTAGGCAAAACAACAATAGCCTGCAACCTCGCCGTATGCGCTGCCCTGGACGGAAAAAAAGTTTTACTGATTGATGCCGACACCCAAGGGTCTTCAATGGCTTTCAGGGCAAGCAGGGAAAGTACGGACATCAAGGCCATGTCCATCACCACACCAACCTTGCACAAAGACTTAAACGGTTTCGACAACATTGACCTTATCATCGTGGATGCCGGCGGGCGCGACAGCGCTGTTTTCCGGTCCGCCATACTCGCTT
>Ga0209718_1005074_pt1 | contig 10602 bp, 12 predicted proteins | sample AD_JPNAS1_MetaG_FD_184420 | JGI IMG/M metagenome (GOLD analysis project Ga0209718, IMG submission 184420) | Active sludge microbial communities of municipal wastewater-treating anaerobic digesters from Japan - AD_JPNAS1_MetaG (SPAdes) (version 2) | ecosystem: Engineered > Bioreactor > Anaerobic... | reverse complement strand
TCTGGCTCCATGGGGGGAAGCTCTATAGCCGAGGCGAAGAAGGCTCTGGAAATTCTCCTGAAGGCCCTGAAAAGCAATTATATCTTTAACATTTATTGTTTTGGCAGCGCATTTAATAAACTCTTTCCCTTAAGCACGGATTATACGGAAAGCTCGCTGAAAAAGGCGCTTTTATATGTCAGCAAAATTAGAGCCGACCTTGGCGGCACCGAGTTGCTTGCACCTTTGAAAGATATATATGATAGCAAGCTTCTGCCAGAATGCCAGAGAAACATAATCCTTATAACGGACGGAGAGATAGGAAACGAGTCAGATATTTACAGCCTTGTAAAGGGAGCGGCCAACAAGGCTAGAATTTTCAGTGTAGGCATCGGCAATGGCCCTAATGAATATTTTATCAAGCAGATAGCTCGGGATACAAAAGGGGCGGCGGAGCTTGTATCGCCACGTGAGCGTATAGAGCCAAAAGTATTGAGGCTGTATAAAAAGATTGTCACCGAAAGCATTGACAATATAGTGGTGCATTGGGAGGAGCAGACAGGGCAGGTTCCTGCCGCGCCTGTTGCGTATTGCGGAGAGACGATAACCGTATTCGGCAAGGCTCCGTCCTTCAATGCGCTGGTCAGGATAACCGGCAGCATAAGCGGCCGGAGCATGGAATGGCTTGTGCCGGTGCGGAGAAGCGAAGGAGATGATAACCCCATACCTGCGCTGTGGGCGCGGGAGATGATACGTGAGCTTGAAGAGGGAGGTTTGACTAACGCAGGCTCCAGACAAACTGACAGGAAAGAGCAGAAGCTGAAGGACGAACTTGTTGCCCTATCGAAACAATACGGCATTGTTTCAAGGGAAACAAGCTACATTGCTGTGGAAAAAAGAGAGGATAAAGACAAAACCGCGGGAGAGGTGATTTTGAGAAAGATACCTGTCATGCTCACACGGGGATGGGGAGGCATAGACAGTTGCTATGCTGATAATATTTCACAAAAATACTACGCAGACGGATGCCATTCAATACAATTCAGCACAACAACGCGGCTATATAATGCTAGACCGCGTCCGGCCGGGGACACAGATTCTGATGTCCCGGCATTTTTAAAGATGCGTACCACGCCTCCACCCGATACAAAGCCTCGATTCATGAAGACCCGCGCTTACTCAATACAGGAAATTATCAACAAGATGCTGTCCCTCCAGCGGTTTGAAGGGGGATTTGAGATAGATTCTAATCTGGCTGACATGCTTAACCTGCAAATCAAATACATAAAAAAAGCATCAAAAAAGATCGTCGGCAAATACAAAACCAATGGTTTTGCCTTGCTGTCAACCGCGCTCATACTGGCGATTCTGGAAAAAAGATACACAGGCGAGAAAAACCAGTGGTGGACGGTTACAGAGAAGAGCAGAAAATGGCTCGAGCTTGAGATAAAGACCAAAGCCCCTGCCATTGGCGGCATACCGCTTGCGGATTGGGTAAAAAACGACCTGGAAAAATAATTTTTTATAGATGACATACTGTTGTCACCAATGTGTGTAATAATAATAAGTAAGACACGTGAAAGCCTGGATTAAGGAGGTAATCATGGCGCACGAAGTGGAGAGCATGATATATGTCGGTCCTGAACCCTGGCACGGACTCGGGGTGGCAGTACCGGAGGGTGCGAAGCTGAACATCGGCGAGGCCATAGAAGCCGCCGGTCTTGACTGGGAGGTTGAACTTCGTCATATCTTCGTGGAGGACCAGTTGGGGGGAAGGATAGGGATACTGGACTACTACGCGTCCTGCCGGAAAAGGGACAACGCCATTTTAGGCATCGTGGGGCCAGACTACCGTCCACTCCAGAACAGGGAGGCCTTTGAATGGTTCCAGCCTTTCTTCAAGGAAGGAAACGCAATAATCGAGACCGCCGGAAGCCTTAAGGGCGGAAAAAAAATATGGATCCTCGCAAGAGTTAAAGATAATGCCCTGACTGTCAGGAAAGACGACGAGGTCTGCAACTATGTGCTTCTCTCAAATTCCCATGACGGTTCCATGCCGGTTAGCATAGGTTTCACGCCTATCCGGGTTGTATGCAACAACACATTGTCCATGGCGCATGAGTCAAAGGCAAGCAAGCTACTCAGGGTGCGGCACACGTTGAACCTCCATATCAACCTTAAGAACATCAGAGATGTCATGGATCTTGCAACAAGGGAATTCAAGGCAACTACGAAACAATACCGGGAACTGGCTGCGAAGGGCATAAAAGCAAAAGATCTCGAGAATTATGTCAAGAAGGTCTTTGAGATCCGGGACATAAAGAACAGCAAAACGTTCCCCAAGGTGGTCTACCTGTTCGAAAACGGAAGAGGCAGTAGAGCCGCAGGCACAACGTACTGGGGCGCATACAACGCAATTAATGAATATTTAAACTACTTCCGGGGGAAAACACAGGACAGTATCCTTGAAAACCTTTGGTATGGTGACGGAGCTATGACAAACAGAAAAGCTTTGCGGGTTGCATTAAATATGGTGAAGGCAGCGGCTTAGCTTATTGTATTTTTTTGACAAATACAATACACATAGACCCCATTACGGGCTTGGCTACAGAACACCAGATGAAGTATACTATGGGACATTTTAAGAAATGCTGGCGACTGCCTGAAAAGACTGAACCAACTCCGTACAGAAGTAATGGATATTGCCTCAAAATTAACAATTAACACAACTGCTTGAAGTATATTATGATCCGTTTAATTATAATAATTATCATCATAATGCTTATCGCGAAATCAGAGTATCTTTATCAAACTCTGATTTCTAGAGGAAGGAGAAAAGGCAAAAGAGGACGTGGTTCTCATAATAAGATGTCGGTCTTTGGTATACTGGAGCGGAACGGGACCGTGAAGGTCGATATCCTCCAGGATGTAACTGCCGAATCCATCCTGAACATGACCATCAAAACTGTCAGAAGAGGATAGGGTTAGTGAGTAATATAATAAACGATGAGAAATGGTCATTTTATTCCGATGAAAAAAGGGACAAAGAGGAACGATGTTGACAATCCGATAAGTTCAGAAGCTATGATACCCTTATGTTTTGCGGATACCGCCATCTTAGAGTAGATCATGGAAAAAGGTTTGCACGGGGTAAGGTATATATCAACGGCCTTGAAGGATTCTGGAGCTATGCAAAGGAACGTATTATGAAGTTCCATGGGGTGTCAAAAGAGGAGTTCGTACTGTACCTTAAGGAGATGGAGTTTCGCTATAACCACATGAGGGGTGTGTTGTTCAACTTATTAACCGAAAGGATATGTAATCTTGTGTCAAATGTTTTATAATTACCTTAATTTATAAAGGGTGCAATTATGAGATTCATTGGTTCAAAAGTAAATTTATTGGAAGACATCAGAGAGATGATTAAAAATAATTGCACAGGTGCAACATCTTTTTGTGATATTTTTTCAGGAACTACAAATGTAGCGAGATTTTTCAAAAAGGATTTTGCAATTATTTCAAACGATTTATTGCATTTCTCATTTGTATTGCAGAAGGCTACCATTGAAAACAACGTTAAACCCAATTTTAGCAGTTTGAAAAAAAACAAAATTGGTGATCCTTTAAAATATTTAAATGAATTTGAACCAAAAATTAAAGATTTAAAATCAGAACCTTTTATATTCAATAACTATACTCCAAATCATAATCATGATAGATCATATTTTACTAAAGATAATGCTTTAAAAATTGATTTTATTCGTCAAAAAATTGAAGAATGGAAAAATGATAACTTTATTGAAGAAAATGAATATTACTATTTAATTGCATGTCTTATTGAAGCAGTCCCTTTTGTTTCAAATATCGCTGGAACATTTGGTGCATATCTTAAACATTGGGACAAAAGAGCTTTCAAAAAAATAGAGCTAGAACATTTTAAAATTATAAACAACGGAAAACAAAACAAATCATTCAACAAAGATTCAAATATTTTAATAACTGAAATAATGGGTGATATTCTATATATAGACCCTCCTTATAATTCAAGGCAATATTTACCAAACTATCATATTTTAGAAACTATCTCTAAGTATGACAATCCTGAGATTTACGGAAAGACGGGCTTGAGACATTACAATGAAGTAAAATCTAAATATTGTGTAAAAGGGGAAGTTTTAGATGAATTTTCAAAGTTAATCAAAAATGCAAACTTTAAATACATTATCGTAAGTTATAGTTCAGAGGGTTTAATGGGCGAAGAAGAAATAAAAAATGTTTTAATTGAAAACGGAATTAAGAGTACATACATGTTAAAAAAAATTCCCTATAGAAGATATAAGCACACAAAAGGTGAAGTAAATCACAGTTTAAATGAATTTTTATTTTTTATAACAATGAGGTAATTATGACAATGATTAATAATAAAAAAATATTAGAGCTAATTAAAAAGAAAGGTTTGGATAAATTCCAAGACGATATTTTAAACGAGCTTGAAACAGCTACCTCTGAAATCATAAAAAACAAGCTAAAAGAATATAGTAATAAAAACAGAATTGTTAAAAATGATAATAAGAAAATAAGTTTTCCAGCAAAAGAAATTTTAAACGAGGTTGAAATAAAAAAATTACCGAAATGGGTTAGAGAGGATATTGATAATGCAATGATTATTGGAGAATCAAAAAATGTTATTCAGATTAGCAACGGTAAAAAATATCATCTAAAAAATTCATTAAATGATTTGTCTGGTGGAGAATGGACTTTCTTTCTTAACTCTGTAACAAACACAAGATATACAACAAACGGAGATGATTCATTTGCTCATCATATTAGAAAAATACACCCTTCCCCAAAACCACCACAACTAATGGAAGAGATTATAAGATTTTTTACAAAAGAAAATGAACTTGTTTTAGATTATTTTATGGGAGTAGGAGGGACTTTATTAGGTGCTTCTTTGTCAAATAGAAAAGCAATCGGAATTGATTTAGAAAAGAAATATATTGAAGCGTATAAAGAAGCATGTAAATATCTAAATTTAAAAGAACAAACAACAATTAACGGAGATTCTATTGAAATTTTGAAAAATCCTATATTGTTGAAAAATGAGATTGGAGACAATAAATTTTCACTTATTTTGATTGATCCGCCCTATGGTGATATGATGGCAAGACCAAAAACAGGTGAAGCCGTTAAAAATGGTAAAGATACATCAGCGACACCATTTACCACATTATCAAATGATTTAGGTAATATGAGTTGGGATAAATTTAGAGAAATTTTTAAAGAAAGTATTATCAATTCGGCAAAATTACTAAAAAACAAAGGCCATATTGTGGTATTTATTAAAGATATGCAACCAAAATATAATGAACTTAATTTACTCCACGCTGATTTAATAAGAGATTTATCAAGTATAGAAAACATATCATATCTAGGAACGAAAATTTGGGCAGACCAAGGAGTAAATTTATATCCTTATGGTTATCCTTATGCTTATGTATCAAACCAAATACATCAATATATTTTAATTTTTAAAAAGGTGCAAACATGACTAAAAATCTTTGGATACTAACAGAAGAAAGACCAAAAAGAGATGTTATTCATAACATTTTATTTAAGTTTTCAAAAGATAATAAAATCCCTTGTTTTATTGATACGATCAGAATTTTACCAATTCTAAATAATAATAATGATTTTTCATTTACCTATGAAGTTGTTGGCTTTCGATCACGATCAAATAAAATAAATCAAATTTTTATAAAAACTATAAGTGGACAATCTAGTTTTGTAGATTTTTTAATTTTCTATCAAGAAAATGAACCGAAAATTGAAGATACTCCAATTTATGGAATAGAAGAAACAAAAACAGATGACTCAGAAAGCAGAAATACTGGTATTTTTCAAAGAGCTACAAAATTTGTTTATATTGATTTTTTCTATAATGATATAAAAAAAGTAATGCTTTATAGTTTAAAAATTAAACAAAAAGAAAGCCAAACTAAAACTAATATTTTTGGAACAAAATGTCTTCTTACATTGGGAGTTGAGATAATGGGAAAAAAACTTGACCCCAAAAATCATACTCCATTTAAAACAGTAGATGAACTTATAGAGTTTAAAAATTCAATGAGAAGACCACCAAACGGCAATGTTCCTATTTTAATCAATAAAATAAATGATAAAATTGAAATATCTGGTTATTTATTCAAGTCAAATAGTCTATCACATGACCCAAATATTGGAGCATTAAGTTTAATTTGTGCTTCATTAAGAAAACTTGGATGGGATAAAAAAATTGTTATTACAGAGCATGGTTTAAGTCAAAAACACATAAAAGGCAATAATAAATTTGTACAAATTGCTTCAAAATTAAACATTGACTTTGACGGGCTAAAAAGAGTTGCTCCCAAAATCAAAGATTCATATTGGCATTATGAAAAAGAAGGCGAAAAACTTGGAACAATTTTTATTCATTTGGTTGTTGAAAATTTCACAAAAGGAAATTCGTTATTTGAAAATCATGCAGGTTGTGAAAAAGGATATTTTATAACTAAAAGTGGTGAACCTATCCCTCTTAAAAAATATCAAGATCGTGAAAAATACAAAAATGGAGACAAAAATCAGATTGTACATATTCCTGATTTAATCTTAATTGATTTTGATAAAAGCGAGATAATAAATATAGAGGGAAAGAAATATAAGTTCAGAACTAATGGAATTGAAGAATTAAATAATTTTGATGCAATAGAAAATTCTTATATAAAACCAAATTATCCAAAATTTAAAATTATTCGTACGGTTGTTTTATATGGAAGCACCGAAGAAAAAGTTATTGAAATTGAAGTAGGATTTTTATTAAATGAAAATGGAAAATTAGTTTTAGGAATTAAAGCACCTGATTTATTTAAAGTAGCAATAAAGAATTTATTGGATTACTGGAATAAAGAATAAGGAGTTTTGAAAAATGAAATTCACCCCTAGCCCCTCTTTCATTTTTCAAAACGAAAAAATCAAATTTATAAGAATTGAGAAAAGCCTATCATGATAAATGAGAACGAAAAATATTTTTTGAACTCACTCCGCTAAGCTTCGTGCCACGCTGCGCTCTCCTCCTTTCAGTCGTCGGGGCGTATAACATCGGATGTGAGGTTCGCCCCTCGGCTCGGGCCTCACCCAAATTGCTCCCTGCGGTCGCAACTTCTCATATCCGCAAAACGTTAGGCGTGACAAGGTGACCCCTGATGTCAATAGTGGAGACCAAATATTTTTCATGCTGCACCTTTCCACACAAAAAACTGTTTCCTATAGGCAACAGGGGATAGGTATCCAAGTCTCTTCTGTCTCCGTTGCCGATTGTAAAATACCTCGATATATTCTGTAATTTCTCTGATCGCCTGTTCCCGTGTTTTATAACGTTCATGGTAGATAAGCTCATTCTTCATGGTTCCCCAGAAGCTTTCCATAGGGGCATTGTCATAACAGTTGCCTTTCCTGCTCATAGAGGATTTCATATTAAATCTTTTTAAGAGATTCATATAGTCCCTTGAACAATACTGAATACCCCTGTCTGAATGATTAATAAGACCCGGTTCGGGTCTTTTTGTCCTTACCGCCATTAAAAGAGATCTGATAACAAGGTCTTTGGTGATTCTTGATCCTAAGGCATAGCCAACTATTTCATAATATTTGTGCCTCTTTCACATTCATATCAGGTTGAATGATTAGCACTTTACCAAAATTGATTTTCTCCCACGGTTCTTTTGTTAACCGCTCTGAGCATAGCAAAACTGCTCTTTCTCCTTTTAATGACTTACTGTGCAGCAATGCCTTAGTTTCCTTTGATTCAAATTCAAGTGGTCCTGGTTCAGATGGATTTCTTTTTAGTAGCCAGAGCGAATAGTAATCCTTGGAATAACTTGAATATCTAAATGAATAAATACATTTTCCATCGGATAATAGGAAGTTCAATCCGCTGTAATTCCGGCTTTTAATTTTATCGACGGCTGTTTTTATTCCTTCAATGATATCTTTACTTTTCTCAATACATTGCAAAATCCAATAAAAATAAACCTCTGAATCAGTTTTTCCTTTCAATTCCCTTTTATAATCGTCCTTCAAACCTGAGAATAAGTAGTCCCTATCAACAGACCCATTATGAGCAAATAACCAATTTTTGTATTGAAAAGGATGTGAATTTATTTCTGATGGTGGAGCGCCAGTTCCCTTTCTTACATGAGCGATAATAATTTTTGATCTAACTTCCTTTGATAAATTAGGAAGTTGAGATCTATAATCCTTTGCCGATATGCCTTGCTTGAAAACTTTTGCAGAATTATTTTCATACCAACCTATACCCCACCCATCGGGATTATCAGATGAAAACTCTTTAAATCTTGATAATGAAAATTCAATATCAACAGGCTTATTTGCTATTAATCCTAATAATCTGCACATTTTTTACCTCTTTATCGCCAAGCAAACTTGATATAACTCCCTTAAATACGAATTGTTTGTATAATTTTAAACTTTCTTATATCCATCCCCCCAATATAAAAGAATTTCTTATGGTAAGAATAACATATCTGAATTTAAATTAATATGTCATTGCTGTTTTTTTTGTTATTACATATTTTACGTCCCAGCCTGTGTCATAGACCGTGCTGCCGAGCACCCACCCCTTTAGGACGCCATCCGCATCGAGGATGGCGCCTCCCTCGGCAACACGGTAAATGTCGTATCCCATTATGTCACGCTCTGTTATCTCGGGTGCGTAAGAATCGGGGATGAGCATGAACATTATGGCAGCTGCCAGAAATGCGGTAACAATAAGCCTTTTCATCTTGTCCTGTAGCCCCTCCTTGTCCTGTAACCCGGCATGTTGCCTATCTTGTCGCTTTCATTGAGTGTGAAAAAGGCCATGTGTACGACCCTGTCTTCGTGCACAAGAGCGGAACCGACCTTATGTGCGCCTTCGAAGCGCAAGTCGAAGCCGAGACCGACCGATTTGTGTTTGGTATGTTCGCAAGCACTTATCTCCCCAAGGAACCTTTTTACCTCTGAGACATTAGGCGCTGCAGCCTTTTTCTTCCTATCAAGCAGCGCCTCCATTGCAGCGCTCTTTAAGAGCTTGGGGTGAAGGACTTTATAGGCGGATGCCGAGGATACTATGTCGAACCCCAGAAGGATGCCGTTTATCATCACCATCATGCCCTTCTGGTTTGGCACAGTGTTTATTGCCTTTAAGTAGTCGTCAAGCTCATTTTGTTTTGATTCGAACACGTCCTTCATGGCGCCTGTATTTGAATGAACGCCTGCGTTGCCGGACATGGCCAAAATATCATCCCACACCTCGGACTGGTCAGATGCGTAGCTGCCTGATTCACGGATGTTTCTCATTACGGATCTTACCTTTTTCCTCTTTATGTTGTATGCCATAATCACATCTGAATCCCTGAACTCTGATGAGGTATATGACCACCTTCCGTGCTCCGTGCAGCTTACCGGAATGATGACTTCTGTTTTTGCAGCGACAAGCACCGTTGTGTTTAAAACCCTGTTCTGCTTTGCCCCTGCAAGTTCCTCACCGTCAAGCAGAAGAACCGCATCATCACCTTTGTTTATTACCTTAAGCTCGGGAACGGCTCCTCCTTCCGATACCTCTTTTACTGTGAATGTGCCCTTTTCGAGTGCTTCCTTCAGCGTTATGTATGAAGGGCTTCCGTTTTTCTCCATGCATAAAGGTATTATTGCAAGGTTGTTGTGAACCTGCATGTCCTTGAGCTCTATTCCCATTATAAAATCTTTGATGTGCTCATCCATGATGACCCCCTGCTGTGATTTATTTACTGCTAAAGTATAACGGATGGCGGTGACAGCAGTATGTCATCGGGGGAAAACAATTTTAAAATATTATGTTTTTACGATAGGGAGGTTTGTTCTTCCAGAAATTCCCTTGGATTTACAATGCGGGTATCAATTCCTTCTTTCTTTAGCATATGCTGTTCAATACACAACAAATCCTTATCCCCGGTTACCAGAAAATCCGACCCTATAGTTTTACATAACGACAGATAATGATCATCCGCTGCGTCTCTTGACAGGGTAACGGATTCATTTACTTCAACGAGTTTTGCATGTGCGATGAGTTCGTCCATCTTCTTGTTTATGGCTGCCAACTGTTCTTCCGTGAGTTTTTTTGAAAGTCTGGTAAAAACCGTTCTTAACTCCTGCACAATCTCTTTTGACAGGTATACGCTGTGTTTATTTAACGCAATAACGGCAGCTTCAAGCAGTTTTCCGCCGAATGCAGCAGATATTATTATATTGGCGTCAATGATAATTTTAGCCATGTATTTCTTTTCTTGATAAGTCAAGCGCTTTTAAGGCTTCTTTCTCGGATATATCCGCTTCATGCAATATTCTTCCTATTTCGAGGAATATCATTTCGGGGGAAGCGATCCATTAAAAAGTCTAACGACGGGTATTTGTTTTGTGCAATAAGCGTGTATATCTCGAGGAGCCTTATGACCTTCTCCGATATGCCGGCGGGGTTGGCAGACTTCATATGGGGATTGTATCACGGCGAATAAAAGTTGTTAAGAAAATATGTGTAATTTGCCCTAA
>Ga0209718_1005069_pt1 | contig 10613 bp, 8 predicted proteins | sample AD_JPNAS1_MetaG_FD_184420 | JGI IMG/M metagenome (GOLD analysis project Ga0209718, IMG submission 184420) | Active sludge microbial communities of municipal wastewater-treating anaerobic digesters from Japan - AD_JPNAS1_MetaG (SPAdes) (version 2) | ecosystem: Engineered > Bioreactor > Anaerobic >... | reverse complement strand
CGCCGTCTCAAAATGACTGGAAGACGCGCCTCGAAGTGGTGAAAGAGACATTCGCGAAATTTGTCGAGGCGCGACCCGATGATCTGATCGGGCTGGTCACTTTCGGCGGGTACGCCTCGACGCGCGCACCGCTCACGGCTGACCACCGTGCGCTTGTGCATGTCTTGAAGGGCGTGGAGATCCCGCGTGCGCAGACCGATGCCCAAGGACGACCGATCGATCAAGAAGAGACGCTTACCGCGATCGGCGACGGACTCGCCACCGGCGTTGCGCGTCTGGTTGATGCCGAGCCTGAAACGCGCATCATCATCCTGCTTTCCGATGGCGAATCGAACACCGGCATCATCACGCCCGAACAGGCTGCCGACGCGGCCGCCAAGCTCGGTATCCGCGTCTACGCCATCGGCGTCGGCTCGAACGCCCGCACTCCTTTCAAGACGCGCGACCTCTTTGGTCGCGAGACTATCGCCTACGCCAACGCCACCTTCGACGAGACGCAACTTAAGTCCATCGCATCCAAAACCTCCGGTCGCTACTTCAGCGTGCGCGATCACGATGGGCTCGAGGCCGCGCTTGATGAGATCAACTCTCTCGAAACCACCCGCATCGACCGCGAAATCTACCAGCGTTTTGACGAGCACTTTGTCCGTTACCTCCTCTGGGGCGCCGCCCTCGTAGCTATTGCACTTACCCTCAATATGAGCCTCACGCGGAGGCTCATATGATCGGATTTAGGATTTAGGAGTTAGGAGTTGAGAGTTGAGAGTTCGACGTTCAGCGTTCAGCGTTCAGAGTTAAAAAAACTTTTAACGCTCAAGTTATAGGCAAGGAGTTAGGAGTTAGTTAGAAGTTGGAAACAGAAGGAACAAGGAGTTGACGTGAGAGACACGCCGATAAAGACGAAGAGCTATGCGTTCGCCATTCGGATTGTCAGGCTCTTCCAGTGGCTGTGTAAGGAACGGAGTGAGTACGTTTTGTCAAAGCAGATCCTGCGTTGCGGTACTTCGATTGGTGCCAATATCGAAGAGGCCAGCGGCGCATACTCCAGAAAGGACTTCGCGGCAAAAATCCAAATCGCCTTCAAAGAATCCCTTGAGACCCGGTATTGGCTACGTCTTTTGCATGATACCGATTACATCCCGACCGCTACCTTTGACTCCTTGTTGAAAGATTGTGATGAGCTCGTGCGCATCCTCTCGACCACAACCAAGACCCTTCGTGAGAAAGACAATTCCGTGCGTGAATCCCCGGACTTCGACCCCGAATCCCTCTATGCGTATCCTCCACTTCCACTTCCTAAATCCTAACTCCTAAATCCCCAGTGCGATGCGTTTTGTTTATCCATTTTTGTTGCTTCTGCTTTCGCTCGTCCCGCTGATCGGGATGTTGTGGCTCTGGCTGTACCGGCGCACGCAGCGGCGGCTGGCGATGCTGATCGCGCCGACGTTGCAACCCAAGCTGGTGCCCGCGCACTCGACGAGTGCCTTCTATGCGCAGTTCTCGCTGGTGATGATCGGTCTGACCTTGCTGGTGTTCGCCGCCGCCCGGCCGCAATGGGGGCGCAAGGATGAGAAGGTCTTCACGCGCGGCCGAAATCTGATGATCGCGCTTGATGTTTCGCGCTCAATGCTCGCCACCGATGTTCACCCCAACCGGCTGGAGCGCGCCAAGGCCGATATCATGGATCTGATCGATGATCTGAAGGGCGACCGCGCCGCGCTGCTTGCGTTCCGTAGCAAAGGCAGTCTGCTCTGTCCGCTCACCACCGATTACGCTTTCCTGCGTCAGGCACTCGACGGCGTCTCGCCGGAGTCAGCCCCGCGCGGTGAGACCAATCTCGGCGATGCCATCCGTAAATCGCTGGAGGCGCTCGATCCTGCGTTCGACGAGTACAACGCCATCCTGCTCATTTCAGACGGCGAGGATCTCAAAGGCGATGCGTTGGAAGCTGCCGCCGAATCCGCCCGCCGCAATATCCCCATTTTCACGGTCGGCATCGGCGATGAAACCGGTGCCACCATTCCCGGCGAGGGTGGGCAGGGGGTTCAGCAATTCAAGGGCAGTGCCGTCAAGACGCGCCTGATGAGCGAAACGCTTACCGCAATTGCCGACGCTTCCGGTGGCCGCTACGTCCCGCTCGGCACGGCCGGCACGGCGCACACCACGCTTGGCGCGATCTATCGTCGTTATCTGTTGCCTCATATCGCTGCCAAAGATCAGCAAGAGCAGATCGAGAATCGCTATCAGGAGCGTTATCAGCTCTTCCTCATTCCCGCGTTGCTCTGCCTGCTGGCCGCCGCTTGCTTCAGTCGTGGACGGTTTAGTGGCAGCCGTACGCGCACCGCTCCTGCTTCTGCAACAACAGCCGCCGCAATCATTGTTTTGTTGGTCGTTTCGGCTGGCCGTGCCCAAACGGATACGACGCCAGACCCGTCCCCCGAATCTTCTGCCACCAACCGCCCGCCGGTCGTGGTTGCGCCCGGTCGCGCTGGTGCGCGCGAAGCCCAGGCACTATTGCGTAAAGGACGCCATACAGAGGCGGCGGAAGCCTTTCTCTCCGCCGCGCGCGGCGCGGACTTGCAAGAGGCCGAGGAGTACCGCTACAACGCGGCGTACGCCTATTATACCGCGCAGGACATGACCAACGCGGTGCAGACTCTGCGCCCGTTGCTCGCCTCGCGCAAGAACGGCGCGCGCGCGGGCGAGTTGCTCGGCCTGATTCTGATGGAACAGGCGAGTGCCGAAGGTGCGGGAGAAGATCCGCAAGCCAAGGCCAAAGCATTGGAAGAGGCCGCTGTCGCCTTTCAACGTGCGTTGCGCGATACGCCGCAGGACGAGCGTCGTGACCGCAACTTGACGCGCGCGGTCGCGCCGCTGGCCGAGGCGCGCGAGAACGCTCATATCGCGGAGGTGCTGGAGAAGCACGGCCAGACTCAGCCCGATCAACTGTTGGGCACCCTGCTTGCAGAACAGCGTGCGTTGCTTGAGGAGTCGGCTACTCTCCACACCAATGACGCCCCGGTGCTGATCGCCAAGGCCGAAGCACTGGCCGAGCGTCAGCAACAGCAAGCCGACCTTTGGATTCCGCTCAAGCAACAGATGCTGCAGGCGGTCACCAACGCGCAGCAACAGGCGATGGTTGCGCAACAGATCGAACTGGCGCGTGACAGTATGAAAGGTGCCGCCGTGGCGCTTGAGGATCTTCTGCCTGAAGCCGCAAATGAAACCGCTCAGATCGAGCCGCTCGTGTACGCGTTCTGGAAGGCCGTCGCGCCGCCTAACGCCGCGATCAACGAAGATATCCTCTGCCAGAGCAACGCGCTTCACAACTTAAATCTCAAATACTTGGAAACGCGCGACTCACAGGCCGAAGCCCTGCAACTCACCCGCCTTTTCCGTGAACGCTTCCCTGCGTGGGCCGATCAGTATATACAACAGGCGCAGACCGACACCAACATGCCGCCCTTCACCGCCGAAGACAAGGCCAAGATCGAGAAGATCGCCGAGCACGCCGATAAACTTCAAACTGAAGTCGTCGAGAAAAAACCGCCCGAGACCGAACGCCGCGTGTTGCAGGAGCAGGCACTCAAGGATTTGCTGGAGATTCGCGAACTGCTGCCCAAACAGCCGAACCAACAGCAGCAACAGCAACAACAGCAGGATCAGCAACAACAAAATCAAGAACAGCAGCAACAGGAACAACAGCAACAGCAGGAGCAACAGCAGCAGGAACAGCAGCAGCCTGAACAGCAGGAGCAGAAGCCCGAGCCGCCGCAAGACGTACAGGAGCTGCTGCGTAAGGCGCTCGAACGCGAAAAAGAGCACGAAGAGGAAAAGAAAGAGCGCATGCGCAAGATGCCGATGGTGCCGGGTGAGAGGGACTGGTAAACGCTAAATGTTTTGGAAAAAGACAAAAGCGATGGGGTCGATGGGAACGACGGAATCGAGAAAATCGAAACGGTCGATTCTTTCGATTCACTCGATTCTCTCGCTCCTTTTCCTTTGCGCATTTCCTGCCCTTGCCGATGTTTCGCTCAAGGTCACATCCTCACGCCCCAGCATCTATCTGGGCGAGAGCTTCAACCTCACGATTGAGGTGGCGGGTGCCGACCGCGGGCTGGATATGCCCGATCTCTCCGGCTTGCCGCCAGCCGAGATCCAGTTTCTCGGACAGCACAGCAACAGCCGCTCCAGCATCTCGATCATCAATGGCCGCATGACGCGCGAAGTCTATGAAGGCCGCGTCTTCGCCTATCAGATCAAACCCGGCGCAGAGGGTGTTTACCGCGCCGGACCGGTGCACGTGACCGTTGCGGGTAAAAGCTACACCGAGCCCGGCCCCTCGGTGCAGATCAAAGGCCTTGAGCGGCAAGACCATGTGATCGTTTCGCTGAGCGCCTCGTCCACCACGGTGCTGGTCGAGGAGCCCTTCACCGTGACCCTTTCCGTCGCGGTTGCTGAATTGCCCGACCCCTACGCCGAAAACAATGAGCCGATCCATCCCAATCTGCTGCCCCATCTTGCCGCCGACTTCTTGGAGATCCGTCACGATACGCCCGGTCTTAAAGGTCCCGACCTGAATCAAATCCTCAACAACCTGATCGATCAGAGCGGACGCCTGCCGGGCTTTGCGATCAACGACTACAAGACGCGCGGTATGAGTAGCGGCTTCGGGCGTCTCTTCGGCGATGGCGACCCATTCCGCCCGCGCCCGATCCGCTTCCGCCTGCCGCCTACGCGCGTTACCATCAACGGCAAGAAGTACCGCGCCTATACGCTTGACCTCGACTATACGCCCGCCAACGAGGGGGAGTTCACTTTCGGTCCGCTCACTTTCAAAGGCACCGTTATCAGCGATGTCAATGCCGACCGTCAAGCTGTGACCCGCGACGTTTACACCATCGGCCCGGCTGTCACCGTACGTGTCGTGCCGCCGCCGGATGAAGGGCGTCCCGAAACGTTTATCGGTTCGGTCGGCAAGGAGATGCAGGCCACGGCGGCCTTCGATACCACTGTCTGCAAAGTCGGCGACCCTCTCACGCTCACGCTGGAGATTACCGGCGCGATCAGCGTCTCCAACCTGCGTACGCCGCTGTTGAGCCTCCAGTCCGATCTTACCCGCGATTTCCGCATCTATGACGACAGCGTGAGCACCGACACTCTGTCCAACGGCAAGCGTTTCAAATACCGTGTGCGTCCGACGCGCGAAGGCACACTGGAGTTTCCACCGATCCGCCTGTCCTACTACGATACCGCCGAACGCGCTTATCGTACCATCACCACCGCGCCGGTTCCGATTCAGGCGCGTGCCACCACGCAGATCGCCACAGCCGATCCTGTGGATGGTGCCGATGTTTTGACCGGTGTACTCGACAGCTGTACGCGCCCGCTGCCGGCCGGCATCACGCTCGACGCGCGTGGTGCGCGTCCCGATTCGCTGTTGCCGCGACACCGTATGGTGCTGCCGCTACTGATCGCCGGTCCGCTGCTTGCGCTGTTGACCGCGTTGGCGACGCCTCTCGCGGCGCTCACGGCAAATTTGCGTGCCCGCCGCCGCCATGGCGGGGCGTTGCGGCGTGCGCTCGCTGTGTTGCGGCGCACAGACGATCCCGTGCGTGCCGCGCAAGCCGTGCGTACCTATCTGGCCGAGCGTTGCGATGTGACCGGCGGTGCGCTGACCCCGGGCGATGCGGCAGAACTGTTGCGCGGGCGCGGTGTTCCAGACGAATCGGCGTACGCATGCCGCACTTTGTTGGCGCGCCTTGATGAAGCCCTTTACCGGCCCGACACCGCCGTACCCACCGCCGCTGTCGTCAACGATCTGCTCGCGCTCCTGCCCGCCATCGATGCAGCACTCGCGGAACAGCCAAGCGTCAATGACGAGGGTGAACAACCATGAAACACATGAAACTTCATGAAAAACAGGGAGGTTTTGGCGGTTCCGGAGAACGCTCACCGTTCAACGCTCTAAAGGCGTTGACCGTGGTCTTTCTGCTTGCGGCATCCTGTGCGTTTGCTGCTTCCCCTGACGATTCCGCCCGCGCCTTTCTCTGGGAACAGGCCGGTGCGCAGGCCGCAGCCGCCACGACGCCCGACGCCTATCTTCAGGCCGCCGCCACGTACAACCGGCTGGTTGCCGACGACGTGTGCAACGGGCCGCTCTTCCAGAATCTCGGTGGCGTGTTGGTCATGGCGGGCGACGGTGTCAATGCGGCTGCCGCCTTTGAACGCGCCGAGCGCTATCTCGGTGTCACGCCGGAAACGCGTCAGGGGCTTGCCGCTGCGCTCGCGCTCCAGACCGGACGAGCACAGGCCGAATTGCCTTGGTCGCGCACCGCCTTTTTCTGGCACTACGCTTTTCCCTGTTCCGTGCGCGCCGCCACTGCCTTGGCCGGATGGAGCCTCTTCTGGTTGGGCGTGTTCGTTCGGCTCCTGCGTCGTCGCGGCATCGGTCGCGTCTTCCTGCGCAGTCTCTCGGAAACATGTCTGCTCACCGGCGGGCTATTGACTGTGGTCTTCAGTGCCTCCGTCCTGATGACGCTCGCGAATGAACGGCACGATGAAGCGACGTGGGGGGCGCGCATCTTCACCGCCTCGGCCATCGAAACGGAGGTCGGGCGATGAACGGTAAAATACGTTGCGGACGTTGGCTGGGCTTGCCACTACTGGTCGCGCTGTTGCTCGCGTTGCCGGTGCATGCGGGTGAGATTCTAGGCGGACGTTTCAAGACGGTGCCTGAGACGCTCTATGTAAATCAGGCGTTCGAGATTCACTTTGAACTTGAGGTCACGTTCGGCAGCGAGGTGGAGGATGTGCGGGTCACCGGTTTTCCGAACAATCCCGATTTGATCACCGTTGGACGGCTTGAGAACGCTGAAGGCAACCGCGTCACACGCGGTACGCAGACCTTCACGATGCACCGCTTCATCGCTAAGGCACGTTGCCACCAGCCGATTGACCATGTTTTCAAGTTGCACGTCAACTGCATGCTGGTCGAACGGCGTTCCGCTGGCTTCTTCTCGCATTGGCAGTCGTTTCCCAAACAGAAGCAGCTTGAGCCGTTCACGCTGCGCGTGAGGCCGTTGCCCGAAGCCGGGCGTCCGGATAACTTCTCCGGCGCGATCGGCAACTTCAACCTCGAAGGAAAACTCTCGCAGAACACCGTGCAGCCCGGCGACATCATCACGCTTTCGCTTGAGCTGAGCGGCGAGGGGTGGCTTGGCGATCAGGCGGCCATGCCTGCGCCGCCCGATTCACCGCACTTCAAGCGTTATCCGCCGAAAGAGCTGTTGCGCGAAGCGACGCATCTGAAGAGCGAACAGGTCTTCATTCCGCAGAGTACCAACGCCACCGAGATCGCGGCGGTGCGTTTCAGTTTCTTCAATCCCGCGACCGGAAAGTATGAAGAGAGCGTGGCAGGGCCGTTCCGCCTGACCTTCGGCGTGACCCAAGACGCGGCCGTGACCGAAGAGGTGCGCGTGATCGACACCGCATATCCGAAAACTCCCGTTACCCATGCGCAGATCATCACGCGCGAACAGGTGGATCAGACGCTGCGTCACAGCGTGCCGCTGCTAGTGGCAGGCGGTGGCGTGCTGGTAGCGTTTTTCGTGTTCTTCCTGCTGGTCGGGACGCACAAAGTACTTGCGGCGGGCGTCGGGCTGCTGATTTTAGTGGTCAGTTTGGCGACAGGCTACCGGCTGCATAGCAAGACAGCGCTCTCCACGCGCCACCTCGCACGACGCGCGGAGGTGCGTTTTGCACCCTCGCAGCAAAGCGCACTGCTCTTTACGCTCAATCCTGGCAGCACGGTTGTGCCGCTCGAACAGGCCGGTCCCTGGGTACGTATCGACGCCGCAGGCCGCCGCGGCTGGCTCCCCGCCGCCACCCTCGAAGGTGACGCAACGCCGTAGCGGCGCGTCTGCATTGCTCACATGAAGGGCACAGCCGCGCTGTGCGCGGAGTTGGCATTTAGGAGTTAGGATTTAGGATTTTTATTTTATCTCACACGAATGACGCAAAGGGCACGAAGATTTTTTGGGGAGAAGGCAATGCGTATGACATAGAGATTGTAGACTATCACTAGGAGAGAAGAGATGAGAACCAACAAAATGTCCCCCGTTCACCCCGGTGAGATTCTTATGGAGGAATTTCTCACCCCCATGGGCATTTCCCAGTACCGTCTATCGCGCGACATCAGCGTTCCGCCCCGGCGAATCAATGAGATCGTGCATGGAACCCGTAGCGTGACTGCGGATACGGCTCTGCGGCTTGGCAAATATTTCGGTGTTTCGCCGCAGTTCTGGATGAACTTACAGGCGCACTTTGATCTGGAACAGGAACAGGACAGGCTCGGCGACCGACTTGAGCAAGAAGTACAAACCTATGCTATGGCTTAGATGCGGCCAAAAAAATTGGAGTGCGGCGGCGAGCGGTATTCCGTGCGACGCCGCTTTTTGAGCAGGGTGCGACAGTGGGGCTGTACGCAAAAGCACTGCCGCTACCCCACGCATTAGATCATTCCCATGGGTATTTGTACCCCGTGTCTTTCTCATCTTCAGAAGTTCGCGCACATTGCCGGGATAGTCGTACTCCATCAGCGCGGCGATCTGCGCGTCGGAGAGGTGCGCCTTGTGGTACTGGAGCCACCAGCCGTCGGCGATGTCGCGGATGTCCTCCCTGTGTTCGCGCAGGGGCGGAATCCGGATCTGCACGACGTTGAGCCGCTGGTAGAGGTCTTCGCGAAACTTGCCCTCGCGGACGCGCTGCGGCAGATTCCGGTTCGTCGCCGTGATGAGCCGCACATCGACGGCGATTTCTTCACTTCCGCCCACGCGGAGGAAGCGTCCGCCTTCAAGGACGCGCAAAAGCAGTCCTTGCGCTTCGAACGGCATCTCGCCGATCTCGTCAAGGAAGAGTGTGCCGCCGTTCGCCAGTTCGAAGAGTCCGAGCTTCTGTTTGTCCGCTCCCGTGAAGGCGCCGCGCTCGTGACCGAAGAAACGGCTCTCCAGCAAATCCGGCGTCACGCTCGCGCAGTTGAAGGCGTAGAATGCCTCGTTGCGCCGCTCGGACTTGTTGTGGATTTGCAAGGCAACCGTTTCCCTGCCTGTGCCGCTCTCACCAAGGATCAACACACGGGCATCGGGAAACGCGGCGATGCGGTCTATACGCTTCTGAAGAGTACGCATCACCGCGCTCTTCCCGACAAGTTCGCGCCCGCCGTAGCGGCGATAGTGTGCGATCAGACGCTTGCTTTCAGCGTCCCACGACTCATCTCGGACGCCATCGGCCAGATAGCGGATGGCCTTCGGGTACGACTGCTCATCCTGATAGTTGCGGAAGGCGTACATGGCGGCATCAATGAGTTCATGCCACGCTCGGACTTCTGCCGTCGTCTTCTTGCCTTCTTCGGCGTAGGGGATGTACGGCTCCACGTCCACGCCGTAGAATCGCCCCATGGCATCAAGGAGCGTACCGTCTGGATACAGTTCCGCTCGCAAGAGCGGCGCGAGTGAGGCCCGTTGGGCGGGTGTAAAGTCGACGGCGCTGATCCACGTCACTTCAATACCGCGCTTCTTCAGCGATTTCAACGCTGCTGCAAGGCGCAGTTCATCGGCACTCAAACTGATGCCGACCAATACGATGTGTTTCGCCTTGCCCGTGTAGGATTCAAGAAACTCGGGGAGCCGTCTCCGGCTCATGCCCAGAACGTCGGCATTTCCGCCCGTTGCCTTGAGCGCAACGGCGGCTGCCACGGGGTATTCCTTCCATCCCCACCCCGTCAATATGAGAGTCTTCATCATGCTGCCTTCGCGTTAATGGTGTACTGTATCATATTTAGCGAAGAGGCGGGGGACAAGGAGATTGGTTTCTAGCCATCGTGATCGCTATCGAAATCGGTATCGGGATCGCAGTATTGTGCCCTTTTTCGTGTGTTTGGTGTGGTTCGTGGTAAAACAAATGGCGGCGGTGTTGACGGCATAAACCGGAAACCGTATCATGGTGACGTATTTGGGGTTGAGTGACGCACAACCGATGCCTTGGTTTTTGTTGAATGTAAACGGGAGTGATGATGAACGTGAACAGTACACGCAGGCCGGCGTACAGTCGTTGCGCAGCGCGGTCCCGCCAGAAGGAAGTGGAACGGCTGCGGCGTTTGTCTGTCGAAGAGCGGATTCGTTTAGCGCTGACGATGGACCGGCGGTTTGCGTGGATGAGCCCGGTTGTTTCGGAGCAAAACCGTGAATGACGCCGATGCGATCCTGAATGCTGCCGAGGATATTGTTTCCATCCTGCAAACTCACCGTGTGGATGCCGTCGTCATCGGCGCGGTCGCGTTGGCAGCCTTCCACTACGTTCGCTATACAGAAGACGTTGACCTGGGGGTTAATGCCGATCTCCCTACGTTGCGGGTCGTTGCCGACTCGTTGCGTTGCGCCGGTTATACGGTGGATCTTCGCGAACCCGATATAACCGACCCGTTGGGCGGCGTGATCGACGTTAGTGGCCCCTTCGGCCTCATTCAGGTAGTCAGTTTCGCAGGCCGGTTTCCAGCAGTCGTTGACGATGCGGTGCGCCTGTCTAACGTGGTGGTCAGGGCGGGCAGCCCGCTC
>Ga0209718_1005065_pt1 | contig 10620 bp, 14 predicted proteins | sample AD_JPNAS1_MetaG_FD_184420 | JGI IMG/M metagenome (GOLD analysis project Ga0209718, IMG submission 184420) | Active sludge microbial communities of municipal wastewater-treating anaerobic digesters from Japan - AD_JPNAS1_MetaG (SPAdes) (version 2) | ecosystem: Engineered > Bioreactor > Anaerobic... | reverse complement strand
TCCCTTGAATGAAGAAGGGATAGCAGTGATGTAGTAGTCTGTCCAATATGGCGGCAGCTACCACATCATCGGCAAATATCTCACCCCATTCTTCAAAAGGTTTATTAGAGGTAATTATGATAGATGTTTTTTCATATCTTTTAGAAATAAGCTTAAAGAACAGTGCTGCAGACTGTCTGGATAATGCAAGGTATCCCAGTTCATTTATAATTAAAAGATCGATACGGGAGGTGGTATCCAAAAAGGAGGGTAGTGTGCTTGACACTTACACACCCTCCATCTACTTTTTGATGGTAGTGTATCATATATGACAGGAAGGGAATCATTGTAAACGTTGATATGTTTTTACCTGAACAGAAAATCCAATAAAACGAAAAAAGTGTTCGACCTTTATCGGATTTGGTGTTCGAGGTGGAGCGGATTATACAAGCAGGGCAATAATAAGAATCGGTACGGATAATATATGATTGCAAGACCTGACCCCAAACTTCTTTTTTACTCTTGACAACCTTTCAAGATAATAGGAAAATATGCTGGTAATGCGGGTGGGCACACACAGAATACATTGATTGTTTGAGTTTTGAGCAGGAAAACTATTCACGTTTTGAAAGTTTTCCTCACGATCCTTGAGGAAGCCTGACTATGATACGAGTAAGCTCAGATATTCCGGATAGAATAAAGGTAACCTTTCCTTACAACCCTCAGATTGTCTCGAAAATTAAAACTGTCGGGACAAGAAGGTGGCATAAGGAAGAAAAGTATTGGAGTTTCTCGAATTCCCCCAAAGTCTTGAATGAACTGATTTCCGCTCTTGATGGCGAAAAACTCGATATCGATCCATCTTTGGGAACCCTTTTGCTACAGGGGACAGGTGAAAACAGGGACAGCCGTAAACTCTCAGAGGGTGACTCATCGCCTGATAAATTGGTGCTTGATCGTGTCCGTGGCATGATCCGTTTGAAACACTACTCGCACCGGACAGAAGAAACATATCTGCATTGGATCGTGAAGTACCTAGTGTTCCATAATGGCCGTGATCCGGAAATGATGGGAATTCCTGAAATAGAGGCATTTCTCTCACATCTCGCAGTAGATATGAAAGTGGCCGCAGGCACGCAGAACGTTGCCTTCAACGCCCTGCTGTTTCTTTATCGAGGGGTTCTCGGGAAGGAAATCGAAGGATCAATCAACGCGATAAGAGCAAAAAAACCAACCCGTCTACCCACGGTTATGAGTAAAGAAGAAACCATGAGGGTAATCGGAGCAGTTCCAGCAGATTATCAGTTGATGCTTAGACTCATTTATGGAAGTGGCTTAAGGCTCATGGAATGCCTGAGATTGCGCGTCAAGGACATAGATTTTGATACTAGCCAGGTACTGGTGCGCGACGCAAAAGGAATGAAAGACCGGGTCACTGTACTTCCCGACAATCTCAAACCACTATTGCGGGGCCATCTGGAACGAGTGCATCTCGTGCACCAGAGCGATCTGGCCGAGGGGCATGGACGTGCATATCTGCCTTACGCACTGGAGCGGAAATACCCGAAGGCAAGAGCCGAATGGGGATGGCAATATGTGTTTCCTGCAAAGAACCTATCTGAAGATCCCCAAACAGGTACCATCAGGCGACATCATGTCCATGAAAACGGTCTTCAGAGGGCCGTCCAAGTAGCGGCACGCCTGGCAGGAGTGGTGAAGCCTATTAACGTTCATACCTTCCGCCATTGCTTTGCCACTCACCTCTTGGAGGCACATTATGATATCAGAACAGTGCAGGAACTCCTTGGTCATAAAGATGTCTCAACAACTATGATATATACACACGTCTTGAACAGACCGGGCATCCATGTAAAAAGCCCGTTGGATGGGTGATTATGACTGATCCATCGAAATATCTGATTTTGTTGGATGCTGTATATCTCGACCAAGGAAGGGATTATACAGAAAAACCTCTGTAGAAAAAGGCAGAGGTTATTCTGTATACTTAATTGTTGGGCCAAGAAAAGGAGGAGAATATGAAGCGAATACTGATGGTTGCCTGCGTTATACTTGTTCTCACTGGTTGCGTCACTCAACAACCGCTGGTCAAAAATACATCGTCCGGATATCCGGAAGGTATTTTCTCCAATGCTACTGCCGAGGAAGTACGCTCTAAAATCATCGATGGATGCACTTCCCGCGGCATAATGGTTCAAGAGACAACCGGAAACCAGATCGTTTGTGGCAAAACGATGGAGGGCATGGATGCAGTCTTGGGATCACTCGTGGTGGGAAACAAATACTCCACTACACCCGAACGTAAGATACGTTTTGTCATTTTCCAAAACGGCAGCGACGTAAAAGTAACTGCCCAGCAGTGGATCGAGTCACAAATGGCATTTGGCCAAGTGCGACGCCAAGAATTGAAGAATAACAATCATATCAATGATGTTCAGCAGTTTTTATTTTCGCTGGGGGCACAGTGATGAGAGGGTGGAAGAGTCAAGCATTGGCAAGGTATGAAAGAAAGCCCTCGATATTAATGAACAAACATGGAAAGGAGTGCGGTGAATGAGTTTGTCAGCTATGGAAAAAATACTTAATGAGATAGATGACGCCTCTTTGCTCTCAAAGAGATGCGCAGCCCAGCCATCATATCGAAAATCAATCATTACCAGATGTCAGTCGTTGACTCTTTATTACCAGAAGTTATCGCAAAATGCTTTGGAAGGCTTTAATAGGCATCTTTCCCACTTAAAGAACGATCCGAATCAATACGTGAAGTACGATAATGAACTACGATTTGCTCAGCTTCTGATAAGAAAAGGGATTGCAAACAGGTTTCTGTTGGAGGGCAACACGCCGACTCCGGACATAGAGGCGATAATAGACGGTGAAGTCATGAATCTGGAGGTATACTCCAATCAGGAAGATGAGCTTTCTAACGTAATTGAGCACATTGAGGAGACTATAGAAAGTATTCCTTCCGACCATATAGTGCGGTTGAATTTCCCGGGGTTGGATTCTGAGGGCGACTTTCCTTCGCGACTGGCTTTGATTAATCAAGCGGAAGCAAAGATACTGGAGGCATTGGAAAAGGGAGTGTATCTGCCGATTTGCAGAGAAGAGTATGAAGTTACGTTTATTCAGGATTCGGCGTATGCGGGTAGCACTGAATTTATGTGTGTGAGGGGCATTTGGAACAAAACAGACTGGCTACTCACAAAAGCAAAGCAGATCATTGCTGAAAAAGCAAAGCAACTAGAATCAAAACCGTATACTACGCTATTGTGGTGGAACAGCGACCCAAGGCTATTCGACTTCCAAATAGCTCTTCCTGAGGCTTTAAAGATAAGTACAATTCCTAATTTCTCGGGAATTTTATTGATAGACAAGGTCCTCGGATTTGCAAGCTTTCCAACCCCTGCGGCTGGTTCCAGCGAGCCGATTCTGACCCATCTCAGGGAGAAACTTAAGGCACCGAGCGGTGGCGACGTCAGCCATTGACGGTGGATGGACAGAGAAAAGAATGCAAAGCATTGCCCAACAAGGCAATCCAGCGGACGTCCTACAGCCGCCGCTGATTTTTGTGTTAATCTCAAATTTGGAAGTACTTTCAAAGAGGAGGGCAACATGCTACGACTTTCTCTATCGCTTCTCTTGATTCTTTTCTGCCTGCCCGGAGAAGCAGGTGCGGAACAGCAAACCGTCAAGGCTTCCTGGATGCTCAAATCTGCCCCAACTGCCAAGAGAGATGCCGAAATTGACAAGGGGTCAGTTAATGTTCCTCTATTGGCAAATGCAGGATGCCAAAAAAATTATAAAATTGAGAGACTATTCTGGAGTTTGGATGCTACGAATGAGAAAAGGATTCGTCAAGCCTTGTTAGGGCAAGGTTTGACATCCGACCTGGAGGTTACAATAGCAAAGCTATTTGCAGGACGTGCTGAATTACCGACTCTAATAATTTACGATAACGATGGGAAATCATATACACTCACCTTTGGTAGCTCTGTGGACTTTAACAAATGGCCCGCCAAAGGATACAAAATTAGTGCAAAGTTCTCTGCCGATTCTATTCGCCTTCCAAAATTCTGGAATAAGGTCGAACTGGTGTGTGATTCTCCTGATTATCCCAAGGTTGCAGATCGTAAGTCGGAAAGTATCGTTGTCGGGAAAACTCCGGCTGAACAAGGCAAGGAACTGCATTTAAAAATTCTGAAGAAATATCCAAAAGTAGATCAATTTTATGAGAGACCGATATTGTATGCCGAACTAACTAATGATCCTCTTGTTGTAATAAGTGTACCCATAAGAAATTGGGAATCCATTTCTGAAAAGGAGAGAAATCTCTTGTGTCAATACGTTGCAAGTTTAGTAAACCTAGTTCGTTCAAATCCATTTTCTTATACTAGGGTTCCACAAAATGCGCCTATCGCACCTAAACTTAGGGAGAATGTATCTAGGATGACTGACAAGAGTTGGGGAATTCTCGCCGGCCGAATTAGTGAAGATGGTAGAGACATATATTCTGATAAATTGGTCATAACTGGTAAGCAATGACTTGAAAATATCTACTCATTGCAGATATTTGATCTATCGAATGCAATTGCGCTAACAAATCACTCCAGCGGATGGCTTACAGCCACCGCTGACTTCAGGCGTTATGCGTAGAATTATAAATGCAAATACGATAGAATAGAGACATGCAATTTGAATGGGATCCAAAGAAGGCGAAAGAAAACCTAAAGAAACACAACATCTCTTTCGATGAAGCTGTAACATCATTCTATGACCCGCTATCAGCCACTTTTGACGATCCCGATCATTCAACAACCGAACAACGTTTCATTACTATTGGTTTTTCGTCCAAGAATCATTTACTTGTTGTTGCACATGCTGAAAGAGGAAAGATTACCCGTATTATTAGCGCGAGACTTGCCACCGCGCATGAGAGGAAGAAACATGAAGGATAGAAAAGAAAGAAATGAAACAGACGATTTACGCTCCGAGTATGATTTTGACTACTCAAAGGCTGTCCGTGGAAAATATTACCAAAGGCTAATTGAAGAAGGATCGAATGTAGCTATTCTCGATCCCGATATAGCCAAAGCTTTCCGTGACTCTGTCTCGGTAAATGAAGCGCTCAGGTCACTTTTGGAGTTCACTCGTGCAACAAAACGCCTAACAAGACGCTCCAGCGAATCCGCAAAAAACGCGGCTCGCTGAGCTTTTCGTTGGGCACATAAACAAGGAGGGAGCGTGAAAAAGCTGCATTTGATAATCCTCTTTTTACTGACGTTTCCGGCGCTCGCTGACGCGGCCGAAACAAAAATATTGTTTTATCAGTACAAGATCCCCGGCCCTCAGATTTCAAAAGACTACTACATCAAAGAAAGCCTCAAGAAAGTCGATCCCGCTAACCCGCGTGTTCTTCAAGTTAGAACTTATTCCAGGGTAACCAGTCCTGAAGGGACAACAGAATACCGCACGACGTATCAAATCAACTGCCAGACAATGGAACTTTTAATTATTAAGAATTGGAGTACAGGCTTTGGTGAAGAAGACGTAAGTGATCGCAAATGGACACCAGTTTCAGAATATAAGAGTTCTTCAGCATTAGCCAATAAGATTTGCAAGTAGGCTTATTCGCTTTGAAGGGGGCACATATGAAGAGTGTTTTTATCAAAAGTTGGCTCTTGGTGTTGGTCATGCTTGGCGTTTTCCTATACACATTCCCAGTGTTCGCCGGGCCTTCATGGGTCGATTATGCCGAAGGGCGTTCATATGACAAGAAAAGCTTTCGAAGAGTAAAGCCAAATGTATATCAGGTAACGGCTTTGACGTCGGGGGAGAAGGGCTACGCAACGTTAAAAGCAAGAGTAAACTGTGCTACTGGGGAGTTATTTTACGGGACCGTCACCATGTACGATAAGAGTGGAAATTTCCTTTTTAGTGACGGAGCACGTGGCTTCAAGGGCGGGCAGCCTACAGGAAAAGCGGATCAGGATCTTGTTGAGGTAATTTGCAGGGTGGGCGCTGCCAAAGACAAAACAAAATGAGCAAAGGAATAAGGGCTTGCCCAACAAATTGCTGCACCTGACGCGGAAGGATATCTTGCTGTTTTCGTTAAGGCTTTCGGGTATCCATCTTCCCTACCGCCCGCGCTGGTGAGCATGGCGTTAGCTGAAGATGTAACACCCTCAAAATGAAAGGAGCAAATTATGGCAGACTCAGAAATCAAAGCACCGAATGGAACAACTTTGTACAAATTTACAGGTAGCGAAATAAAGGCGCCAAATGGGACAACATTATTTAAAATAACTAACAATGAAATTAAGGCACCGAACGGTGCAACATTATTTAAGTTTACGGGTGATGAAATCAAAAAACCGAATGGAGAAACCATTTATAAATATACGGGGAATGAAATTAAGGAAACAAATGGTGCAACTGCATTCAAATATTCGGCAACTGAATTGAAAAAACCAAACGGTGTAACACTCTATAAATTCACAGGGAGAATTCCTGTCCCTGTTATTTTTGCGCTGGGCCTTATTTGAGGTATTTGACTGATTGGCCACTGATCGCTATCGGTCAAAATAAACAGAGTGAAATATATGCCAAATTCTACTGTTTCAATATTTGCCCCATTGTTTGAACAAAAGTTGGCGCTTCTTCAGAATCCCATATGCCAAGTATGCAATGTCGATTCAGATCTCAAGCATCCCCTGCTTCCGTGGATAGTTGGAAGTAAATTTCATCAAACAGAAGAGCGCGTCATGTTCGTGGGTAAACCGCATCGAGGAATTCCAGGAAAAATCCGCTCAAGTGGCCTTATCGATCCGACTGATGAGATACTTGGCGCTGACGGTCTATGGAATATTCACTGGCCATACTGGAGTTACACGCGAGAAATTGCCGAAAACCTTTATGGAATAGATGCCGTCGAATACATCTGTTTCTCGAACCTTATCAAATGTACAAACACAGATGGTTCAGATGCTACAACACGTGAAATGGCATTTGGGTGTATAAGTGAGCTAAAAGTAATCTGGCACGAAATTGAAACAATTGAATGCCGAACTGTTGTATTTTACACTTACAGCCTTTATCCCGATCTGCTACAAAACATTCCGATTGCACTACCTGATAGTATTTGTGAAATAACGCCCCATAACCACACCGTTCCTTGTCGAAACAAACGGCTCGGTTGGTGGGAGCGCGCCTGTTGCACGAGATGGTGCGATAACTTAAGGCTCTTGGTCGTCGGCCACCCAGAACGGATGGGTAGACCAGAGTATATTCAGTTGCTCACGGATTGGCTAAGGATAGAAATCAGCTAACAACCGCATCAACTCGGGCTGGCAATTCCGCTGCGCTCCATTGCCAGCCGGTTATGCGGAGCGTTATGGAGGAGGAAAACGATGAACTACTGTAGCGCATGTGGAAAGGAAATCGGAGAGGGTAGCGGTTTTTGTCAGCACTGTGGCGCAAAGGTTGGACAGCAGACCACGTCGAATGTCACGAGAGATACGGCCACGATCACTGACAGCGAATACGCCGCATTCATTGGAAAAAACAGTGATAAGTATCTTACCAAGTTCAAGAAATTCTCTGTTTTGGGAAAAGACAATTTTACTGCCACTTGGCATTGGCCTGCCTTTTTCTTCGGCCCATTCTGGATGTTCTACAGAAAGCTTTACCTATGGGCCGTAGGAGCGCTTGTTGTTGAGTTTATCCCCTGGGTAAACCTGCTCTTCTGGATTGGCTGGGGCATTGTCGGCTACTATCTCTATTACAAACACACAAAAAATAAAATACAGGAATTCAAAGGCACCGCACCACCTGAGAACGTTGCGCCCGTGCTCGTACAGGTTGGCGGCGTCCATCACTGGCTTTTGAAAGCATATGTAGCCCTGATTCTCATATGTGGCGTGGGTGGAATGATAGCGGCCATCGGCATACCTGCGTACACCGGCTACAAGAAAAGAGCCGCTGAGGTCGAAGGCATGAAAGCGGAACAACAGGCTAATGCGAACAAGACCGTTAAAGTTTCGTCGCCTGACACCGCAAGCCAGGGAAGGCTTGAACCCGTTGGGGCATATCATTACAAAGAGCAGGGGTTCTCCGGAAAGATGGTTATCACCGAAATATCTTCAACGCCGCTTACATGGAAAGCTTCTATAGGAACAGGTTCCAATGATGGGCACACCTGTGATGTTGAGGCAACCGGGCACAATCTGATCGGGACAAACCAAGAAATAGAGGCAGCTTTCGAATCCAAAGCAGAAGGCGGAGACTCGCCTACCAAGTTTACCGTGAAGTTTACTCCCAACATGGCAATCATAGCAGTCCAAGACGTGGGCGGTGCTTGCGGCATGAGGGGTAGCTTTGAAGGCCGGTGGGGCAAATAGAAGTTTCCATAACCAGTCATTTCACCGGACGCGGCAGGATATCGGGCTACTTTCAGCCCGTTTCATAGCCTTTTGACTTTTGCGGGTTGGGTGTCTCGCAGGTAGGCCGCGCCGGTGAATTCTTCGTTGGGCAATACTCTAACCATTAGGTGAGCTTTTCATGACTTGGATAACTTTTACTGCATCGCTATCCTCGATTGTAGTATTTTCTGTAACCTATATCTACTTTCTCGGTCTGCGAATTATTCGGAATAATATGGAGGGCAAGACTGGCGCATTTTTTCTCACGTTAATTGTTGGATGCGGCGTTTTGACGGCCACCGTTACGTTTGAAGCGGTTCTTCTAATAGGTTTGGTGAGACAGGTTTCAGGTAGTTTATTCTATGTCGCAACTTTTCTTGGTAGTATCACCGTGTTACTCTCCACTGCCGGAATCGCTGGCTTACTAAAACCGATTAAGGTTGCGCTGGCACATCGCAAAGCGGTGATTTGGGGTTTGGGAGTCGGAAACGGAACATTGTTAGGGATTAACATTCTTTCTTTTTGTGGTGTGGTTCCTTCTGTTCTTTAGCAAATACACCTCCAAAGTGCTGTGGGGGAAGGAGGAGACCGTGAGACAGGCAGGAGAAGATTGAGAACTGCAAAGGAATTGATTTACGAGATGCGCCCAACCCGTGGATGCAGCCAATCGCTGCCCTGTCGGGCCGCTCTGGCTGATCCGAGCGTTATGCATCAAGGAGGCACGGATGATCTATATAAAATTCTTAGCTGCAATCGCATTAATAGGATCAATTGCTTGGGTTATTGCAGTACCAGGGTTTGAGCCTGCATTAGCAGTCGTCGGCTCAATCTCGGCCTTGGTTTCTGCGTTTCTCGTTAAGAAACCAAAAATGCAAGGTGATCAGCAACATCAGTCTGTCTCAAAGTCCTCCATAGGTGTGCAGGCTGGCAGAGACGTGAGCATCGGAAACATTAATGGTGACAAGCATGTTGAGTAAAGACCAAGAACAACAAGTCTCCGAGGGCAGCACAGCCATTCAGGCAGGTGGGAACGTCACTATTACAAAGACGGGGCTTACTTACGCAGAGGTTCGAGATATTGCGCTTGATGTTTATCGAGCGAACTTTTACGAACTTGCGGGTGTTGCCAAAGAAACAGCCAAAGTTAGAGCTGAGGAAATCACTGAAGGTTTCTTGTCAAAACTTCATAAGGAATACCCTGCCGGGTTTGAGAAAGCTAACGACCCCGATTTCCAGTATGCCCTCTTCACCGTCCAGAAAGAATATGCAAGGAACGGCGACAAAGATCTTGGCGATCTTCTTGTTGATCTATTGGTCGACAGAAGCAAACACGAGCAGCGTGATATTCTACAAATTGTCCTCAATGAATCTCTCAGTACAGCACCCAAGTTAACGGAAAATCAGTTAGCTGTCGTCGCTGTGATCTTCCTATTCAAATACACTCAGGATCTCAGCATCGGAAATCATCAGATGTTTGCCGAATTCCTTGATAGATATGTTGCTCCGTTTGCGTCAAAAGTAGTCAAGAACATGGCGTGCTATCAGCACTTAGAATTTACCGGTTGCGGAGCGATTGGGCTTGGAGCGAACAGCCTTGAATCCATACTCGGTACGACATACCAAGGGCAGTTTCTAAAGGGATTCGACGCAAAAGAAGTCGGAGATAGGGGTGTTTCTGTAGGAGTCGATCCGCGGTTCTTCGTGCCGTGTCTAAACGACCAGTCAAAAATGCAAGTTCGTGCTAATAGCAAGGAAATCCTGGACAAGAATCTTGAAACACATGCGATCGCATCTGAGGATCGTTCCAAAATCAATGAACTCTTTGACGTTGGAAAAATGAATGAAATGGAAATCAAAGACAAGTGCGTGGAAATAAGGCCTTATATGGCTGGGCTGTTTGAAACCTGGTCAGAATCAGCAATGAAGAACTTCACACTCACAAGCGTAGGCATTGCTATTGGTCATGCAAATATAAAACGGCTGGTAGGGGAGTTTGCAAATTTATCTATATGGATAAACTGATTCATAACAAGATCAATCCAGCCGATCGCTAACGCTCCGGCTGATTGTTTCGTTGGGCAGATAAAATGGAAACGCTGACAACGGAGTTATAAATTGAAAACCACTCATAGAATAATAAATGGTGATAGCAGGCAGATGAACCTTTTATCTGACAAATCAGTTCACCTAATAATCACATCTC
>Ga0209718_1005050_pt1 | contig 10647 bp, 8 predicted proteins | sample AD_JPNAS1_MetaG_FD_184420 | JGI IMG/M metagenome (GOLD analysis project Ga0209718, IMG submission 184420) | Active sludge microbial communities of municipal wastewater-treating anaerobic digesters from Japan - AD_JPNAS1_MetaG (SPAdes) (version 2) | ecosystem: Engineered > Bioreactor > Anaerobic >... | reverse complement strand
ATAGGGAATTTGAAAAAAGAGGGACTGGAAATTGTGATTCCTGCAGGTGCTTTTGAGCAGGAAGTGAGGGTTACCGTGGAGAAGGTGGCCGACAACACAGAGGCGTATATAAACGGCAAAGATGCTTTTTTAACTATGCCTATCGAGATCAAGGTGGAGGGAACAGAAAGCGTCAGACTGAATGAACCTGTAAAAATAAGTATGAAATTAGACCAAAAGGATTTACCGGATAACGCGACCTTTGATCAATATGTGATTTCTTACTGGACAGGAGACGAATGGGAGATAATTATTCCCGATCCGGTACAGCTGTCTGAAGGATACCTCACCTTTGAAACTTGGCATTTTTCATCGTACAGCGGAAAGAAAATGACAGATGACGAGCAAGTTAAAGAATATGCAAGATATATGGCAATAGATGATTTAACAATTCAAGATGCAGATGCATCACTGAAAGAGAGCATAACAGCGGTAGTTGATGATTACTTAGATGGATTAGGTTTATACGACCAAGAAGCAAGAGATAAAATACTTAAAAGAGTAATGAAATCAAGCTCAATGGATATAGCCGTTTTTATAACAGAACATGGAGTGTCAACGGCAGAATTAGGATACCAAATTTCTGAATTGGTAGCGCAATCAACAGTGGATGTATGTGCAGAAAATCCATTAGTTTTAGAAACAGTTTCTACTGCTTTAGGTACAGTAGGAGATGTTGCTGAAGCTTCAGCAGCATTGATTGATGGAGATTATAATAAGGCTGCAGGTGAGCTTGCTGCTTTTGGTGCTTCGGTTTTAGGATATGGTGGAGTAGGTGCAGTAAAATCTCTTGTAGAGCTGAGTGCTGCGGCAGTTGAACAAGGAATTATGGGATGGAAAGAGTATGAGTTAGAATGTGCATATAAGGCATATTACGGATTAGCTAAAGAAAATGCTTACGGATATAAAATAAATGCAGGCGATTGGGAAGATTTAATGATTCAAATGAGAGGTTATTATAATCAACTTGTAAGAGAAAGAAAGGATGCATATAAGAGTATCAGCGGAAAAGATAAACTAACAAATGAAGAACAAGCAATGATAGAAAGACAGGTTGAATCGGATTTAAAAAAGAAATTTGAAGAGAGAGCAAAAATAGACAGTAAAATTGATGCAAAACAAGCAGAGTACGAAAAACCTATTAAAGCATTTAAGGATGTAGGATTATTTACCAGAACAGAACACGGATTTAATAAAGATATGACAATACAACAAAGATTACATTCGTTGTTTAGAATTCGTAAAATAATCTTAGACATGGTTGACGGAGATATGTCAAAATTCGGTAGCGAAAAAAACAGAGAAGAAAATTTAGCTTGGGCAATTAGAATGTGGCTTGGATATGGCAAAGACAGGGGTAAGTTTTACGACTGGATGCGCGAACAGGGGTACTTAGAAGAAATTGTAGTAGGAAACGGATATTGGGAGTGTATCGAGGTTCGTCACCAGACTTATGATTATAACGAGGAACTTACCAACAAGGACTATTGGTCGAAGAGTAAGAGTGGTTCTGCCGGTACCGGAACATTCAGCGAAACTTATGTAGGACCCGATGAAAAGGACGATTACGCCCCCAGACCGAAAAACGGCGAAAGTGCAATGGTGCAAGGCAGTGTTTCGACACCGCCGAAGTACATTGACGGCGGGAAAACGGTACAATTAAAGGTTGACCTTTCGATTAGCTCAACAAAACAGCATTTCTGGGATTTCAACGGCGATGCATTTGTCCGGTTTGACGAAGTCGATGTGAAAATGAGTCATCGTACATATGGAGCGATAGACTTTACGGCAAAGGATGCGGACGGAGAAGATGTTAAATTAAACATTTGGCTTTATGCCCCAACCAACTGGAGATCAACGGAATACGGAAACAACCCCAATGTGAATGTCGAGGTATCCGCAGAGGCTCCTTACGGCAGCGAGGACGACGATAAGATATCCATATATACCAGCGTCGGCATGGGTAGCATGAGCTCCAGAACGGAGTATGTCTATCTTTGGCATAACAAGGGAAAAGCTCCGACTGAGTAGTTTGCTCATATGGAATGGCATCAATATAGCCGGATAAAAAGTTGACCAAACAACAAGCAAAAAAGATAAATATACAGTAGCAGCTCTGCTTCATTTGAGAAGCAGGGCTGCTTTGCTGTGTTGATAATACTATCAAGAAAAAACGTCATTCTATTCAATTTTCACACAATTCTCATACAATGTGCTTTTTCCCCAAAAGCGATATACTTAAATCACGGCAAAACGCTATCACACTTGCCGACAGTGATAGCGTAACATCCGAATAAGTATATTGAAAGGAAGATGCGATTGGCAGAGAAAAGCTACACTCCGCTTGGAGAGCACAGAGAAAAGGTTGGAAAGATAACCTTTGTCGTAAGCTCCTTTGCGGATAAAACATCGGAGAAGAAGCCCGAACAGCTAATCATACAGCTGCTCGAAAACAAAATAAAGAACACGGAATATATGGAGGAATCAGCATGAGAGAATTAAGAAACGGAACAAAAATAATAGGAATAGACCACGGCTACGGCAATATCAAGACAGCCAAACAAAGCTGTTCCGAACTATCGATATACTCAGTTTTTTCACTTGAACGACCAAAAAGCATTTTATTTCTTTTTACGAGCATCTCATTCAGATTTTCTACAGTTGACTGAAGTTTTTCTACCTTGTTTTCCAGAGCTGCAATATACGCAGCAACTTCAGGGCTTAATTTTTCTTTATTGATTTCTGGCATATTGATGCTCCTCCAAAAGTTTTTTACTTTTAAAATTATACATCATTTTTGCCTTGATTTCAATTGAAAACAACGATTTTTCGTGCTTTAAGCATGTAGAATTTCTCTCAACATTTTGCTGTTGAAAACTCAGTACAAATCGTATTTTTCATTAGTTTTTCTAATCGCTTTCGGCTGATCAACTGATAACCCCTGCATCAGCCATGTGAATTGCTCTTTCGTCAGATTTCTTGCTTCATCCGCATTTCTCGGCCAGCGATATTTTCCTTCTTTACTGCTAAGTGACTTACTCATAAGCAGAAATCCATCACCTTCCCAGTACAATGCTTTCAGTTTACGTGCATTTCTTCCACAGAAAAGAAACAGACTATCTGAGTACGGGTCAAGATTATACTGCCCCTGAATGATCTGAATTAATCCATTTGAACCCTTTCTCATATCTGTATAACCACATATCAGGTACAGGTTCTCTGCTTTCGCTTCTCTCAGCATAGTCAGCCCCCTCTCATGACAGCAGACAATATTTCTGATGTCACGGATAACGGAAACTCAAACATTACATTGCCTTTTATCATACGGATTTTTTCAGAATCTGTTGCTGAGATCATTGGTTCTTCTGTAGCTCTGAAGTCGATTCTGACTACTTCATTTTTTACTGAATCTGTTTCTGTTACTGATTTACTATTTTCCTTAACTTTTTTACGACGATAGTAAAATGTTGAAGAGGCTATCCCATTCTCTCTGCACCATGATGCTGCACTTTTTCCGCTGGATTCCTGATTAGAAATCATCTCTAGCCATTCGTCTGGTATTTTGTTTTCCATCTGATCTGCCCCTTTTCTATACTCGGATCATTTTCGTACCATCAGTATAGCATAATTACGGGCTTTGTAGAAGTCGGGGGTGTATGTATCGCTTACTTTGCAGTTTCAACAATATTCTTTCCGCAGCGTGGGCATTTTCCGATAATTTCACCGCCGCTTTTCATAACCTTGCTTTCATCAACACTGTTTTTGGCAACAGAAATTATATCAGACGTGAGCTTTTCAATATCAGCCATAAACTGCTGAGGAGTGAATTTCCCCTGTGCAATCAGCGACAGGCTGTTTTCCCAGTCGGCAGTCATTTTTGCAGACTTGATAATTTCAGGCATAAGCTCCACAAGCTCTGCGCCGCCCTGAGTTACCACAAGATTTCTCTTTTCACGCTTGACAAATCCGCTTTTTGTAAGCTTTTCAATAATACCGGCTCTTGTCGCAGGAGTGCCAAGCCCTGAACGCTCGACTTCCTCAGTGATTTCGTCTGCTCCCGCACGCTCCATCATCGACAGGAGAGTGTCCTCTGTATAATGTTTTGGGGGCTGAGTGTAATGCTCAGAAATATCACAAACGGGTTTATCTATAATCTGTCCCTCGAATAAATCAAGGATAGTCTCTTCCTCATCATCGTCCTTGCACTTTTGAAAAGCCTTGAACTTCTGCTCAATGCCTTTCCAGCCATCAGAAATTACACTCTTGCCCTTTGCCACAAAAGAATAACCGCCACAGCTAATTTCAGCCGTAACGGTTTCATAGACGTATTTTTCACTTGTCGCACAAAGCAGGCGGTTTGCAATCAGGTAGAGAATTTTCTTTTCTCCGTCGGGAACAGCGTTCAAATCAGCTTTTTCAAGCTCTGCTGTCGGAATAATAGCAGTATGGTCGGTAACTTTTTTGTTGTTTATAACACGCTGAACATTTGGAGTTAGCTGAATACCATCAAAATGCAGAAGCTTTTTCAAAACAATCCCCACAATATTTTTCGCCGTATCAGCCATATCTTCTGTAATAAACTGGCTGTCCGTTCGTGGATAGGTGACAAGCTTCATTTCATAAAGCGACTGCGTGTAGTCAAGTGTCTGCTGTGCCGTAAAGCCATACAGACGGTTAGCTTCTCGCTGAAGCGTTGTAAGGTCGTAAAGTCGAGGGGCATTGACTGTTTTCTGCTCACGCTTAACTGACTTCACAACTGCCTTAACGCTGTCGCATTCCGACTTGATTTTCTCAGCCTCCGACTGCTTCTTGACCTTTTCAAGAACAGCATCACAACTGTCATTTTTCAGATGAATGTTGAAATATTTCTCTTTCACAAAAGAGCCGATTGAGCTGTCACGCTCACAGAGCATTGCAAGAGTAGGTGTCATAACCCTACCAACATTCAGCTTTTTGTTATAAAGCTTTGAAAAGAGCCTTGTTGCGTTGATCCCCACAAGCCAATCTGCCTTTGCACGGCATAATGCCGACTGATACAGCTTTTCATATTCCTCACCACTACGAAGATTTTTGAAGCCGTCAAGGATTGCACTTTCCTCCATTGACGAAATCCAAAGGCGCTTAATTGACTTTTTACAGCCTGCCTTTTCATAGACAAGACGAAAAATCAACTCGCCCTCACGTCCTGCATCACAGGCGTTGACAACCTCTGTAACACGGCTGTCATTCATCAGCTTTTTCAGGATACCAAACTGTTTTGACTTATCCGCAGAAACAACAAACTGCCAATCACTCGGCGTAATCGGCAGGTCTGAAATATTCCACTTCTTGAATTTTTCATCGTACACATCAGCATCGGCAAGGGAAACTAGATGTCCCACGCACCATGACACGATATATCCGTTGCCCTCCATGTAGCCGTCATTTTTGGTGGTCACTCCGAGAGCCTTTGCCAGTGCCATTCCGACACTTGGCTTTTCTGCAATTACTAACTTATGCGGAGTAACCTCTAATGTAGAGTTGGTGTTAAAAATGTTCATATTGCTTAAAATTCTCCTTTCGAACTTTACATAATATTCTGACTAAATGTAAAATTAAATACAGTGCAATGCACTAATAATTTTACAGGAGGTAGTACTATGTTAGAAAAAATAGTACAAATCATGGAACTGCCGTCATACATTGACGGACTTTGCGAAAGGCTTAAGGAGATGGGATATGCAGATAGTTCAATAAAGAATCATCGCAGAATCCTTTGCAAATTTTGTAGATACGCAGATAAAATGCAGCATAAGACTTTTGATTCATTTGCTGTTCAGCAATTTGTTATTGCCAACAATGGAGATGACTATGATGATAAATTTCACAGTTATCGATATAACAGACCGTTCGCTATGCTTAATGATTTTATTGCATTTAATTCTGTAGCACGGCAAAAATATAGCTCCGTCAGCACTTTTAGTGAGTTTTATTCAGCTGGCTTCACTTCCTTTCTTGAATACCTTGCAAGGCTTAATTTTTCGGATTTCAGCATAAAAAACTGTCGTTCTCACTTGTTGCGGTTTCACGATTTTCTGATAAGCAATGGCGTAAAAGATTTTTCGAAATTGACTTCGGAAAATATCCGAGCATATTGCGATACCTTGTCCGATTATTCCACAACCACATCCGCACAAATGGCACGGGAGCTGAAAAAGCTGTTTGCATTTCTTAAAATTCATGAATATATCTCAGAAGATTTTTCATCGTCTGTGCCGAATTTCAGGAACACAAGAGGAGAGAAGCTGCCTGATAAATTCACAGCTGAAGAAATAGAAAAAATCATTGGTGCTATCGACAAAAACAATCCTATGGGAAAACGTGATTACGCTATTGTTCTCATTGCCGTTCGGCTTGGATTAAGAAACGGTGATGTTACAAGGTTGAAATTCAGCTCTTTAGACTGGACTAATAAGGAAATCCATATCGTTCAGCAAAAGACAGGAGTGCCATTAACTTTACCTTTGCCGGATGATGTAGGTTGGGCTATTATTGATTACATTAAAAACGGACGTCCCGATTCTGATTGCGAATATGTATTTGTAGGTCATAATCCGCCATTCAAGCAACTTACCGTTTATACAAATTTCGTTGCGATATATATGAGAAAAGCGGGACTATACATTGAGCCTAAAAAAAGCTTGGTATGCACACTCTGCGAAAAAGTCTTGCGACAGCTATGCTTGAAAACAACGTTCCTGTTAATGTTATTGCACAGACATTAGGACACAGTGATTTGAATTCAGTAGGCAATTACATACGAATAAGCACAAAGCTGCTGAAAAAATGTGCAATGGAGGTAACGGACTATGAGTAAGAGAATCAGGAAAGACCCTGAATTTGACGGACCGTTTGCTCCTATGTGCAGAGAATACATACGTTTTAAAAGAATGCAGGGCTACAGCTTTGAAGGTCAGATTTACATTCTTCGCTTGTTTGATAATTTCAGCAAGAACTATGACATAAAAAATTACGAGATAACCGAAAAGCTTGCTTTTGATTGGAGTGCGTCAAGAAATGGCGAAAGAGAGACCTATCGCTCATCAAGAATTGCATTGATGAGGCAATTTGCATTGTTCCTATCCGAAAGAGGATTTAAAACATTTATGCAGCCATTTGTATTCAGACGGGAAAACACCCACACGCCATACATCTTCACTAAGGATGAAATCAAAAAGATATTTCAGGTTGTTGATAATATGGCATACTCCCAGAAATCTATTTATCAGAATAAGGTTTATCCAATGCTTTACAGAATGCTTTATGCTTGCGGTTTCAGAATAAATGAAGTTCTTAGTCTGAAGCTAAAAGATGTTGATTTTGATTCGGGAGTTGTGCATTTGACCCAAACAAAGAAAAACATAGAACGGCTTGTTCCTATGTCGTAAGCGGTATATCCGTATACGTTGAAAGTTGAAAAAAAGCGAAAAACACCACCAGATGTAATTCGCTTATCAATTATTTTACGGATTTATTCTTACAATATTCCGGAATCTTATCACTCCACGGTAAAACTGATTCAATCTGTTCTTCCGTTGGTTCTGCGCCGAACTTCGGAAGCTCTGAAAGCAGAAAAATCAAATAACCATATACATCAAGATTATTTATCTTAGCTGTTTCGATTATGCTGAATACACGTGCACTTGCATCTGCACCACGTTCAGTATCAGAAAAAAGAAAGTTCTTTCTTGCCATTACAAATGGTTTGACAGCACGTTCGGCACGATTGTTTGTACTTTCTAATTTTCCACTGTCAACGAACAAGCTCAGCTGTTCTTTATGATTTAAGGCATAAGAAACTGCATCTTGCAGGCGAGAACCCGGCGCTGGATTAATTGTTTCAAGGTATGACCAAAACTCGTCAAGAATCGGTTTGATTTTTTCCTGACGATACTCTGATATTTTGTTTTCCAAAGAATTGCCTTCAAGAATTTTTTTATCTTCATCAAGCATTCTTGTTATTATCTGAAGACTTTCATATGCTTTGCCCTCTTTTTTCCCTTTTGGCACTGCATCGAGGAAGCGTCTCCTGGAGTGTGCCCAGCAACAGGCATGAGCACATTTTTCAAGGTTATTATACACCTGATATCCATCAGATATGAGGCATCCTGTATATTCACCAAGAATCTTATCTGCGCTTTCCTGAGATTTAGTCCTGAAGTAATTATACAGTGCTATCTGATGTTTTTCATACTTACCGGATACTGTTACCCACATCGTAGATCTTGTATTCGTAACAGCACCGTCACGTTTCAGAACCCGTAGTCCAGTTTCATCAGAATGAATGATTTCCATTCTCATGAGTTCTTTATGGAGATATTTTATTATTGGTTCAAACAGAAGTGAGCTGAGTATAATCCATCTTGCCATGGTATTTCGATTAAGCTCGATCCCTCTACTCTTCCAGTACTGTTCAAGTCTGTAAAGCGGACTGCCCATCTGATATTTTTCTACCATTACATATGCAACTGCCGATGCTGCTGCCATGCTTCCTTTCACAGGAAGTGGCGCTGGCTTAGCTGCTTTTATATTAGTTTCATCTGTTTTTTCTTCGCAATCAGGACATTTATACTTCTTTACATATACATCTACGAGATATGCCTGTGCCGGTTCCATATGAAGTTCCTGTCGTATGAGTTCTCTTCCTATGTATTCAAGCTGAGTTCCGCACTCATCACATATTTTTTCTGATTCTTTCAGATCTTCTTCGACTTCTTTGTGCTCAAGATCTTTAAATATTTCTTCCTTACTGCGTTTTGGTTTTCTGCTGTGTTCTTTTACCTTTATAGTTGCCGGCGTTGGTTCCTTTGCACCTTTGTTGTATTCAAGCTCAGCTTCATTGAAGAAACAAAGCTGTTCCGAACTATCGATATACTCAGTTTTTTCACTTGAACGACCAAAAAGCATTTTATTTCTTTTTACGAGCATCTCATTCAGATTTTCTACAGTTGACTGAAGTTTTTCTACCTTGTTTTCCAGAGCTGCAATATACGCAGCAACTTCAGGGCTTAATTTTTCTTTATTGATTTCTGGCATATTGATGCTCCTCCAAAAGTTTTTTACTTTTAAAATTATACATCATTTTTGCCTTGATTTCAATTGAAAACAACGATTTTTCGTGCTTTAAGCATGTAGAATTTCTCTCAACATTTTGCTGTTGAAAACTCAGTACAAATCGTATTTTTCATTAGTTTTTCTAATCGCTTTCGGCTGATCAACTGATAACCCCTGCATCAGCCATGTGAATTGCTCTTTCGTCAGATTTCTTGCTTCATCCGCATTTCTCGGCCAGCGATATTTTCCTTCTTTACTGCTAAGTGACTTACTCATAAGCAGAAATCCATCACCTTCCCAGTACAATGCTTTCAGTTTACGTGCATTTCTTCCACAGAAAAGAAACAGACTATCTGAGTACGGGTCAAGATTATACTGCCCCTGAATGATCTGAATTAATCCATTTGAACCCTTTCTCATATCTGTATAACCACATATCAGGTACAGGTTCTCTGCTTTCGCTTCTCTCAGCATAGTCAGCCCCCTCTCATGACAGCAGACAATATTTCTGATGTCACGGATAACGGAAACTCAAACATTACATTGCCTTTTATCATACGGATTTTTTCAGAATCTGTTGCTGAGATCATTGGTTCTTCTGTAGCTCTGAAGTCGATTCTGACTACTTCATTTTTTACTGAATCTGTTTCTGTTACTGATTTACTATTTTCCTTAACTTTTTTACGACGATAGTAAAATGTTGAAGAGGCTATCCCATTCTCTCTGCACCATGATGCTGCACTTTTTCCGCTGGATTCCTGATTAGAAATCATCTCTAGCCATTCGTCTGGTATTTTGTTTTCCATCTGATCTGCCCCTTTTCTATACTCGGATCATTTTCGTACCATCAGTATAGCATAATTACGGGCTTTGTTGAAGTCGGGGGTGTATGTATCGCTTACCCTATGTCTGAATCTCTTACGGAATATTGCCGTAACTATGCCAAGGAACTTCATAGCTGTCATGATGAAGAATTCCCTTTCATTTTCACTATGCATTGTGAACATTACTGTATATCAGCAATAGAAAGAAATTTTCGTGATGTTATGTGGAAAGCCGGAATACCTTACGGCGGTGAATTATACGGTCCTCGTTTGCATGACCTGCGCCATTCTTTCGCTTGCCACACGTTATACAGATGGGTGAAAGACAATGAAGACCTTATGACATTGCTGCCGATTCTTTCAAAATATCTTGGTCATTCGGGTGTAATGTCAACGCAATGGTATTTAAGGCTGACAGCCGAATTTTATCCTGATGTTACGGAAAAAGTAAATTCATATACAGGATGTGTATTTCCCGAAGTTGGAGGTGAGCTAATTGAAAAAGCCTACTGATTTTGCATATACTCTTTCAAAATTTTTCGAAAATTATCTTACAGTCTTGTGTAATTTCAGCGAAAACACTATATGCTCCTATCGAGACACATTTAAGCTGTTTTTGTCATTTTGTATCTGCTCTGAAGGAATTCCCTCTGAAAAACTATGTTTCAAAGACATAAATGCAGATATGATT
>Ga0209718_1005047_pt1 | contig 10653 bp, 9 predicted proteins | sample AD_JPNAS1_MetaG_FD_184420 | JGI IMG/M metagenome (GOLD analysis project Ga0209718, IMG submission 184420) | Active sludge microbial communities of municipal wastewater-treating anaerobic digesters from Japan - AD_JPNAS1_MetaG (SPAdes) (version 2) | ecosystem: Engineered > Bioreactor > Anaerobic >... | reverse complement strand
GGCACCGAGGACGTCTACAAGATCTACGCCGAGTCCTTCCGCGGCGCCGAGCACCTCGCGCAGGTGCAGGCTGAGGCGCGCGACGTCGTCAGCGCAGCCCTCGGCGGGTGACCACAGCCTTCTCCACCCGCCCCGGGTGGCACGACTGGGGAGTCGGCATCGCGTATGCCGTCGCCCAGCGGGCCGACTGCACCCGGCGGCGGGTGGGAGCCGTGGTCTTCGACGAGGCCAATCGGATCCTCGCGACGGGTTACAACGGGGCGCCGGCCGGGCGGGTCGGTTGCCTGGAGGGCGGCTGCCCGCGTGGGTCGCTCGGCCACGACGAGTTGCCGCCGGATGCGCCTTATGAGGATCCGTCGTCGCCGGGGTTCTGCATCTCGATCCATGCCGAGTCCAATGCGTTGCTCTTCGCCGACCCCGTGCGCCGACGTGGCGGCTGGATCGCGATCACCCATCCGCCGTGCCCGGGCTGTCAGAAGTTGTTGGCCAACTCGGGGTTGACGACCGCGATCTGGCGGACGGATGCCGGTGCCCTCGTCGAGTGGCCCATCGGCACTCCGATGCCCCCACGCTGACCTGACCCTCCGCGGACCGTCCGGCCTCGCTCCCCACCTCGCTCACCGCCCGCCACGCTCCCCCGCCCGCCAAGACATCGTCGACCTTTCGCTTGCTCGACGATCTTTCGTCGACCAATGCGAAGGTCGACGACCTTTCGGGGGCTGCCGCGTCCCCTGGGCTCGCTGGGCGTGCCAGCGCGGTGCTTTGTCCACACCCCCGTGGTCGGCTGTCCCGCTGTCCACAGGCGCGGCATACCCCTGCCCGCGAGCCCCCCGAAGGCGGCAAGGTATGCCGCTATGCGAGAGCCGCAAGCGGCGGGGAGCGCCGCCCTTCGAGACCGACGACCGGCGAGGTATGCCGCCCTCGACGAGACCGTGCTGCGCATGTTGGCGGCCGGGGATGGCGTCGTCAGTTACCACGCGCTGCGCGGACTGGGGTATTCGCTCAACGACGTGAGCTCGCTGGTGCGCCAGGGCCTGCTGGTCCGGTTGTGGCACGGGCGCTACGGCGACGGGGCCACGTCCAAGACCCTGGATGCCGGGCCACGGCATCTGCTGACCGCCCGCGCCGTGCTCGCCGGGATGCCACGACACGCGCTCAGTCACCAGACGGCGTTGCTCGCGTGGTCGCTTCCGGTGTTGCGCCGAGACCTCGACATCGTGCATGTCAGCGGCATCGACTTCGACCGGTCGCGTCGGGCGACGGGCTTGTGGGTCCACCCCGCGATCGACTCGGCGGCAACGACCAAGCGATCGGGCCTGCACGTCGCATCCCCCTCGGTTGCAGTCGCGCAAACGGCCGCGCTGGTGGGTCCCCGAGCGGGCCTGATGGCTGCAGACGCCGGGCTTCGATCGCGGCTCTTCACTCGGGACGCCCTGGCGGCGGCCGTCGCGAGTGTTCCGCGTCCACGACAAGCGGCGCGCATCGTCGACTTGGCGAGTGCAGCGAGCGAGTCCGCCGGGGAGTCCTGGTGTCGGTTGGTGTTCGCTGACCTTGGCCTGGCTCAACCCCGCCAGCAGGTCGAGATCTTCGACGAGGAGGGCAGGTTCGTCGCCCGCGTCGACTTCCTCTTTGAGCAGGCGCGAGTCGTCGTCGAGTTCGACGGGGCGGTGAAGTATTCAGGACCCGAGGGTCGCGAGCACCTCATCGCCGAGAAGCGCCGCGAAGACGCCCTCCGCCGGTTGGGATATCGAGTGGTCCGACTGCTGTGGAGCGATCTGAGCAACCCTGAGCGCGTCGCCCGCTTGCTCAGTCCGCTCCGCGCGACCGCCTGAAGCACCGAATGGTCGACGACCTTTCGCAAGGTCGACGAAATATCGTGGACCTCGCCAAACATCGACGACCTTCAGGCAGCCCGCCAGAGGGGTCGACGACTTTCGCGCTACGGGGCGGCTGTCGGGGTGGTTCCGGCGGCGCTGGCGCGCTGCTCGCGGGCGTCGCGCAGCGCCAGCGCGCCAGCCACCCTCACAATCTCGGTCGTCGGGGCGCCGAGGAACGTGTCGACCAGATCGGCTGGGAAGAGCCGACGTACATCCGCCGTGTATGCCGTGCCGTCACCCGGGATCTCGTGGCCCAGGACCTCGAGCGACTCCCCACTGCCTCGGACGTGCAGCCAGAGTGGCACCGACATCCCTGAGACGACCGTGTCGCCCTGGAACATCGAACAGTTCGCCCAGACATAGCGATAGGTGAGGTCGGCGGACGCGCCCACGCGATAGAAACCGCAGCCGAACACCGCCTGGGACTGGGGGTCCCAGCCCGCCGGGAACGCCGGATCCGCCGCCAGCGCCGCCCGGATGATTCGGTCCTCAGCAGCGGCTTGAGCGCTCGTGTCTCCCGACGTGCCCGAGTCGACCGTGCGAGTGGCCGTGGCCGTGGCCGTGGCCGAGTCGACCGTGCGAGTGGCCGTGGCCGTGGCCGTGACCGAGCCGGCCGGACCAAGCGGCCCAGCCACTGACGGGCCACGGACCAGGGTCGCCGCCGCGAGCCCGATGACGGCCACCGCAGCAGCCGCACCGCCCACCCGCACAAGGGTGCGCCGCCGGTGCAACTGCGCAGCCCGGGTCGCCACGGCGTCGACGAGAGCCGGCGGAGCGGCATACGGGAGCGGTCCCTCCAGCCGACCCGCTCGGTCGGCGAGGGTCGCCCGCACCTGCGCCTCGAGGTCAGCCACGGCCGTCTCCTTCCACGCGAGAGCCGAGCGCGGCCTCCAGCCGGCGCAGGCCCTTCCAGGTCTGACTGCGAACGGTTCCGACGGTGACCCCGAGCAGGTCGGCGGCCGCGCCCTCGCTGAGGTCCTCGTAATAGCGCAGCACGAGCACCGCACGTTGCTTGGCCGGCAGCGACCCCAACACCCGCCACAGCCGATCCCGCTCGTCGACCTCGCCCACCGCGTCCGCGGTATGCCGCGCGCCGCCAGCCACCGGCTCGGGGATCTCGGCCACCGGATCCTCGCGGCGCAACCGGCGCCGGCGCCAGCGACTGACATAGAGGTTGACCATCGTCCGGTGGACGTAGGCCCCCGGCGACTCGACCGCCCGTCCCCGCGCGGCCTCCCAGGTCCGGGCCAACGCCTCCTGCACCAGGTCCTCGGCGTCCGCGCGTGATCCGGTCAGCAGATAGGCCCGCCGCAGCAACTGGGCGTAGTGGGCGTTGACGAAACCTTCGAGGTCCACCGCCCCCGCCCCCTCTCGCCGACGAGCCTGCGCCCGCGCACCCACATCCATCGTCACATCAGGTTCGACGCACCAGGGTCGCAGAACTATGCCGCCGCCCCACTCACCTAGGATCCCAACCATGGACCAGGTCACGACGCACGTTGGTCATCCCGGCCTGACCAGCGCAGAAGTGGCGGATCGGGTGCGCGACGGGCGCACGAATGACATGCCCGCCCGCAGCGGACGCTCGACTGGCGAGATCGTCCGGGCCAACGTCCTCACCCGGATCAACGCCATCCTCGGCATCCTGCTGGTCATCGTCCTCACGACCGGCAAACTCATCAACGCCGCCTTCGGGCTGCTCATCATCGCCAACAGCGCGATCGGGATCATCCAGGAGTTGCGCGCCAAGCGCACCCTGGACAACCTCGCGGTCATCGGCGAGGCCCGCCCGACCGTCCGGCGCGACGGGGTGAGCCGCCCGGTCACTCGCACCGACATCGTCGCCGACGACGTCATCGAGCTCGGCCCCGGCGACCAACTCATCGTCGATGGCGACGTGCTCGAAGCGGCCAGCCTGGAGGTCGACGAGTCGCTGCTCACTGGCGAGGCCGACCCGGTCGTCAAGGGGCCCGGCGATCAGGTGCTCTCGGGCAGTTTCGTCGTCGCCGGTTCCGGCGCCTACCGCGCGACGAAGGTCGGCCGCGAGGCGTATGCCGCGCGGATCGTCGAGGAGGCCGCCAAGTTCACCCTCGTCGGGTCCGAGTTGCGCGACGGGATCAACCGGATCCTCCTCGTCGTCTCGTGGTTGCTCGTCCCGGTCGGCCTGCTGACGATCTGGACCCAGTTGTTCGGCCTCGGGCAACCGTGGCGCGAGGGCCTGACGGGCATGGTCGCCGCGCTGGTCCCGATGGTCCCCGAAGGCCTCGTGCTCATGACGTCGATTGCCTTCGCGGTCGGGGTCATCCGGCTCGGGCAGCGCCAGTGCCTCGTCCAAGAGTTGCCGGCCATCGAGGGCCTGGCACGCGTCGACGTCGTCTGCGCGGACAAGACCGGGACCCTCACCGAGTCGGGGATGCGCCTGTCCGAGGTGCGCGGTTTCGACGGCTCCGGTATGCCGTCCGGCCCGGCCCCAGCCGAGGTCACCGAGATCCTCGCCCAGCTCACGGCCACGGAGCCCAACCCGAACGCGAGCCTGGCCGCCATCGCCGAGGCCATCGCCGCGCCGTCGGTCATCTGGACCGAGACCCACCACGCCCCCTTCACCTCCGCCCGCAAATGGTCGGGGTCGACGTTCGACGGACAGGGCACCTGGGTGCTCGGCGCCCCTGACGTCCTGGCACCAGAAGGATCAGCGGCTCGCGAGGCCGCCGAGGAGATCGGCGCGAGCGGGTTGCGGGTGCTGCTGCTGGCCGAGGGGTCGCTGCCCGTCACCGACCCCGCGGCACCCGGCACCGTGACCCCTGCGGCGCTCGTCATCCTCGAGCAGCGGGTCCGGCCCGACGCCCGAGGCACCCTGGAGTTCTTCGCCGAGCAGCACGTGCAGGTCAAGGTGATCTCGGGTGACAACGCCCGCTCGGTCGGCGCCGTGACGACGCTGCTGGGAGTCGTCGGAGGCAGCGACCCGATCGACGCTCGGACCCTGTCACAGGTCGACCCCGACGACGCCCAGACCCACGAGGGCCAGCCGGGGGCGCTCGGGTTCGTCGGCGGCCACCACGACGACCAGACCACGCACCTGTCGGAGGCCTTCGTCGACGCCGTGGCACGGCATACCGTGTTCGGACGGGTCACCCCCGATCAGAAGCGCGCGATGGTCTTGGCGCTCAAGAGCCGTGGACACACGGTCGCGATGACCGGTGACGGGGTCAACGACGTCCTCGCCTTGAAGAAGGCGGACATCGGGGTCGCGATGGGCGCGGGGTCGCCCGCGACTCGGGCCGTCGCGCAGATCGTGTTGCTGGACAACAAGTTTGCGACCCTCCCCTACGTCGTGGCCGAGGGGCGCCGGGTCATCGGCAACATCGAACGGGTCGCCAACCTGTTCCTCACCAAGACCGTCTACTCAGTGCTGATCGCGCTGCTCGTCGGGATCTGGCAACTGCCGTTCCCCCTGCAGCCCATCCACGTGACGATCACCGGGTGGTTCACCATCGGCGTGCCGGCGTTCCTGCTGTCGCTGGCACCCAACCACGAGCGGGCCCGGCCGGGGTTCGCCCGACGAGTCTTGCAACTGGCCCTTCCCTCCGGCGTCGTCGTGGCCATCTGCACCTTCACGACCTACCTGCTGTGCCGACCGCCGGTCAGTTCCGGCGAGGCCCTTCGCACCCAGGCCTCGACGGCGTCCCTGGCCTGCCTCATCATCGTGGCGACCTGGGTGCTGTCGGTCGTCGCCCGGCCCTACGAGTGGTGGAAGGTGGCCCTGCTGGTGTCGTCGGTGGCGGCCTACGTGGCGATCTTCCTCGTGCCGTTCACGCAGTCGCTGTTCCTGCTCGACGCCGGGAACGCCGCGATGATGCGCACCGGGCTGACAGTCGGGCTGGCAGGAGCGGCCACCATCGAAGCGATCTGGTGGATCCAGGGCCGGTTGCGCGGCGAACCGCGCCGCTGGTGGGTCGCCGACGACTAACCGACTCGCACCTCCGGCGGTCAACCCGCCAACCCGCCTGCCCGCCAGCCGCCAGCCGCCGGCCGTCAGCCGACTCGCACGCCAAGCGTCAGAACAGCGCGCTCATCAACGCGCGTCGGGCCTTGACGACCCGCTCGTCACTCGCCCCAACAACCTCGAAGAGCCCGAGCAGGTGCTGGCGCGCCGCGTTGCGATCGTCGCCCGCCGTCGCCCGAACCGTGTCAACCAACCGGGCGAACGCGTCAGGCACGTGCCCCCCGAGGACATCGAGGTCGGCGACGACCGTCTGCGCCGCCACGTCGAGCGGGTCGGCCGCGGCCGCCGCCCGGGCCGCAACCGCGTCGACGCCCTCGGTGCGCTTGAGCAGCCGGACCTGGCCGAGGCCCAGCGCGGCCTCCGTGTCGGCGGGGTTCTGGGTGAGCGCTTCCTCGTATGCCGCGATCGCCGCGTCCAGGTCGCCACGCTCGATCGCGTCGTAGGCCGCTGCGATCAGGGGCGGCAGCTCGTCCTCGGCAGCATCAGCACTGTCGACGCCGTCGGCGCCCTCGGCGGCTGCCGGCGCGTCGTCCCCGACCGAGACCCGACCCGTGACGCCCATCTGCACGGCCAACTTGAGCAGCTCGTCGATCCACGGCTGGATCTCCGACGGCGGTAGCGCTCCGACGAACAGCGGCACCGGCTGCCCTTGGACGAGGCCGATGGTGGCCGGCACCGACTGGATCTGGAAGGCCCGCAGCAGCCCGGGGCTGGTGTCCACGTCGACCGACGCCACCTGGAATCGGCCCCCGTTGTCGCGGGCGACGTCGGCCATGACGCCGACGAAGGAGGCCGTCTGAGCCAGCCGCGCAGACCAGAGCACGACGACGATCGGCACCCGAAGGCTGGTCGTCGCGATGTCCTGGAAGGTCGCATCGTTGACCGAGACGACCAGGTCGCCGCCCGAGCTGGCCGACGCGCCAGAACCCCCGGCAGCGCCAGCAGCCCCGGCCGAACCGGCCGAACCTGCTCCGGCTGCCCCACCCGGGCGGGCTCCCGGGCCGTTGGCCGGGCGTTTGAAGGCGGACAGGTCGACGGCCCCGCGCAGGGCAGCGGCAGTGAAGGGAGACGAGCTCATGAGGTCATTCTCGCCGATCGCTCAGGTGCCGGACGCGGCATACAGTTGCTCCGCCGCGGCGACGACAGTGGCCTTGCCGCTGGCGGGGATGTGGAAGACCACGAACTCGTAGGTGCTCAGCACGGCGCTCTTGTTGATGACCGACTTGCCGGACAGGATCGTGAAGGCCTTCGACGGCGTCAGCGCGTTGGCGGTCTTCTCGGTCAGTGAGTCCTTGCGTTCGATCACGGCGACGACGTAGGCGCCCTGGCCCGTGGCCGCGCGCAGCGCAGCGACGACCCCCGCGGGGGCATGGGTCTGCTTGAGGGTGACGGCCGAGCCCAGCGAGGCGGCCTGGTCAGCGGCCCCCTTGCGGACCGCCGCGAAGAAGGCGTCCTCCGTGAACGGCCCCTCGGCTGCGGCAGGCGCGGGATAGGCCAGGGCCGCCGAGTATGCCGCGAGCAGGGCATCCGGGGCGACGGCCAGACCCGAAGCGTCCCCGATCGGGGCCGAGCCGACGGTCACCGCATCGAACTTGCCGACCGTTGCCGACGGCAGCATCCGCGCGATCGAGGCGATCCGATAGGCGGTGTCGGCGCCGGGCGTCACGAGCGTCACGAGGGCGGGTGACCCGCTCCCGGCGAAGGTCGCCTTGGCGAGGATCACCCTGGGGTATGCCGCGCTACGCGATACCGCCAGGACGACCGGGTCCGTGGGGCTCAGCGCGAGATCGGCCTTCTGGGCAGCCGTCAGAGTGCTCACGAGCTTGCCCTGTGCGGTGGCCGCCGCCAGGGCCTGGTCGACATAGGCGGCTTCGCGCAGGGCCTTCCCCTTGGTCCCCGGCACGGCAGCCGCGGCAATCTGAGCGGTGATTGCCTTGGCGACCTCCGCGTTGGCCTGCTCCGGCGTCTCGGCGCCGACCGCACCGCTGGCAGGCTTCGTCGACTCGCTCGGCTTCGCGGTCGCCGTCGCGCGCGCAGTCGCCTTGCTGGTCGCCGACGCCGTCGACGGGGTCGATGACGAGCACGCGGAGACAGCTACGGACAGAGCGATCCCGGTCACGGCGAGCGCGGCCAGGTTGGCGGCACGAGAGCGATGGTGGAGCGTCATGTGGGGTGTGATCCTCCCGGTGGGGTTCGTCCAGGGTAGGCGCAGCAACCCGTGAGGGACCAAATCGGTCCCCGCGCGCACCCCCACTCAGAACTGTGCGGGCTCCCGATAGATGCCCCACTCGTCGCGCAGCACGTCGCAGATCTCGCCGAGCGTGGCCTCGGCGCGGACCGCGTCGAGCATCGCGGGAATCATGTTGACGCCGCCGCGAGCCGCCGCGAGCATCGCCGCCAGCCCGGCCTGGACCGCGGCCTCGTCGCGGCGTGAGCGGCGAGCGGTCAGGTCGGCAACCTGGTCCACCTCGACCTGGTGGCTGACCCGCAGGATCTCCAGGTCGTGGCTCACCGACTCGGTCAGGAGGTTGACGCCGACGACCTTCTTGTCGCCCTTCTCGAGCGAGATTTGGTATTGGAAGGCCGCGTCGGCGATCTCCGACATGAACCAGCCCTCCTCGATGCCACGCAGCAGGCCTGAGGTGATCGGGCCGATCTCGTGCTCGATCTGGCCGGACGGTCCGGGCCGGCGGCCCAGCACGCCGAGGTCCTTGATCTTCGTGAAGATCGCCTCGGCCTCGGCCTCCATCCGGTCGGTGAGGGCCTCGACATACCAGGAGCCACCGAGCGGGTCGGCAACGTTGGTCACACCGGTCTCGTGCATGATCACCTGCTGGGTGCGCAGCGCGATCTCGGCGGCCTGCTCGGTCGGCAGGGCGAGGGTCTCGTCGAGGGCATTGGTGTGCAGGGAGTTGGTGCCGCCGAGCACTGCGGCGAGCGCCTCGACCGCAGTGCGGACGACGTTGTTGTAGGGCTGCTGCGCGGTGAGCGAGACTCCCGCGGTCTGGGTGTGGAACCGCAGCCACTGCGCCTTGTCGGTCTTGGCGCCGTAGACGTCGCGCATCCAGCGGGCCCAGATCCGGCGTGCCGCACGGAATTTCGCGATCTCCTCGAAGAAGTCGACATGGGCGTCGAAGAAGAACGACAGCCCCGGCGCGAAGGTCTCGACGTCCAGCCCGCGCGAGAGCCCCAACTCGACGTAACCGAAACCATCGGCGAGGGTGAACGCCAACTCCTGCGCGGCCGTCGAGCCGGCCTCGCGAATGTGATAGCCCGACACCGACAGCGGCTTGTAGTCCGGGATCCGCTCGGTGCAGAACTCCATGAGATCGCCGATGAGCCGCAGGTGCGGGCCGGGCTCGAAGAGCCATTCCTTCTGGGCGATGTATTCCTTGAAGATGTCGGTCTGCAGGGTCCCGTTGAGGACGCCGATGTCCACGCCCTGCCGCTCGGCCGCGACGAGGTACATGCAGAAGACCGGCACCGCGGGCCCGCTGATCGTCATCGAGGTGGTCACGTCACCCAGGGGTATGCCGCCGAACAACACCTCCATGTCGGCCGCCGAGTCGATGGCGACACCGCAGTGCCCGACCTCACCGAGGCTGTGCGGGTCGTCGGAGTCGCGGCCCATGAGGGTCGGCATGTCGAAGGCGACCGAGAGCCCGCCGCCGCCACGCTCAAGGATCATCTTGTAGCGCTCGTTGGTCTGGACCGCGTTCCCGAACCCGGCGAACTGCCGGATCGTCCACGTCCGCCCGCGATAGCCCGTGGGGTAGAGACCGCGGGTGAAGGGGAACTCCCCCGGCCACCCGATCCGCTCCATCCGCTCCCGCTCAGCCTCGGTCTGCGGCTCGGGTATGCCGTGCAGCCCCGGCCCGTAGACCGGCTCGACCGGCATACCGGACAAGGTGGTGAAGTCCGCGTCGCGCACCTGCCCGCGCGCCGTTGCCTTGTCGTAGCGGGCTTGCCAGCGGTCCGCGCCTGAGGTCTGCTCCATGCGGACAGGGTAACCGGGAAATGGCAGATTTACTAGGACGTCCTACTACTTTGCGACGTCCGTCACGGCACCGCACTCAGCTCTCAGCGGATCTGGCCTCGGTCTCGCCGTCGAGGAAGTCGCCCTTGGCGAGCCGGACCCGACGCAGCACCCCGAAGAGCTGGTCACGATCGGCGTCGTCGAGCATGCCGAGCCCGAAACCGGCCTCGACGAGGTCTGTGGTCGCAGCCTCCATGACCGCCCGGCCCGTCTCGGTGATCGCCGCCAGGGTGCCTCGCCCGTCGCTGGGGTTGGGGCGCCGCTCGACCAGCCCGGCTGCCTCCAGCCGTTGGACGATGTTGGTCGCCGAGGTCGGGTGGACCATGAGGCGCTCACCGACCTTGCTCATCGGCAGTTCACCGGAACGCGTGAAGGCCAGCAGCACCAACGCCTCGTAGCGCGCGAAGGTCAGCCCGTGCCGCCCGACGATCCCGTCGAACTCGGCGAGCAGCGCCTGGTGCACCCGCATGATCGAGGTTGCGGCTGCCATCGCGCTCACCTGGGCGTCCGGCCCCCATCGAGCGCGCCACAACGACGCGGCGCGGCGGATGGGATCGAAGGCCAAGGGCACGGCCGCAGGCTAGCGCGCCCGGACCACCCGCCGGGAGGTGGCCCAACAGCAGGTATGCCGCGGGGATACCGTTGGCGCCCATGGAACAGCGACGGTGGGAACGGCTAGGACGCGACCTCGGCGTTGTCGGGTTGGGCTGCTGGCAGTTGGGCGCGGGCTGGGGCGC
>Ga0209718_1005044_pt1 | contig 10655 bp, 1 predicted proteins | sample AD_JPNAS1_MetaG_FD_184420 | JGI IMG/M metagenome (GOLD analysis project Ga0209718, IMG submission 184420) | Active sludge microbial communities of municipal wastewater-treating anaerobic digesters from Japan - AD_JPNAS1_MetaG (SPAdes) (version 2) | ecosystem: Engineered > Bioreactor > Anaerobic >... | reverse complement strand
CCTGGTCAGGGCGGAGGCGGTCTCCAGGTGAGACAGGTGTCGGGACCGACCCTGCTTCGTGAATCTCAGCCGGAGTCTCTGGCCGTTTCGTTGCCCCGGAGCTTCCCGCGCCGGCTGCTCCGGCCCGGCGAGGTGTATCCCGAACGCTCCGGTTTCCGCAGCGTTGTTTGCCGTCACCGGGGATGTGGCCGTGGCTTCGGCGACGTCCAGGTCCACCAGCGATTCCGTCGTCATTCCTTCCGGCCCTCCGGTGGCTGTCGCACTATGGTTTTCCGGGGGGCCATCTTCCGCCAGGAGCGGCCTGATCTCTATATGATCGCAGGCGCCGCACCGGTAGCAGCCCTCCCGGCGGCAGTCCGGGGTGAGTTCTTCCCCCCGGGCTTTTTGCCCCTCTTCCCAGAGGAAATCCCGTTCCACCCCAGCGTCGATATGGTCCCAGGGCAACACGGCATTCCGGGACCGGGCTGCTAAGTTGGCGGCGATGTCGATGCCAAGGGCGCGGATGGCGTCATCCCAAATCTCGGGACGAAACCGGTCGCTCCAGCCGTCGAAGCGGCAGCCGCCGCGGTGCGCCAGTTCGACGAGATCGCCCAGCGTTTCGTCCCCCCGGGAGAAGAGGCCTTCGAGTCGGCTCATCCGGGCGTCGTGCCACTTGATCTGGATCTGGCGGTGGCGGAGTCGGGACTTGAAGAATTCCTGCCGGAGGGCGGTTTCCTCGGGACCGATCTGCCGCTGCCATTGAAAGGGCGTATGGGGTTTGGGGACGAAGTTGGAGAGACTGACGGTTACCTGTCCCCGTTTCTTTCCCGTACGGAGGACTTGGTGGGCCAGGGTGGCGATTCCCTCCAGATCCCCTTCTTCTTCCCCCGGAAGGCCGATCATGAAGTAGAGTTTCACCGCCCGCCAGCCGGCGGCGAAGACCTGTGCCGAGGTTGCCAGGAGGTCCGTTTCAGTGTTCCCCTTGTTGATGACGTTGCGGAGACGCTGAGTCCCCGCTTCCGGAGCCAGGGTGAAGCTTGTCTTCCGGACCCGACGGATAGCCTCGATGAGATTCCGGCTCAGGGTTTCCACCCGCAGGGAGGGGAGGGCCAGGGCGATGCGCCGGGCGTAATAACGATCCATGAGGAGGGGCAAAAGCGTTTCGATGCAGGTATAATCGCCGGAGCTGAGGGACAGCAGAGAAAGCTCCTCCTGGCCGGTGGCCGCGAGCATCTGGTCGGCCATTTCCTGCAGGATCCCGGGTTGGCGCTCCCGGACGGGGCGCCAGACCATTCCCGCCTGGCAGAAACGGCAGCCCCGGGTGCAGCCCCGGGCGATCTCCAGGACCGCCCGGTCATGGATGGTCTTCATCAGCGGCGTCAGCGGCCGGACGGGGAGCGTCCAGGTGTTAAGCTCGGCAACGACCCTCTTTCTGATCTTTTCGCCCCGAGTGTGAACGGCGGGAACATAGATGCCGGGAAGTTCGGCAAGGGCGGCCAGCAGCTTTTCCCGGCCGGAGCCGCGATCCTTTTCCCTCATCATGACCGTTGCCATCTCGCCGCTCACCTCTTCGCCTTCTCCGATGACAAAGGCATCGATGAAGGCCGTCATGGGGGCGGGGTTGAAACAGCAGGGGCCGCCGGCGATAACGAGGGGATCACCGTCCCGGCGGTCCGTGCGGCGGGGGGGAATCCCGCCCAGCTCCAGCATGGTCAGGACGTTGGTGAACGACAGCTCGTACTGCAGGGAGAAACCGACGAGATCGAAATCCCGTAACGTTGTTCCGGATTCCAGGGTCGCCAGGGGGATGGCATGGCGGCGCAGCAGCTCCTCCATGTCCGGCCAAGGGGCATAGACCCGCTCTGCGATGATGCCGTCCCGGCTGTTCAGCAGTTCGTAGAGGATCTGAAGACCCAGGTGGGACATCCCCACTTCGTATGTGTCCGGGAAGGCCAAGGCGACACTGAGCCGGCAGGTACGATGATCCTTGCGGACGGCGTTTACTTCGCCGCCGAGATAGCGGCTCGGTTTGACGACATGATGAAGGAGGTCGTCCCGGGATATTCTATCGTTCATCATCATCAGGGAGATCAGGCGCTTTCGAGGCGATCTTTGTATTTATGCCCGTTGCGGATTAAATCAACCTGGTGATCAGCAACCACCGGGCAGTGTCAGGGACATGATTGCGAAAGATGACATCACCCAGAAGAGATATTTTTCCAATTTATCCACAATTATTACTTCTCCTTCCACAGATCAGGTATTCGTCTCTTTACCTCTTTTATCCACAGATGTAAACAGCGGGAAACAGATCAAATCATCTGCTTCCCGCTGCTTTGTTTGAAAACGGCCAAGTGCGGTTACTCTGGGGTGGGCAACGCACCCTGCTTTGCCACCCCGGCGGCCGTGCCGGAGAAGTTTGTGCCGGTGATATTTCCGGCGGCGGCGCCCTTGATATTCAATCCCTGGAGGTTCGCCGTGCTGCCGATGTTGGCATTGGCCCCCTGGACGGTTGCCGACCATTTGCCGTTGTTAGCACTGTTCCAGCTTTGCACGGTGAAGGTGGATGTGCCTATCGTTCCTCCGGCGGTGGCCGACAGTGGGACGAAGGTGCCCGCCGTGGGCGCCGTGGTCGTATAGCTGCCGTTGACATTGTTGGTGGCAAAGAGCGATGGCGTTGCCCCGGAACTGTGGGCGAAAAATTTCACCCCCAGCATATTGACTTCCAGGTTACCATTGTTGCCTTTCAAATCCAGATATCCCACCTGGACGCAGGGGATATTCAGGGCACGGAGGGCGTTCTTGCCTGCCTGGTCCGCCGTCATGTCGAGGAATTTTCCGGTTTCCAGGAAGTTGCCGAGGGCGACGCTCTGGAATGTACTACTGTTCGGATCGAAGGTGCCGAGGATATTCCCCACAAATATGCCGGTGGCCGCGCCCCTGGTGGCGCTGGCGATATCCGCCCAGTAGCCGTGTATGTCGCCGTCAAGCCGGTTGTCCTTCCAGGACTGCCCGGTAATGATGGCCCCCATGTCTTTCCCCGCCTCCCGCTCCGCAGGGGTGGCTTCCAGCTCCATCTTCCAGGTGTAGGGATCGGTGGCCGGGAGGGAATAACTCCCGTAGAGACCTTCGCTGTACCAGATCCCCCAATGGGCCGGGCTGTCGGCCTTGATCCAGTGGGCATCGAAATATTTAGCGGGACCGGAAGGCGTAATATGAGAGTTGGGAATGTCTGTTCCATTGGCGTTATAAAAGGTTGCCCCGCTCAACACGTCGTATTGTGTCTGCAGTTTCTCTCTGCTGACGGAATTGGTGATGTCGGCCGGGTTTGTCAGGCTGGTGGTCCCCAGGGTTACGATGGTCATATCTTCATGGGGATTGAGGTAGAAGCTGCGGGTGGAGGTGTTATACCCACCGCTACTATCATCAGGCAGATTGGCTCTTAATCCGTAGAGTCCGGTTTTGCCCTGTGTATCGACGAACATGGTCGTCATCATGGCGTCCATGCCGTGATTTTCCGTATCGCTCCTGTACTGATGGATGCCGCCCAATATCCCCCAGAAAGAATGACCGCTCCGGGTGGTGTTGGTGTAGGGCTCATTCTCATAGTTGCGCGGGAATATCTCCGTGCTGAAGATGTGGCTGTTATATTCCATCGATTCATCACCCATGGGGCTCCAGATGCCATAGGCCTGGAGGCTGGTGGTCTCAACGCCATGGATGGCGTTGGCGGTCCAGAATTTGCCCTCCCCGGATCCCAGCAACCCCTTGATTTGCCCATCATCTACAAGAAGAGTAGAATCGGCGGCACGAAGAAGAGTAGAATCGGCGGCACGAAGCGGTATGGAAGGTATTTCACTCATGACCTCCACGGGCATCCAGTCGCCTGCCGCTTTCCCGATATAACCGCTGCCGTCAGAGGAAGAACCGGCGGTGTGCAAATAGAAGCTTGCCTGGATAGCGGAATTGTCCGATTTTTGAAATACGCCCAGGCCCCGGGCGGTTCCCCGCCAGCGGAAGGGCGCTGTTTCTCCGGTCCGGTAATCCCGCGAGGCAATGCCGTAAACCGGCAGTTCCGACGAGACGCCGGTAATGGGGTAGAAACGACTGTCAAACCACGAGGAACCGGTGGAGGAAACCTCCCCCGCGGTTAGGAGGGAGAGGACATTATTAGCGGCGGAGGGGAAATCGAGGGGAAACACTTTTAGATCGCGAATGGAAATGTCGCCTTCCAATGTCTGTGCCTTGCTGTCCACCGATGCCAGCGGCACCTCTGTAGTCCGGAAACCGAGGTCAATCAGTTTCTGCTTTCCAGCCGCATCGCCGAGCATGGACAGATAGCGATCGACGGTCAGCCAGGCGCCGCCGCTGAGGGCAAAGAAATAAGAGACGGAGTCGTTGTAGCTGCCTAGGGTTTCCCCGGCCACTACCATAGCCTTGCCGGCGCCGCCGTGGGCGCCATAGCCGACGGCCTTGCCGGTAAACCTCTCCTCTGTCCAGAGATCGCCGTAGGCAAACATCTGTAACCGGGTTATTATCCTGTTGTCCGAGGGAGGATTGACTTCCATATTGAATTCCGTACCGATGAGCCAGTTGGCGCTGCTTCCGGCTGTGACGTCGTAACGACCCGCGGCGCCCCAGTGGAAGATGCCGAAATCATTTGCTGATTTCAAATATACGGTCTCCAGGTAATCCTCGCGGTTACTCATATAGGAGGGATTGCCGAAGTACGAATCGGTCATGAGGCCGAAAGCCTCCCGTTCCTGGAGATTGCGGCCGCTGCCCACGTAGGAGATTTCATCCTGGTTCCAGGAGGAGAAATGAGCACGGGTTATGTACTCGCCGGTAGCGCTAACACTGGTTTTACTGTAGGGATCCCAATTTTGTCCGACGCTGAACCAGGTGCCGGAGAGATCAGCCGGAGTAATGCCGGTGCCGTCGCTCATCTGATACCGGGCCAGGGCGCCGTCGGCCTCCCAGAGGCCGATGTCCGGATAGGACTTGCCGGGATAGTTGGCGGCATCATGGCCGTAGCTCCCTTTGAGGATGCCGGCCTTCCCGTCGGGGTCGATGTAGAGGGCGTTGATCCGTCCTTCCATGGCATCGTAGTTGACCCGGTTGATGCCGTCCAAGAACCCGAAGTAGGTGCCGTCGTCATAGGTGATGTACTGGCTTTTGGAGAAATTGTAAGGCACGAGTCCCTGACTCCAGTAGCGGTTGAATCCCGTGGCGTCGGGAAGCGAACCCATGAGACGGATTGGTACACTCACATTGGTCCAGATACTCTCCATGCCGCCCATTAAGGCGCTTAGGGAGCCGGTATTGACTAATTGGGTGTCGATGGCCGATTTGTCGGGGTCGGTGGTGTTGATTCGATACAGCGACGCCGTATAATCTCGCTTGGCCAAATCTGATTCCGTTGTATCCCAGTTCGTGTCGATGCGGAATGCGTTCCACCAGACGTCACCTTCATTGGCCGGCGCCGTTATGGTGGCGACCGGGTCGGCATCGCTTTCTTTAAAAACCTTGATAGTTACGTCGGCAAATGAAGTGGGATTGGCATTGTAGTCTCGAACATAGTAATAGGTGTTGCCATTATTACGCTGATAGACGGACATTTTGATGCTTTCATATTTGTCGTCGGAAGTGAAATACGCGCCGGGATAGCGGTAGCTGTTATAGCCGGCGTTGCCTGTGCGATACCTGTAGAGATGATAGGATTGCCTGTCACTGGGGAGAGCCCGCGGGATCATGGCCTGGGCCTGATAGCCGATATCTTCTCCGGTCCAGGAGACCTCGAATCGCAACGGCTCTTTATAGGTTCCGACAAGAGTTGCGGCGGAGTAATCGGGGCTGCGCGGGTAAAGCAGGCGCTGGCCGTTCCAGGTGGTATCGTGCAATAAGCTCACGAAGGTTAATGGCGTCGCTTTACCCAACCCTATCGTTGACGCCTGCCAGGTTTTGTCGCTGCTGTTGTACGTGCCCATCAGATGGACCGTCATGGGATTGATGCCGCTGACGCCACCGCTGTATCTGGTGTTGATGAATCTGGGGCTCACCGTGCCGGCCATTTTACCGGCGGACCAATCGGTTCCCGTTACATCGTGAATTCCGAAGAGCCTTGGGATGCCGTTATTGTTAGCGTCTTTTCTCCCGAAGCGGGCGCTCCAGGAGGAAGGATTCGCCGGGTCACTGACGTAGGTGCCCCCTAAGTCGGCAACGGCGATTCCCCAATAGGGGTTGCTGTCCTCCACCTGTTGATCCCGCAGATACGCGAAGACATATTCGACCAGCCGGCCGGTGATATTGCCTGCGTCCCCGGAAAATTTCCCCGAGAAATTCGGTGAAGAGGAGCTTGCAGATACATTTACGTCGGAACTGCCATAGTCGATGCCGGCGGGCGTGACAACGGTCCTGCCCACATCCGTCGCGGTTAGCGAGCCGCTGAGTTTACCCATATCGATGCTTTGGAAGTCCTCTCCCGTGATCAAACCGGAAACGAGGTGACCGGCGGTGTAGCCCGTACTGCTGGCATCGTCGGCTCGCGAGTAAAGAGCCACCATCCTGCCCTCAAAAGAAACGTCTGCCCCCATGCCCGTGCCGATGGCGGCGCCAAGAAATTTCGTCTTCCCGTCCACGATCTCCCCTTTCAGTTCCGAAAACCAGAGGGAGCGGCCGTTGGGATTGTTATAGCCGGTCAGGCCGGTGAAGCCTGGCGAGCCGCTCAGCAGGGATTCAGTGCCGCCGATCATCCCCTTGAGGTCGCCGTCTCTCTCCATAGTTCCCTCTCCCGTCTTGTTCCACGAACGGAAGTAGTATCCCTTATCGGTACGGAAGGTGGCCCAGAAGGACAACGGTGTCTCGGTATATTTACCCGCGCCGTCATCCCAGATCTCCCAGTTCGTGCCATTCGTACCAGACAGGGCGCCGTTGCTCCCCGAACCGATGACGAGGCTGCTGGAGCTCAAATAGGTCATGTCCCAGGAACTTCCCGTGATGTTCCCCATGTCACCGACATTTACCGTCGCCTTGCTCAACCAGATATAACCTTCCGTCTCATTTGCCGCGCCTGCCTCCAGGGCCAGGGGGCCACCGGTGGGGAGAGGCCCGTCGGCGCCCTGATAATGGGTCTTCCAGCCACCCCAGGATTGATTGGAGATGCCGGCATAATATCCATTCACATTAGAACCCATGAAGGTCTGACTGCCGGATGTCTCCTTGATGACGGCACTGCCGGTAACATCATAGCGGCTCAGTGCAAAGGAACTGGATTGTTCGGCGCTTACATTGCCGGCTTCATCGGTGGCCCGGGTGACGACGGTGTGCGTGCCCGGGGAAAGATCGGCTACCAATAGCGACGCATCGGTTGCCGTATAGCTGCCATCGTCTACTTTGTATTCGTATGAGGCATTCTTATCGCTGGTCAGATTGATCTCTACATCAGCCTTGAGATTGGCCTTTGGCACGGAAGCCTGAGGTGTCATTTCAATCGTCGGGGCGGTATAGTCGGTGGTCCAGGAGTAGGACTGTACGGTGGCGACGTTGCCGGCCTTGTCGGTCGCCTTGACCTCGAAGTTGTGGGAGGCTGCGGAAAGGTTGGCCAGGGCGACGGATTTGTCGGTGGTGTCCGTCCAGGTGCCGCCGTCGATGCGGTAGCTGTAGTTCTGCACGGTTTTGTCGGCGCTGAAGCCGAAGGAGGCGGAGTTTTGGTTGGTTATGGACTTGGGTTTGGAGTCTATGGATACGTTGGGGGCGGTATAGTCGGTGGTCCAGGAGTAGGACTGGGTCGAGACATTGCCGCCGGCATCGGTTGCCCTGATCGTCAGCGTCCGGGCCCCCTCCGGGATATTACTGATGGTTGTGCTGCCGTTCTGGGTTGAAGCAGGGCCGATAGACCAATTGCTGTCCGTATCCAGTTTATATTCATAATCGACCCTCTCGTTGGAATTGTAATTGAACGTTGCCGTGTTCATGTTCGTTAGGGAAACAGGTCCGGAGCTGAAAGAAATTTCCGGTGGCGTGTTATCCTTGGTGACGATGATCTCCGGTTTTTGTACCGGGACAACAACGACGGTTTCCAGAGTATTTTGGGGAGCGGGTGTTCTTTCCGTCATTAGGGCTTGCGTCATGGTCATCGCCGCCATGTCGCTTTCCGGAGCCGATGCTGGGGATGACGCCGGAGGCGATGAAGAAGCCGTGGCAGGAGCGGTCACTGGTTCGGCAGCATTTCCCGTATTGCTTGTCTGGCTCTGGTCGGTTCTGGCCACGATATCTACCGGCCCGGATCTTTCGTTCCGGTCGGCGTTGGTGGAAGCGACAACCTGCTTAGGGGCCTCTTCTGCGGGCTTGGCCCCATTCTTATCCGCTGTTTTACTCTGTGGTTCTCCGGACGGATTATCAGATTTTGACTGAGTATCGGTTTTCGATTTCTCCTCCGCCTTGCCTTCGTCTTTTTTTGCTACTGTTTCGCCTGCCTTCGGCTTCTCTTCTTTCGCCTGCTCCTCTTTCTTCTCTTCCTTCGGTTTCCCTTCCTCATTGGCAGCTTTGACCTCGCCCGGTTTTTTTTCTTCCTCTTTTTTGGCTTCCTCTTTCTTAGGTGCGGCGGCAGGGGTTGTGTCTTTCTGGTGTTTGTCAAGTTCCACATCCGTTGCCGGTCGGAGTAAGGGGGGCTTGTCTGCACTTTGTACGACCATAAATACCTTGGCCGGGATTGCTACTACCTGGTCAGGGCGATTGATATTATAACCGTAGCCGGCACCGCTTTGAAAAACAAAGCTGCTCTGACCGTTGATGTATGAGCTGTAAAAAACGGTGCCGCGGACACCACAGATGGCTGTCGGGGTGTGAACCTCAAAACTCGAATTTTTCTTAAGCTTATCCACTACCGCCTGGGTTTTGCCCCGAAAGAGGTTTACATAATTCTTCTTTCCATCTTCGGGCTGATATTGCGTTACCCGTAAGCGGCTGTTTTCGGCCAGGCGGAGAATGTTGCCATCGGTGAAGGTTACTTCCGCCTTGGATTTGCTTTTGGCGCGGATGATGTCGCCGGTGTTGACATTGGTGCCGACGGTGACGGAGACTGCCTCCTTGGTCCCGGCGGGAGTCATGTCGACCCTTCCCTCCAGGGCGGTGATTTTACCCACCGGGGCGGCAAAAACAACCACTGCCGGGAGGATTAATAAGGCAACGACAACCGCCAAAATGACCCACATGGTCTTTTTCATGATATTTACTCCTGAATCTTGAATCTGGTGCTAAAATCTGATTTCCACACCTGCTGACCACAAAGAACGACTGTAATCATAGATATAAATGTTGGAATTGGCCCTGGTCCCCGTATATTGAACCAGCGCCGTCAAATAACGGTTGATGGTCCAGTTGAAACCCACTATCCCCGTGTAAATCTGGTCCAACCGGATGGTATTGTTGAAATTGAGATTTTCCGCCGTATAGGGGACAAGGTTGTATTCCCCTCCCAACTGGAGATTGATCTTCTTCCAGATGGGGTAAATAAGGTTCGCTGTAAATTTGTAATTCCGGCAGTTCCAATAAATGCCGTCGGCATTGTCCACAGTGAAACCGAAACGGGTGTTGAACAGCCCCCCGTTCTGAAAGAGCCACATCCAGCTCAAATAGCTGTCAAACCCGCCGGCGGACATGTCATCCTGAGGATTCCCCGCCGGCGTGGTCTTGAAATAGTTCTTTTTGGCATAGCCCGTATAAAGCTCGAAAATATGATTGGCGGCGGCCAGAAAACGCATCTGGGGGCCCACTGTATAGTTTTCTGAATAACGCCGGTAGCCGCCGCCGTTGTTTTCATAGTCCCCACGCTTGAGAACAAAGGTATAGTTGCCGGAAAGATTAAGAGCAAAACGCCCTAAACCGTAACCGGGAGCTGCGGAGAAGGTGGTGGCGAACAGGTCGTAGCGGGTAGAATTTTTTTCGTGAAGCCTGCTGACAGCACCAAAAGAGGCGTTGAATAACCAGTTGTTCGGAAGAATCGGCACGTAGTCCAGGCGGGCCGATGTGTTCAGGGCCATGCTCTTTTCATCTCCCGAGTCCGGAAGTCCCGGAAATGTGATGGGCTCCTGAAGCATATTGGTGTCATACTGACCGGTAACCCCCAGCGTCACCCGCAGGGGACGCTGAAGAAAACTCTGCTCCTCGACAATGTCTTGGTAGCGCCGGGCAAAAGACGCCAGATCGGAAAGAGGATCCTGAGTGATGGAAGCCTGAAAACGCTCCCGGGCCTTGGCGTAGTTGCGATCCTGCATATAGGCGATAGCGATCTGGAAATCCGCAGCCTGAGTATAACTCTTCTCCATCTGCTTGGATTTTTCAAAAGCGGCAATCGCCCCCGCATATTCGCCTTTCTTGGCCATTATCATCCCTTTGAGAAAGGCCGTCTTAGCAGGGAAAATGTCGTTCCGCTCCGCAACCGTTACCCATTTCATCGCCTCGTCAAGCTGATCCAACTGATTGAGGATATCCATCATTTCGATGACCGCCTCTTTGATCGGCGGGGTAAGGGATACCGCATCACGCATGTTGTCCAGCGCCCGCTGATATTCATTGGCCTGCTTGTAGGAAAGACCGAGAAAAAAGGCTGCCGCCGATGATGTCTTGTCTTGCTGACGAGCCTTTGTCAGTATCTCAATGGCTTCTTCATAATTCTC
>Ga0209718_1005042_pt1 | contig 10661 bp, 14 predicted proteins | sample AD_JPNAS1_MetaG_FD_184420 | JGI IMG/M metagenome (GOLD analysis project Ga0209718, IMG submission 184420) | Active sludge microbial communities of municipal wastewater-treating anaerobic digesters from Japan - AD_JPNAS1_MetaG (SPAdes) (version 2) | ecosystem: Engineered > Bioreactor > Anaerobic... | reverse complement strand
TATAGGAGAAACTTTTTTTCCCAATTCTGTTAGATCAAATAAAAAGTCAATAACCCCCATTGGACGAAAAACTTTTACAGGGGAAAGAATTATAAATGGATCTAAGCCAAATTGTTTTATAAGATCTCTTATATAAATTATTGCCTCTTTTTCATCCCAATCATCGCTATCACATCCAAAGCTAACTATATCTGGATAAAATCTAATTTCTAAAATTCTATTAGATTTTTCTAATTGTTCATATTTTAAAAGATTTTCAATTAATTCAGGTATTCTTTTAGACATACCCACATTCATAGATTTAGCAGGTTCTATCCCCCTTTCAAAATTTTGGGCTTCGTCGACTCCATAGACATCTGCCATGGTCCAGTATTTTCCTATTTTATTATATCCTAGACTTGCTGCCCACTCATCAAATTCATCCTTGGATAATTCCATTATCATTCTAAGGACTTCCTCCCTAGAATCTTCATGGACTTCAGATAAAATTTGTTGAATTATCTGATTCTTATTTTTTAGATCTCCGTATTCTTCGGATATAAATCTGGCTTTCAATGTTTAGTTTTCTTTATTTATTCTAAGTAATAATATCTTGCTATAAAAAATTTCAAAAGGAATGGTAAAGGAGCAAAATAAAATAATAAAATCTATCCACCAGTTAACAATAGGATGATAAAATATAACCGTTAACATTAAACAGATTAACATAAGATGTTTGCAAAGATGCCACAAATCAGTAATCCAAACAAGAATTGTTGACATTATTAAATCTCCTAATTTGGATTCAGATTTCCATTTATTAGTCCACGATAAAGCAGGATTTACCCAGTTCTGGTTTTTCCATTTTGAAAAAATAGATTTAGAATAATGGGTTTTAAGAGTATCCATGCATGCATTAAGGATCCCCGCTAAAAGAAGAAGAATAATAGCTATCATTCTTTCTTTCTATTTATAAAATCCTTAATACTATTAACAATTCCTGCAATAGTAAAGGTAACTACCGTTATTAAAAGATAAATTGCAGCAGCTATACCAATATATTCTACCAATTTAATTGGACGGAATTTTTGATCAATAACGATACAAATTATGAGAATTAAAAAGGCCGCAACGATTTTTATTAGCCCATAATGCTCAAACCATCTTTGAAGAATTTTTATAATTTTTTTCATTAGACTTTTTCTTTATTTATCTAATGAAAAAAGCCGGCACTTAGGCTGCCGGCAAGTCTCCTGTAAATGGGTGCTTCTTAAGCAGCCATTTTCATTTCATAAACATTTGCGCCGTTTATTCGCGTTCTGAGACGTTCATCATTGCCCTCAATATGCAATCAAAGCCAAGTCACCCCCATAAAGATGATTGATTAGCGGGCTCAATCACCAAAGCCTTTGAAGGTTCCCTACCAAAGGTAGAGAACGGGGCTGACCGGTAATTCCAGAAACTGGACGGAGGTCAGGATTCCACCACCGATTTTTAGAGTTGAAAATCGGAAACTAAAGTAGTGACGTGTTTTTCCATTTCTGGCCCGTCGACTGTGGAGGTGGCGGGATTCGAACCCGCGTCTTACATACCTACTCTATAACTAGCTTTTCAGCAGTTCTCAGTATTTTATTTATTTTCAGTCAAATCTGTTTTTTCCAGGTCTTTCGTCTGTTTTTTAGCAAGAAGCATGCCGACAAGGGCAACTATTACTAAAAGATCAATGAATATGGAAAGACCTCTTGCAGTAACAACATCCCCCCGGATGCTGCAATTCCTGCTCCAAGTATAAATCCTGTTATAAGTCCTACACCAACAGGAAGAAGAGATAGCCATTTATAACCTTTTCTCCAGGCAAAAATGGTAAGAATAATTTCAGCAAGTAGTAGCATAGTTAATAGTTTTAGAAGACAAATATACGAAAAAGAAAAAGATTATATACCTAAAATGCCGTTAAAGTTCTGTTAAAGCTTCTTTTATTTTCTGAAGAACTTCCAATTGTTTTTAACTATTTTTGCTTTCATCTTTTCTCTGAATAATTTCAAATCTATTTTCAAATTGCTTTTGGGTTCCGAACATTCTTCTAGCACCAAGTTTATCTAGATCCCCTTTACTTTTTTCAATAGCTTCGGGCAATGTCCAGCATTTTGTATAATTTGTGTAAATTATTTCTTTGTGTAATTCTTTATCCCATATTTTTTGTACTAAAAGAATTAAAATATACATATCTTGCCATATAGTATCAGCACTGCCATATTCTGCTGCAAAATTTCCCTTATTACTAACATAAACCTCTTTTTTGGGTTTAAGAATATATCCAGGAGAAATTTTATCCCATGTTTTTAGACCTATTTCCATAGCTTGCCTAGGATCTAATCCTCTCTCAAAATTTTGAGATTCATTTGTAATTAAATCATATTCGGCGCCATCTGGTGTTTTTCTATAATTTTGAACTTGGTCCGTAGCCCAAAAATTTAGATAACTTTTTAAACTGGTAAAGAAAAATATTGAAAGATCTGGATTAATTACTTTTAATTTTCCATTATTAAAAGAAACTATAGTTTTTTTATTTCTTATAGACTTTTTTAAAGCATTTATATCTTGTTTGTGTAATGCCATGGTATTTCCCACAATTTCTGGTAGCATTTTTATTAGTCTTTCCTTTTGAGCTAATAATCCGATACCCATTGTTTTTTTGGGATTCTGGCCCCTTACAAATTGTGCTCTCATACTATTCTAAAATATTTGGACCCCAATTTCCATGGATTTATTAGGATCAATATCCCTTTCAAAATTTATGCTTTCACGTACTATCATAAACAAAAATTCCCGTATAGTTTATCTATTCGGGAATTTAATTTAATTATTTTGCTGGGGTTTTAGGTTTTTTCTTAAAAGCTTTTTCTGCTCCAAAGAATTTCCAGAAGATATAATATACAAGGAGTATGAATATCCATAATCCAGCTACAGTCTGAACTCCTGGAAGAGAATCGGTATTTCCATAGACAATAAAAAGAACAAGAAGGTTTATAATCTGCATCCATTCTTTTTTTAACCAAGGCCATGCTGTTAGAACAGCCCATGCTTTAACTTTTCCCCATATTTTAAGAGCAAAAGCTTTAATTTTTTCCCAAAGTTTTTTGAAAAATTCTTTCATAGTTTTTTATTTTTTATTTTTAGGTTTTTTATCCCTTGTAGCAATTAAAATGCCCACACATAATAGAAGTATAGCCCAAATAGGCCATAGGGTTCTTCCAAGTTCCAAAAATGTTTCCATAGTTAATGATATTAAAAATTATAACCCTAATTCTTCTCCTCCAGCTTCGGGGGTTTCAGCTCCAGCTTCGCCTCCCCCGAGTTCACCTCCTCCAAGTTCGCCTCCACCACCAAGTTCACCCCCTCCGAGTTCACCGCCGCCGCCAAATAATCCTCCTCCAGCTTCGCCACCGCCTCCAAATAATCCTCCAGCTTCGCCACCGCCGCCACCTGCTCCAGCAGCTCCTCCTCCACTTGCAGCAGCTATTCTTGCATAAGCACGAGCAAGTTTCTTAATTTCTTCATCTCGTTCTTTCTTATACTTAGCATTCAATTTCATATCTGCTTCGGAGAATTCCATATATTTTTCAACAAGGAATTTTGGGTCAAAGAAATTTTTCTCGCCAGGACTTCCGTCTGGATTAACGGTAGGTTCTTTAATACCCATCAAAGCATTAACTGTATTGGCACCTTTTTCCGCAATATCTCTTTCCTTCATCATCTTAAAGAAGTTTTCTTCGATGAATTCAAGACCAATAGATGCTTTGAGAATTTCATCATCCCTAAATTCGGGATGCTGTAAAATAAACTGGATCCATAGGGGTTTTAATAAGATCTCCTGAAAAATAGAACGAATTCTGGTGATAAAGTTACTAAATCTTAATTCCTCCCTAGCAATACCTTCTGCACCAGCTCCCCACTGTCCTTGAGGCCCCTGAGTTGGGTCATTGGAAAAACGAGATGAAGGAACCTTAGTTTCTATAAGGAACCTCTGCAAGAAATATCTTAGAGCATCTGTATCTCCTAAGTTATATCCTTGAGGTTGAAACCCATCAATTTCGGTTTGCTGTCCATCTCTTGTTGGAACAACAAAAGTTTTTGCAAAATTAAATTGCGGGCTTCCATTATAAGTTACTTCCCCGGAATGATCGTCTATATTAAGTTCCTCTTTATACATACCCCTCAATTCAGAAAGTCTCGTACGAGCTTTAGCATCCGACTGAGTTCCTATAGGAACTAATATTTTAACCCTCATTTGGGCATTCCAAACGTTCCAAATAATACGTGAATTTTCAAGGGTTCTCATCATATTAAATGAACGAACTAATCTTTCAACGTATGATAATCTGGAAATGAAGTTTCCCCTTGCCCAAGATATGTAAATTAAGTTACCATCAAGTAATTCCCTTTGCTTTCTTGAATCCCCTCGATACTGGATCCAGACACGATATTCGTGACCGTCTTCTCCAATACGAACTTCTGGTTCTAGAGATATTGGATCTACTTCTTTGAGAGCGATAATATTTTTAGCATCATTATCTCCCTCGCCATCATAAATAATTTCGAAGGAAAGAAATCCGTCAATTAAGAATTTTTTAAAATAATGCCAAGCATCATGAGATTGGTTAAATTTAAAAGCATAATAAATTTTTCTGAAAGCTTCATTTAAATCATCAACGATTTCTTTAGCTTTATCTTGTTTTAGAACCCCCTTTAGATTAGCAGTATTAGGATATGCAAAATAATTGTTATCATCATAGATAACCGATTCATCTGCGATAATTTCAAGAATGTTTTCTATTTCTCCATTCATTGCAAATTTTCGAAGAAAATCTCTTCTTGTGGGATACTCCTTGTCAAAATAAGCAATAAATTCTTTTTGACCGTAGTCTGTTCCTGCATAATTCCCTTGGTAATATAAACCATACATGGAATCAAGCTGGCTTTCGGCAATACCTATAGACTTTGATTGCTTAATAACTTTCTCATCCCATCTCATTCCAAGGGAGGAAAGATTTCGTATATTTTTTTGAATATTTTTGACAAATCCTAGACGTCTTCCGTCCAAAGACCTCATCGTAAAACCGGCCATGTACTAAAGTATTTTATCTATTTATCTTGATCTATCATATAATTTATATAAATCTGCTTGGTTGAGTTTTCTAAAAGCATCTTTAGGTTCGTAGAATGGAATAAATTTCCATTCGCTGTATTCAACCATTCTAAATCTATCGACTTTTTCGATTAAATATTTTCTGTAACCAAAATTATAATTTGCTCCATTTTCCCTATTGAAAACTTTTAAAAGAGATTGTCCTCCCCCTGATTTAATAAGAGAGATAAATCTTTTATTAAAAGCTTCTTTGTTATTTTCTGTAAGATTCTCTACATTTTTGAAAAAATCATAGAATGTATCGTAAAATGACCCTAGGAAAGATAATCTTGCATCTGGGGGAAGGGTATTTAAATTTATCCCTGTAAAACTTCCTCTATCGATATTCATGCAAAATACAAGAGGAACTAAATCTGTATATTTTACTTGACCAGATTTTAACTGAACAATAGCATCTGGTCCTCTGTAGATAAAGGTATAAATAAATCCCGGAACTGGATAGCCTCCATTTCGTGTAGCAATAACAGATTCCTGGTCGGTGGAATCTATTTCTATTAATTTTTTCTCGCCTTTAAGATTCATAATAATATATTTTTCGAACAAGGTAAAATAAGCTTGTTCGTCAATATTATTAACATTTTTTAAGACCTTATTTTCGTCCCGCGGATGAAGCATAGATTAAATCTTCCTTTTTAATATCAAATCTACCCCCTATAATTCCAAAATGCAATAGTTCAGCCTCGGTAAAAATGTAAAATTTTGTTCCATTTTTATTTGCCCATTCTTCAATAGCTTTGAATTTTTCTTCATTTACGAGATATTCTCTCACCAATCTATTATATCTTTTTATCTGAGCCAAAGGAGCATTTCTATCTGGCGGAACAGGTTTATGTAATTTTCCTCCAGGCTTAATTTCTACAAACCATTTTTCAATGGATCCATCCGCTTTCTTTACCTGGATCCAAAAATCAGTTGTATAAAATTTAGTAACCCAATTTTTAGGATTATTCGGATCAATTCCCAATTCTTTACATTTAGCTAATTTAGAAACCTTATCATAATATGGTATTCTTACAGGTTCAGATCCCCATCTAACAATAGAAGGAGAAAAATCACACCATTTACAAAAAGAAAATTCCCAGGAACTACGAAAAATAATAAGATCCGGGTTTCCTACATATTTGTCCCTATTAGTTATTTTATAGTAACCCTGATAGCTTTCCCCTTTTTTCAGGGTTCCGTCTTCATTGAAATTATTTCTTTTAGGAGTATGCCATCTTTTATATGATTCATTAAATGCCATTATAATGAATAAATTTTATTTTGGGAAACCGAAACTTTTTTACTTTTAGGCATATTACCGTAAAGCTTTCTCCATCCTTTAGCAAAACCATTTTTGATTATTTGGGTAACATAAGCAAAAGCATTAGCACTTTTATCTGGATTATACCCCCTCCAATACATATAACAATCCATAACGGCAAAAGAAATACAATCCTCTTTATCTTCTGGATAAACATATTTAAATTTAGTGCTGAACTTATTAGCCATTAAGATAAACATATCTAAGGCCTCTTTCGTTAATTCGTCTTTTTCCTTAGATTTGATTAATTCCTCTCTCAAATCTTTATTCTTCACATGTTGAGGCATAATAAAAATAGTTTTAGATAGTATTTATACCAAAAAAGGCACAACAAGTTTTGTTGCACCTTTGTATAATTTCTTGAGTTAAATTACTTTTTTCCGAGATCGACAATAGAGCTCTTAAGGTCCTGAATATCTTCTCCTTGCTGTACGATTTTAACCTCCTGGGTCTTAAGAGCAGAATCAATTTCGGGGATTTTTTTATCCAAATAATTGGATAATTCCTTGTATTGAACTTTAACATTTTCTACCTCTTGTTTAATATAAGGTTTGGTTTTAAAAGCGTCAACAGCAATGTAAGCCATTATTAAAACTATAATAGCTATAATAATGATTGACTGGGGGGAGGTCCATCTTGCTTTTTTTTCCATTTCCATCTTTTATTTTTTAATTATTCCTGTAGTGTCTGTTAATCTTCGTATTTGAATTGACGGCTCTCCAGGATTTTTTATTTTTTCACTTGTGGGGGCAGTATCGTCGATATTTTGCTGATAAACCTTAGATAGTTTTTCGAAGGATTCATTTAAGAGAAGAAGTTTATCTATTATATCCTGAGTATTGCTATTTCCCGAATTAAGAATTATATCTAATTTCCTATTAGTATTCTCATTTAATTCTTGAACTAAATCATGTAAATCATGAATATATTTAAGGATCTCTTCATTGTAAGCCATCTGATCTTCCTTAAATTTCTCAAAATTATCAATCAATGCATAAGTAGCTTCTATACCAACTTTCATCTGGTCAAGTTCCTTAATGCTAGCATCCTCGACATTTTTAGAAATTAAAAAATAGGATACAGTTAGAAACATTACAAAAACTAGAATGTATTTTAAAGGAGTTGGAGTTTTTTCCCAAAACCTATTAAGATTAAATTTGTCCAGAGATAAATTAATCATTTTTAGAATTATTTTTCTATGTTAAACCGATAAGGTTCTTATTTGTCCTTTGGGGAGAGTTTCCAAAATTGGGGAATCACCTTCAATTCCTCTAATAATTCTGACAGGATCCGCATCACCTATTCCTGAAGTATAATCTCCAGCATGTATCATAATATTAGCCGTAGCCTCACCTGTGGATGTATTAATTTCAACGCCTTCAACATAATCTCCTGGGTTAGCAAAGTCTTGAGGGTTTTCGAGAACCTTTACCTGATCCATTGGCATTACATTCATAATGCCTTCGATTAACACATTTACCATATTTCCCGTTTTTAGCATATCAGAATATCTTACATAACATCCATTTGTTTTAATAGGAACGCTTCCATAAAATATACCGCATCTAACATACTGTTCAAGTAAAAGTTTTTGGGTTTTTTCATCGAATTTCATAGGCGGTTTCATCGGGGAATTCTGAGCTAATCCTCTAATAACTTTTACTTCTTTATCGCTAGCCATCTTCGTAGAACCCTGGATCTGAACTATCCACTGGCCATCAGAAGTCTGCCCGATAAGATAACCTCTCTCTTTTCCGAGAAGAACTTTATCTCCTATTTGAGCTTCATTAAGAGTTTTATCTTTTGCCATATTATGCTTTCTTTTTCTTTAGAAATACTTTACGTTTTTTTGGAGTTTCGGTTTTAGAATCGGTAGCTTCCTCCTGTTTTTCTTCTTCCTCTTCCCCTTCTTTCTTTTCTTCTCCTTCTTCCTCAGCCGATTCTTCTTCGTCATCAGTATCAGCTTTATCTTCGATCTTTATTTCATCTTCTTCTCCACCTTCAAGATCTTCTGGTGCTTTTTCTTCACCTTCTCCTCCTTTTTCTGCTTCGGCTTCTGCTTTATCTGCTTCGGCTTCAGCCTGGTCTCCGCCAAGATTAACGGTATCTGTAGCTATAGTTGGGGTATCGCCAAGAAGTTCTGTCTGATCATCATCAAAAGTTACAGCAGAAGCAGGTTCGGTATCCATATCATCTTTTCCCACTTCAGTTCCAGCTTCTTCTCCATTCCCTGAAACCTCCTCGCCTTCTTTTGGAATAGGAACAGTATATTTCTTTCCATCAACATCAACTGTGATGGTTATAGCTTCACCTAAAGGACGAGTATATTTTTCTGCTTTTGCAAGATAATCTTTATATTCGTTCTGAACTTCATCGAGTTCTTCCTGAAGAGCTCCAATAACCTGTGTATTTAATTCTGAATTAAATGTATCAGCTTTAAACTGTTCCATTTTATCTTCAAGAAGTTTAATATAATCCCTGTAATCTTTCTTTGTTTCTTCTATTTCTTCAAGAATTTTTTCTTCTTCTGGAAGAAGACCTTCAAATAATCTAGAAATATCATAGTGAAGATGTTCTAACATAATGCCTTTAGCCTGAATAGGATTAATATTTCTATAGAAAGTATTTTTTCCATCAACGCTATTATGTGTTGCAATGAATACATTACCACGTAGTTTGAAAACATCAGCTGAGTGATTTTCATCTTCTTTAAGAAAAACTCTCTTAGCAAAATCAATTTCTGCTATTTCATTGAAATTCTTTCTAAGAGTTTCAACTAAAACAAGGAGAGGTCCTTTTCCAGTCCAATGAGCTATTTCAGCGCTGGATGCCATTTCTTCATTAGTAACATCCTGTCCATTAAGAACCACCTTATCCTCAGTAATAACAGCTTTATCTTTTCCATCGTAAACGGATATGGATTTAGAAGTAATAACAACATTAGGGTTATTAATAGCTTCGCAAAGAGCAATAAACTGTGGATCTAATTTCTTAGCTTCTTTCTCAGTTAACCTTGAAACAGTGTTACCTTTCTTAACATAAAACATTCCCTTTACCGAAAAAGCAGCTTCATTTTCTCCTAAGTAAAGAATTGGAGAATAAATCTTTTCAATATCACATGAAGCATTTGCATGTTCAAGCTGAAGTTCGGTTGCATCGAGTGTAACTAAATTAATAATATCCCTGATAAAAGGATCATAAGAAAACTTAATAAGACATTCTTTTACGAGACTCTGGGTCTGGGGATTTTTATCATCAAGATAATTCTGAATAGTATCTTCGATGATAGGAACTAAATAGCTGCTCCTGGATTCCTTCATTGCATCAACGATCTTTGATATAGAAATATCAGTTTTATAATTTTCTATATTGTGATTAATTGCTGCAATAGCATTTCCAACCTTTGGAAAATATGCAAAAGATTGCATAGCTGTTAGGAAAGATTCATATAAACGAACCTCAGGAACGCCGGATTCAAGAATATCCTGATAATATTCAAGAACAGATTTTAATCCATAGTTATCTTTTCCTTCTGTTAAGGAAAGAGATTTTATAGATTCCCTTACTCCAATATTTTTAACAGCCCAAGCTCTTTTTTCCCTTTCAAGCCATTTTTTTGCTTCGGGATCTTCTATTTTGCTCAATCCTTCAAAAAGGTTAGTTATAGAGAATTTTTCTACTTCATAACGAGCTTCTGGTGTCATGCTATTGTACATAGCAGATGTTAATCCTGCGCCTGCAGTTTCACATAGAGCTTTAACTTCAGCAGAAGCTGTTTTGCCTTTCAATTGGTTGATCTTTTCTATCATTGCCATAAATTTATTTGATGAAATATGTTTTTCTATATATTATTAAGACCTGTAAAAATTTTTTCTTTTTACCATTGTCCAACAGACCAATGATGAACAGATATATCTCCTCCTATATAAGTTCCAGGGGGAATATCCTTATCAGTTAAACCTGTTTTATTATTACATGAGAAATCTCCTCCAATATAATGAGCTATTCCTTCTAATGATTCTATCGTAGGATTTAAACTTGCTGAATATGGCCCCTCAACATATTCAGGGCCCCCAATAAGATTTTTAAGATTATTTCGAGCACAGCTAAAATACCCTTTTACTTTTCTGGGGCATCCTCTTAAGGTGGTTAAACCCATACTATCAACCT
>Ga0209718_1005041_pt1 | contig 10662 bp, 10 predicted proteins | sample AD_JPNAS1_MetaG_FD_184420 | JGI IMG/M metagenome (GOLD analysis project Ga0209718, IMG submission 184420) | Active sludge microbial communities of municipal wastewater-treating anaerobic digesters from Japan - AD_JPNAS1_MetaG (SPAdes) (version 2) | ecosystem: Engineered > Bioreactor > Anaerobic... | reverse complement strand
TTATGAAACTGACATCAACAGATAAGCACAAACACATGAACCTCGAGTTCGCGGATGAAATTTTAACTCCTTATCTGTTTTTCAATATGCTGATATTGTTTAACTTAATAATTATTTACGGATGAAAAATGACACAAAATTGCAAGCACATTGCCAAAACCGCACAAGCCAACGAACAGTCCAATACTTTGTCAAAGAACTTACAAAGCCAGTTCAAGAGAAGAATTAAAACACGTCAACACACAGGCAACCCAGACAGAAAAAATGAAGTTGTAATATGACAAGTTAAATATGAAAGTGCAATTAGACTCAAACTCATGTGCAGACAAGAACTGCCAGTGCATAACAGGCGGTTTGCAAACATAGGAGGCCGCAGAGTTGCACAGCTTTTTGTTATGCAAAAAGGCTACCCTGAGAGGTTTACTATTTGCCAGAAAATTTTAAAAATTTTTATCTTTGGCTATCATAGGGGATTAATTACAACTACATTGCTGTATGTCAGCAATATAATAATAACTAATCCCCTATGTTTTTCCAAATTAATCCCCTGGTTTCTTATATGGCATTCACGCTAACTAAAAAGAATAGCTAATATTAACCAAACTATTGCTATAACGGTAATCCCACGGTTTGAACGGATTCGTTTGGGGCTTCAGGGCAAATAGCAGTCCGTTGGGGTTGAATTGAAAACGGAAATTGGAGGCGTGCATTTTTGTTGATTGGTCAGTATCCTTCACCAGATAATCGGTTAATACAAGACCACTGGTTGCTCCCAAAGCGATCAGCCAAAGAGTACCCTTATCATTGGCTTCGGCAATAACAGAAAGCCCTGCACCAACCAACCCCCCGGCCCCTTCACCCAGGCCAATCAGATACGATTGCTGCCTTGTGTAGTTGTAATCGCGGGTATGATAGATCCCATAGGCAATGGCTGATGCCGACCCAAGCAGTGAGCCTGCCAGGTATGCCTGTTTCTTATCAACATCCAAAGAATTCATAATTACCATTGGGTAGTACGCACCAAGGATGCCGATACAATTTATAACCGTTACGTCGCCATAGGTAACCCCTTGTTTTTTGTAAAGATAATCACCGGCCGCAATACCCGCCCCCGAGAAGGCAAGCATGGAAAGTGCGGTAAGACGGGTGTTGGGAGTTTCTGCAATTATTTCAGGAATGGCAAAACCGTAGGCAAATCCCCAAGCTCCGCCACTGCCCCGACTGCTTGTTTGGCCCCAGGTGTGGCCATACTTTGTTGCCAATCCAAGGTTGGTAAAACTTTCTGCCACGCTGACAAAGCTGGACAATGCAAAGATGGACTGGGTGCTGGCATCATTCCCATGCATAAGTAGTGCCATCGAAAATCCATGTGCAATCCCCAACCGGGCTCCAAGAAAATAGGCATTGGCCATGCCATCGGTTATCCCGTATCGGCGTGTTGCAATGAAAGGTGCAAAAAATCCGGCACTACCAATGAAAAGATAGGAAGACATGTATGATTTATAGTCTTCCAGGTCAAGAGCCGCGGGTATGGCCCATCCATAGTAACCCAATGACATTGCGGTGGTAGCTGCAATGAACCTGCGTTTGGCTTCCTGATTGGTGTCCTCTTCCACAAGGGTTTGCCGTGCAATCAAAGCCTCTGCTTCACTGCATATTGCCGTCAAATCGTCTTCGGTGATTTCTTTCTTGTCAACCTGAAAGATGCCATTGGCTTTGTAGATAATGGTAATCAGGTAGCCCTCATCGGTTTTTGAAAGGGTTGCCTGCTGCAAATCTTTGTAAGGTTTAAAATAGGTCAACTTAGTGCCCAAATTGGCGTCAATAAGCTTAACATTTTGGCAAAAGGGAATGTCGGAATCCTGAGCCTTTGAATAATTCAAAGCCATTACCAGGATAAAGCTCATCGTCAAACCAAGTGTTTTAGCAGTTCGTCTCATTTTTTTCATTTTAGTTAAACAATGGGAACATAAACAAACCAAATGTTCCTGATTGATTTTTAAAAAAAACTTATTATCTAAGTTGTATTGAAGGTTATGTAGTTTTTCTGCAGATAATAATTAAAGCAAAAATATCAATACATTGCAAAATTGGGTTAAAATTTCATAAGTGTAAACGAAAAACGTATGTTTTCGAATTAACATGCCTGTTTCATAATGCATAGTTTTAGTAGGGTACATTGCTTTAATACAGGTTTACAGAAACTGCTTTGAAAAGATTTCCTGTGATAGCATTGCGCTCATGCAATGGGGCCATGGGTTGAATTCAGGTGCTTGCCGGTATTTATAGATTTAATTTATACCTAACGCAACATCGTAAATATAAATCTCCTCTCTCTTTAACTGTAATTGAGTAACCTTCATAGGTGTAAGTACCGTTCCTGGGTCCTATGGCTTTGATAAATTCTTCCCCGTAATATGGAATTGCCATGCGCAGCTGAGTATTGAACGAAAGATTGTCAATAATTTTTAAATCGAGGAATAGGGCCGGTTCAAAGGATAAAAGTGGCAGGTTTTTGTAAGTGTTAGGCTCTGTTTGATAATCTGTACTATAAAACTCAAACGTACTGTACGTGGCGTATGATACCCGTGATGCCAACCCAAAGATCAGACCCTCGACTTTTCTGCCGATGCTCACATGGGAGAATACATTCCAGTAATCTGCATAGGTAAAATCTTTTCTTTCGGGATTGCCGATTAAACGCCATTGATTGTCAATTTTATTTAACCCCACGCCCAGATTGGCATCGAATATCATTCGATCTCCATTCCAATAGTAGCTTCCCCCAAGGCTTGCCGCAAAATCATTCCTTAAAATTTTATACTCATTGCCAAGGATTGTGCGTACTTTTTGGGGGAGAACATCCAAAGTGGCAGTTGCAAATAGCGACATATGATCTTTGAAGGAGTATGAACAATTCAAATCAAAACCACCATCATAGCCAAGGGTGCCTATCAGCTGTTTTGACTGATCGTGGAATGGTGTAGGGATTGCTTTAGGTCTAAAGAAATCCTGTTGACCATATGCAAAGCACCCTGAAAGCAGCATGGCGTATAGGCAAAGGGCAATCTTTCCGTTGGTCGTGCATAGCTTTCTTAACGTTTTCATGATTTCAATTTTTAGTTGAACATCGTGAATAATTACACACAAAATGCATGCTTTCAATGTCAATCACACTTGTTTTGGGCATGCCACTGTGCGTGCTTTTTTATGCAAGTTAGGCTGATTTAAAATGGCTGTAAAGAAAGTTCCGTTTTTTTTACGTTTTAGACTGGAAAAAATGAGTATATTCCTTTGCTGGCAAACTTTTGCTATGAGTAAAGGCATATTTATGGCATTAAAAACTGCTACAACCGAATGTCCGTATGGTTTACAACACTCTCAAAGTGCTTTAATTTATAGAAAGATTCTGTAATTTTTTTAGCGTTGACTTTGATAGTTTTTTACCATGACAACCGTATATGGTAACGCATGTGTTTGTTATACAAAGAATTGGAGGAAGGGGGTGTAAATAAAGCGCAGTTTGATTTAATGCCCATGTCGGGTTTTGCAGTTGCAAGCCACCGCGCCAACAATGTTTTGAGATGGCTGTAACTATCTTAGGTAATGGCTGATAATTGCATTGTAGATATCCACGCCATGTTGCAATGCCTCGTCGGGAAAATCGAATTCGGAGGTACTGAGGTGGGGGGTTTCCTCCCCCAGACCAAGCCCGATGAGTATGGCGGGCCCGCGAACGGTAAACTGGGCAAAGCCGTCCGACCAACGGTTGGGCTTGTTTATTTCAACCACCTGTTTGCCATTTTCAGCGGCCAACTTCTCAATAAGATCGGTGAGGTTGGCATCGTTAATGGTTACCGGAAATTCGTCGCCAAACGTAGTTTCAATTTGCAGATTGTACTTGTCGCCTATGCTGCCAATGAGCTGCAGTGCATCCTCGGTAAGCTTTTTCATGTCGGCATCCTTAAACGCCCTGAGGGTAGCCCCAATTTCGCCATAGCCTGGCGAAGCACCAAAAACCACCTCGCCTAATTTTAGGTGGATAACGGTTATCAGCGTGAAATCGCTAAATCCTCCGCCACTGCATATGCCGGTTAAGCCCTGAATGATTTCGGACATGGCCGGCGAGGGGTTTACTCCGTGTTCGGGGTAGGCAGCATGTGAGCTAACGCCGTATAGTTTTACAATGAGCCCTTTGGAGGCCGCAGCGAATACATTGCGGCTCACGATAACACTCCCCAATGGGAATCTGGGTATATTGTGAATGGCAAAGGCGTAATCGGGAAGCAAATCGTGCTCTCTCAACCACCTGAACGTCTTTAGGGCGCCCTCGCCATTCTCCTCTTCGGGTTGGTAAAGAAGAATCGCCCTGCCCCGTTTTATGGGGTTTTCAATAATAATCTTGGATAAACCTGTAACCATGGCAATATGCCCGTCGTGTCCACTGGCATGCGAAACCCCGGGCACAGTTGACCTGTGTGGCTTGTTTTCCGTTTCGTGAATGGGGAGGGCATCCAAATCGCACCGGAAAACAAGGGTGGGTCCCGCTTCTGTACCGTTAAAAACGGCAGCCATGCCTTCGCCTTCAATATCGGTATGAAGGGTATGGGGACGATACTTGTTGAGAAAGAACCGGATGCGCTTACCAGTACCCCTTTCGTGCCCCGAAAGTTCGGGGTAGCGGTGCAACTCCTGCCTGAATCGGATAAGTTCGTCCATGGGTTGTGATATACACCGTAAAATTAGAAAAAGATTTACATACTTGGGTCGGGCTTGCAGGAATATGCAGATTTTTTTATCCGTTTTTAATACAAAAACCGGTAACTTCGCCCCGATTCGAAAAACTCCACAAGTTCTCCAATTATTAGCAAATAGTATATGAACCTCAGGCAATTAGGTGTATATTTCAGTGCGATGCTGGCCATGATATTCTGGGCGTTATCGTTTATCTGGTATAAAGAGGTCCTAGTACAATACCCACCCATTTCCCTTGTCCTCATGCGGCTTATTATTTCCGTGGTACTGCTATACGCTTTCACTGTGGCAACGGGCAAGCTGAACCGATTGCACTTAAAAGACCTTAAATATTTTGTGGCTCTCGCCTTTTTTCAGCCCTTTTTGTATTTCCTGTGCGAGAGCTATGGAGTCAGCCTGGTGTCGTCCACATTGGCCTCGGTAATTATTTCAACCATCCCCCTTTTAAGCCCTGTGGGGGCTTATCTGGTTCTGAAAGAGAGGATAACACCCATGAACTTCCTGGGGCTGGCCATCTCTTTCATTGGGGTTAGCCTGGTAATTTTCCATCGGGGCTTTCATCTGAACAATGTGAATCCCGTGGGAATTCTATGCCTCTTCGTTGCGGTTTTTGCAGCAGTTGTTTACGCCCTGATAATAAAGAAGCTTAGCTCGGAATACAACGTTTTTTCCATTGTAACCTATCAGAATACGCTGGGAATAATTTACTTTTTACCACTTTTCCTCTTCTTCGATTTTAAAGAGTTTGCGGGGATTGTACCCTCAAGAGGAGTTATTCTCAGCCTGCTGAAGCTGGGTGTTTTTGCGTCAACCTTTGCGTTTGTGCTGTTTACCCATGCCATTAAGAATCTTGGGGTTACCCGTGCCAATATTTTTACCAATACCATTCCTGTATTCACGGCTATTTTCGCATACTACCTGCTAAATGAGGCAATTACACCCATGAAGATTGTGGGTATTGCCATTGTCGTTGCCGGATTATCGCTTTCGCAGGTTCGAAAAGGCTCACCCGCACCAAAAGGACGTTGACCATGGAGAGCGCTTTATCACCAAGGCGATTGAACGAACTGGCCAACTCTCAGCGTGCCGAGAATAAGCAGCTGTTCAAAAAGTTGAAGAGGTTAAAGCCCGATACCCTTGACAAACTTTTTCATGAAGCACATGGGAAGGAGTTTGAAAAATTCAGCTGCTTGACATGTGCAAACTGCTGTAAAACAATTAGCCCCATTATTACTTTCCACGATGTGGAAAGGATGGCCAAGGCACTGAGGCAAAAGCCATCGGTCATTGTGGATGAGTACCTTGAGTTGGATTCCGATGGGGATTTCGTTTTTCGGGTGGCACCATGCCCATTTTTGCAGCCCGACAACAGATGTATGATATATGGGAGCAGACCCAAAGCATGCCGTGAGTACCCACACACCGACAGGAAAAGAATGCACGGTATTCTGGGCATTACGTTGAAAAACGTTGAGATTTGCCCTGTTGTTTACGGCGTGGTTGAAAGAATAAAAGCAGAATTACGTTCAAGTTCTTCCAACTAAGGCAGGTTGATTTGTCATTAAGCCATGCGGTATTACGCTTGTGGGGTAAAATATTGGGAATGGCAACAATCAAAGCGACGGGTAAAATCCAAAGGTCAATGAGCGGGTATTCAAAAATTGATGGAAGCCCATATGGAAACTAATAGCAATGAGTTTAATTTCCTCAACAATGCCTTTTACGGTATGAATACATTGAGTCCCATGGGTTTGACGGAAAAGTTGAGATGTTCCTCCATTAATGCGGGTTCGCCGTCGTAATGCACAAAACCGGGCTCCTGCCTGATAATGGTAAAATCCTTAACACGAAACATCTCAATATATCTGCTATTGGTAAGTTTTCGGCTGAAAAGTTTAATCCCAAACCAGGGTGACAGGTATTTGGGAAATGGTGAGAGAATGGTAACATCAAGTAATCCATCGGATACATCGGCGTTGGGGGCAATATAGGCATTGTTCCCAAACTGTGACGCATTGGCCACTGTGATAAGGAATGCTTCCTTGGTTAGGCTATGACCATTGCTGCGAACGGTGTATATCTCGGGGCGGTACCGAAAAAATTCTTTTAGGGTGACTTTTGCATAGTTGGTAAAACCACGCTTTGTGAGCAGCGAATACATATGCCCGATATATGCATCGAACCCCACGCCCGCGGTGCAGAAGAAGGGGATTTGGTTAATGGTCCCGTAGTCCATCATGGCCACACGGTCGCGATTGATAACCCTAACTGCCCGGCCGGTATTGAGGGGTAATCTTAAATGCCTTCCCAAACCGTTGCCCGACCCAAGGGGAATAATGCCAAACGTGGCCTGAGTGTTGATCAGTGCTTTTGCCACTTCATTCACCGTTCCATCACCTCCTACGGCAACAATCTTGTGAATGCCTTTGGCAAGATTCTCTGCGGCTATTCTCGTTGCATCGCCCGGGCCTTGGCTGTAAACAATGGCAGGATCAAACCGCCCGGTATCAATGTTTTTCTTAATTATCGAAGGGATTTTGCCTTTGCTGTTCTCACCGGCAGCGGGATTGATTATAAAAAGTATTGTTTCCCCCTTTTGTGTCACTTTTATGTTTCTGTTAATCGGATTGCAAAAATATAGCTTTTTGTGGAATAATCATTTCCATGATTGGTAAGCTTTCTTCAGCCTTAAGCTAAAATTTATTAAATGCTTACAGGAGGTTTATCAGCTTTTTAAAAGTAATTTATCGTTAAATGGCAATAAACTTTTACTAATTCTGTTTTGTTAAAGTAATTTCGAGATTAACATCAATAGATCGTCAAACATATTACCCATGGGTACTCGCTTTTCTGTCCTATCCCTTTTTTGTCTGCTTAGCTTTACAGCCGTTTTTGCACAGCAGGGAGGGGTGGGGGCATACAGTTTTCTCAACCTCACCATCACGCCGCGGAGTGCATCCCTGGGCAGTAAGGTTGTTGCTCTGGACGAGAGCGATGCGGGGGTGGCATTGAACAATCCGGCCCATTTAAATTCTGCACTCCACAATCATCTTTCGTTATCCTACGTGCGGTACTTTGCCGATATCAGCTATGGCTATGTTTCATACGCAAGGCACTTCAGCGGCGTTGGAACATTTGGCGTAGGTTTGCAGCATGTTGGTTACGGGCAATTTACCGAGGCAGATCCTACGGGACAGATAACCGGAAGTTTCACCGGATACGATATGGCTTTCCATCTGATGTATTCACGTTCTTTCGATAGCCTTTTTACTGTTGGTGTCAATGTGAAACCGGTTTTTTCACATTTGGAAAGCTACCGATCCTTTGGGATTGCTGCGGATATAGGATTGGAATACGCCAATAGGGAGCACCTGTTTGCTGCAGGAATTGTTGTCCGCAATATTGGCGCCATGTTGAAGACATACACCCCGGGGACCAGGGAGCCATTGTCATTCGAACTTGTGGCCGGATTTAGTCAGAAGTTAAGGCATGCACCCTTCCGATTTGTGGTTAGCTTTCAACAGCTGCAAAATCTGGATATGTACTACCGTCGTCAGCGCGAATATTTCACCTTTTTTGCCGATAATGAGCAGGAGAAGCAGAGCACCTTCGAGCGAATTGGCAATGAGTTTATCAGCCATGTGATTCTGGGAGTTGAGTTTGTACCTGTTCGGAATTTTTACCTCAGAGGAGGGTATAACTATCAGCGTCGCAATGAGCTAAAGATTGAAGAACGCACCTCCATGGTTGGGTTCAGCTGGGGGATAGGTGTGAAAATTAACAAGTACCACATTAGCTACGGCCGTGCAACTTACCACCTTGCGGGTGCCTCCAACCATTTTTCGGTGAGCACCAACCTCGATGATTTTTTCCATAAAAGCAATCTTTAAACCTCTCCGCATTTTTCAGTAACTTAGCTGAACCAAATTCAATGTAGTTGGTTTTTCTTAAAAGAAGCGGATCGCCTTTCCTACACTTAAAGACGTTGGCCAATGCAAAGCAAACGGATTGTTATAGCCATTGATGGGCACTCTTCCTGTGGAAAGAGTACATTTGCCAAGCTCATAGCAAAAGAGTTAGGCTATTTGTATATCGATAGCGGGGCCATGTACAGGGCTGTCACGCTTGCCTGTATCCGCGAGGGTATAGCCAATGAAGCAGGAATCGATTTGGATAGGCTGCCTAAACTTTTGGATAATATTGAGGTGGGATTTACTCCGAATCCCAAGGGCGAGGGCTGGCTCACCACCCTGAATGGGCAAGCGGTTGAGGATGAGATTCGAACACTTGAGGTTTCGAACTTGGTTAGCCCCGTATCGGCAATACCGATGGTGAGGAGCATTATGACACGACAACAGCAGGAGATGGGCAGGAACAAAGGGATAGTTATGGATGGCAGGGATATTGGTACCGTTGTTTTCCCGCAGGCCGAACTAAAAATTTTTATGACCGCCAGCCCCGAGATTAGGGCACAGCGAAGGCTGAAGGAAATGCATGAAAAGGGGCAGCATGCCACATTTGAAGAGGTGCTTGCCAATGTGCGGGAGCGCGACCGCATCGATCAATCGCGTGAAGTGGCACCACTCCGGCAAGCCGACGATGCCATTATTCTCGACAATTCGTACATGACGGTTCCTCAGCAGATGGAATGGGTGAAACGTATTGTTGAAGAGAAGATGGCTCGCTAACAGTAACATTATTTGCGATTATACAATGGTTATTGAAATTGACAGCCGTTCGGGATTTTGTTTCGGGGTGGTGAATGCCATTTCGCAAGCCGAGTCGGAGCTTGCGAAAAACCGGACCCTTTACTGCCTGGGCGATATAGTGCACAATAGCGAAGAGGTTAGGAGGCTGAGTGAGAGAGGATTGGTTACTATTTCGCACGAGGATTTGAAAAGGTTGAAGGGCAAAAAAGTATTGCTTCGGGCGCATGGCGAACCCCCGGAGACCTACGAGGAGGCTGTAAGGCAAGGAATTACCATTATCGATGCATCATGTCCGGTGGTACTCAGGTTGCAGAAAAAGATTAAGGAGGGCTGGGAGAGAATGCAGGCCGTGGGTGGACAGATTGTGATTTACGGTAAGAGAGGCCACGCTGAGGTTATTGGCCTGGTAGGCCAGATTGGCGGTAATACCATTGTCATCGAATCGCTTGGAGAAATCGAAAAAATTGATTTTACCAAACCCATCGAAATCTTTGCACAAACCACCATGAACGCCGATGATTACCAAATAATCATAGATGCCATACAGAATCGGTTGAAGCAGAACAGCGACGGGAAATCTCCACATTTAAAGAGCCATAAATCAATATGTAATCAGGTTTCCAATAGGAAAACCGAGATAATCAAATTTGCCGCCCGGCACAGCCTGATTCTTTTTGTTAGCGGGAAAAACAGTTCCAACGGCAGAATGCTTTTTGAGGCCTGCCAATCGGTTAATCCCCATTCGCACTTTATCAGCAGCACTGCTGAGATTGACCCTGCATGGTTCAACGGGGTGGAGAGTGTGGGAATATGCGGTGCAACATCAACCCCCCGTTGGTTGATGGAAGAGGTGGCCGATAACATAAAGGATATGGCTTTGTAAAGTAAGGCAGGTAATGGATATCTTCATTCCGAAAATCGAAATTTCAGAATTTCATCAGGTTAATGTTCGGAAAATATTTTACCGATCTTACGCCAATTAATGAATTTAACCTCCTGAAAGTTTTGAATCTCTTCACCCGAGTAAATGACAAAATCTTCGGTTTTTGGGAACAGTTTCTTTAAAGAAATTTTAGATTCAACTAATAAATGCAACTTTTTGAGGGCATGAATTAATTTTTTTCAAGCGAAGGGACAAAAATGTCCCCCCGCCTGAAATGGATAAATTCTCTTTACTTTGTGTCCTCGTCCAAAAGTT
>Ga0209718_1005039_pt1 | contig 10669 bp, 10 predicted proteins | sample AD_JPNAS1_MetaG_FD_184420 | JGI IMG/M metagenome (GOLD analysis project Ga0209718, IMG submission 184420) | Active sludge microbial communities of municipal wastewater-treating anaerobic digesters from Japan - AD_JPNAS1_MetaG (SPAdes) (version 2) | ecosystem: Engineered > Bioreactor > Anaerobic... | reverse complement strand
CACCAAAGTGCTGTTTGAAACCGGCGATGTGACCTGGAAGCGCAGCAAAGACGGCTCTGCTCTGGATACCGCCAGTCTGTTGAAAGACCAACCGCAATTGTTGCAACGCTACAGCCTGGTCAAGCCGGGTTCACGGCGCTTTCTGGTGAATGGCTAAACCGTTCATTTCAAAGCAAAAACCATAGCCCCATTCCGGTGGGGCTTTTTATTGTCCCGCCCCCAAGCGGATTGAAGGGGGTGGGCTTGCTCAAATTTCAAAGGAGAAAAATCATGCTCAAGGGTCTGGCAATAACGCCTCCGGTCATTGGCCGGATTTCAATTGGCAAAGTGGTCGAGAAAAATGGCAAGCGGCTCCCTGAGAAAGATGACGAATTCACCGTGACCTCACAGGTGCAGGCTCGGGACGGCTGGGTCAATCACCCGGTAGATGAAACGCTGCGCAAAACGCCGGGGGCCAAATTGCGGGCCATTCCGGTGCGGCTGCTGTTTGATGACCCTGATCTGAATCTGAGGGCAAATTACAGCATGTTTGACCGGCAAACGGGTCGGCCCCAATGTGTTGGCAACGGCGAAACATGCAGGCGTTCTCTATCTGCTGGGGTGCAAACATTATCTTGTCCGTCGCCAGAAGCCTGTGATCTGGCCAAAGGCGGATTCTGCAAACCCTATGCCCGCTTGAATGTGCGCATTGGTGATGACGATGAACTGGGCAGTTTTGTATTTCGCACCACCGGGTTCAATTCCATCCGTACCCTGTCGGCGAGACTCAGTTACTTTCATGCAGTCTCTGGCGGGCAACTCTCAACGCTGCCGCTGGAACTCAGACTCAGAGGGAAATCAACCACCAAGTCACACCGGGCCGCCATTTACTACGTTGACTTGACTATCAAGACTGGCATGACCATAGCAGATGCGATTGTCAGCGCCAAGGCTGAAAGTGAAGCTCGCAAGGCTTGCGGCTTCGATCAAGTGGCACTGGACGAAGCAGCTCGACAAGGCTTTGCTGCCGGTGCGTTTGAAGAGTCTGAGGAGGACGGGGCTGCGGTCGTGGAGGAGTTTTACCCCGATGAGTTTGACAGTGCAGCCACTGGCAATTTTGAGGGTGGCAATGCCGGTGGTGGTGGCAATGCAACTCAACCGCCCAATGGCATCAAGCCCGGACTGGCTGACAAACTCAACCAAAAAGCAGTGCTGATGAATGGGAACGGCACCCCGGTCGCGATCAGTCAGCTTTCACGGCAGTCTCCACATGGCCGCGAATGACTGGTTGCGTGAGAGGCAAAGCCGAAGCTGCGATGTAATTTTGTTCCAGCGTGTTGGTGGCGGTTGGGAATACCGCTTCACCAAGGATTGCGAAACCTATCGCGGCTTTGCCTACGATCCGATTCTCGCCAGAACCCGGCTGCTGAATCAGTTGGGTTGGGATCGAAGGCGTTTCGATCAAGCTGATTTCCGGCGATTCTGAAAGCCATTGAGGCCACACCACCCAAGTCACTTTGACAAGGGTACCCAAGCACCCTCGGAGCAATCCCTGGGTGCTTTTTTTTGTCCATTTACAACCAAAGGAGTCCCATGAAAACCACTGTCCAGATTGGCAGGCTGAAATACCTTGTGCGTGCGCCGACAGACCAGCGACCCTTCCTGGCCAAGCTGCACAAGGCTCACCCCAACATGCCTTGGGATGAGGTTAAAAGGCACTTGACCCCAGAGGCAATGCTGGCCGCTCGGGTCAAAGAGCTGACTGAGTACGCCTTGAAATGCACAGGGCGACACCGCAAGGTCAGGCTTTACACAGACCCGCGCATCTTTCCGTCAGCCGGATTGACTGTCAAGGTGTACGTCCAAACGTTTTACTCGCTCAACAACCTAGGAACTCCAAGTCACTTTGCACCGCTGGCGGATCGTGTGACTTGCCCGCAAGGGATGGATAGCCAGGAGAAATAGCCGTGATCATCAAATCCACAGTGGCGGGCATTCCCTGCCAAATCCAGATTGATCGCTGCTTTGTGCAAAAGCCGCTGGGCCGCATGGCCGACAGCGACCTGGACTGTGATGGCTACAGCGAGGTCGAATTCACCGTGTTTGACCGCAAGGGACGACCGGCCCCGTGGCTGGAGCGAAAGCTCTCCGACGCTGATACCGCCCGAATTGAAACGCAAATTCTAAAAGGAGAATCAAAATGACTACATCCAAAACCCCCCTGTCCGCTCAGTATGAAACCCAAGCCGATTACAAGGTGGTGATGGCAGATACCGGGGTAGCCGCCATGCAAAAGCAGCACGGTGACCAGATCATTGCCGAGGCTCTGGCAATTCTGGAGGGCAGGATGCGCACGCCAGGACAACCTTTCGACGCGCCAGATGCTGTAAAAGCGTTTCTGTCGCTGACCATCGGAGAAAAACCGCATGAGGTTTTCGGCGTGTTGTTCCTGGATGTGCAAAACCGCTTGCTGGCATTCGAGGAGCTATTTCAGGGAACCCTGACCCAGACCAGCGTTTATCCGCGCGAGGTGGTGCTGCGCGCCTTGCATCATCAGGCCTCCGCTGTCGTGCTGTCGCACAACCACCCCAGTGGCGCGGTGCAGCCGTCACGCGCTGACGAGGTGCTCACGCAAACCCTGAAGTCCTCGCTGGCATTGATTGATGTTCGCGTGCTTGATCATGTCATCGTGTCGCACAGCCTGTCACTCAGCATGGCCGAGCGCGGGCTTCTGTGAAGTGACTGTCCGGGGGCCACGCCAACCGCTTCTATATAGCAGAGCCTTGATCACGCATATAGAGAAGCGTGATGCCGGATTCAGAAACTGAGTAATCAGCCGATCCGAAATTTGGTACGTTTTCTCTCGACTGGCTCCAGTAGACCCATCGCGGCCAGCCAGAACTCCGGCGCGAGGGGTGGGTTTCGACCCTTGCAGTCCTAGAGACCGATCAACTGGTAGCCAGACAGCGGTCACTCAAGTGCTTTTGAATTCAGGCCGCGGATGCCCGCTTCAAAGAAACTTAATCTGCACAGTGGACTTCGCGTTGGCCATGAGCGGTCGCTGACCAATGCCTGTTTTGGAGTTTCCCAAATTTGAATTAGCTCGCCACCATCAATTCATTGACAACAGGCGGGGTTAGGCTAGGAGTTTCAGTGCAAATCACGAGTGCCTTTACGCCATTGCATCATTCAGCCTCTTCAATTTCAACTTCTACCTCGTCGGTCTCTATCATGGCTTCGGTTTGTGCTTGAAGCTCGGCAACGGCCGCACGCAGTAATTCGTAGATCGTGATTTCGCCACCTAAGATTTCGAATGTTACGGCCAGCACATAGCGTGCCGTCGAGTCTGGATCATGGCTCCATCCTTGATGGCCGACCACAGCGATGCAAAAATGATCTGGTAGGCTGTTCGACCTTACGACGGCCCAGTCTTTTTGAACGGTTCCGCTGTTGCGCTTGAAGTCACGGATCAGACCGTCTTGCGGTTTGTCATGTAGTACCCAGGGCAATGTTGAGCCGATCAGCGGAGTCTCGCCGCTTGCCATGTCCTTCATCGCGCGCATTCGGAAATCGTGCACCCCCTCGCCCAGCTTGCTCGCCTTCCAATCAACCCAAGTCGAGAGATAGCGGCGCAAATTTCGCCTAGTGCGCCTCGGTTGCGCGACGTAGGACAGGGTCACATCGATGCGAATATCGAATTCATCGGCCTGTTGGCGCAGCGCGGCCGGTATGGGTACTTGGTAGATGTGACATTCGCTGGCGTGAATTTCGGATTCGCCGCTCGTGATGAGCGTCGTTCGATGATCAGTGTTTGTAGTGGCACGGCCTTCATCCGGTACACCGAAGCCCAAACATCGGAAGGCGTTTGATGAAGCGGCGATCAAGGCTTGTTTTTCAGTTGACGTGATATTCGGCGTCGGATTGCGCAGCCGCGTAAGGATGTCCTCAGCCCAGGTCGGCCATTGCGCCGATTGCACGACAAGTGCGCGATAGAGGAGCGTGGGCTCATTGGGTAAGGCACGTTGAACCTGAGCTGCAATGCGAGCAACCTTTGGCGCAGCATAGGACGTGCCAGCGGCGTCGCGATCTGCTGCGGGTCCAGGCCCATATAACGTTGACCGGACGAGGTTCGGGCAAGCAGCAGGGATGCGGCCTCCAGACTGAATGTTTGGCGGTGAGTTGTTCGTTCGAACCGCGTCTCCGCCATACTCGACGACCTCGGGCTTGATTACATTCCAGATGCCTGGCCCTGACCTTGAAAACGCCGAAGGAGCTGACGCGTGCGTGGCAAAGGTTCGCCATGCGCCAAGCTCAGCGGCTTCGTAAGCGATTGAACCGACGGTCAACGCCTGCAAACTTTGGCCTGGATTGGCAATGCGGGCCGTGTTCTCTTTGAGATAACCGGGATAGTCCCTCCCTGCGCTAAGGTGGTCGGCGATTCCCAAAAAGGGAGCAGCACCTTGAAGCGGAAGATTGCCGACGCTTTGCACAATGAGAACGTCGCGCTCGTTGCACAGCTGATCGATTTCTGCCGCCCAAGAAGACATATAACGCGTTCGACAGTACCCTCGCGCATTTATCGAATGATTAAAGATGCGAGTCTGGCGCGGGCCATCGTTGAAGCGTTCGACCACTTTCCGCAAAGCTTCAGGCGGGAATAATTCTACGGGCATCGCGTTATGAGCGTCGAGAACGCGCGCGTTCTGGACCCAAAACGGTAGTTGGGGCGTGCCTTCCGTCGGTACGTCCTCGCCGTATAACACCGCTCCCGCCACGCGCGTACCGTGCCCTCCTGGCGCAACCTCGTCGGCAACATCTGTAGCGGCCTTGCCCGGCAGAAAACAGTACGACGATGTCTGGTCAATACCGGGCTGAAGTAGGACGTGAGCCTCCTGAATTCCGCTGTCGATGATGCAGACGGCGGGCGCGTCTGCGTCTGGCGCGACCGGCTCCATTGCCGCCGCACTTTGGGCGGCCACTCCATCATGGCTCTGCGGCAGCGCGATGTCTTCTGGCTCGACGACCTCAAAGATGAAAGGATAGTTGAGGACGAAGTCCTTAAGCCCTTTCCCAGAAATCTTCAGTCTTATAGTGAAACTGTCCGGAAGAACGCAGGCTTCAAAGTCGGCACTGTCCTTCAGGTGCAGGATTTCCGCTTGATAGAACTCGGCAAACCTTTGAATGGAAGACTCGCGTTCCATCTTGATGTCGTCCCAGTCGTTATAGGCGCGGGCGCGTCGTTCCGACCATTCGAATTCTTTGGCAGCCCACTGCGCGTCGGTCATTCGTTTGCCGCGATTTGGGCGAGGAGGAATTTCCTGAGTGCCGACACATGAGATGCCGATATCAACAATGTAAAGCTGGTCTCCATCAATGCTTGCCCATGAATTCATGAGATTTTCAGAAAGGAGGCGCCCCAGCCTGTCAGTTTGATTTGGGTCGTCGAACAGTGCATGAACTTGTGCGATCGTTGCCGAGCCGCGCACTGTAACGGCGAAACCTTGGACCAAGGAGCGGAACGTGGCGAGTTGAATGTCTTCAGAAGCCACGATCACATAACCCTCTTCCTGCTCCGCGACGATCTCGAACTCGTACTTGTCTCGGAGAACGTCGAGGTCGAGGCTGGGGTCAATCTGCAGCAGGATGGGAACACCCGCCGGGATTTCCGGCACGGCCTGACCGGCCGCCTGGCGTAGCGCCTTGCGGGCCTGCCAATTCGCGCTAAACGCCTGGGCCGCAGTATCGAGCGCGAAACTGTGCGTCTGGCGCAACACGCCCTTGTTGGCTAACGTTTGCGGGGAAGGGTCGCCGCCCCCGCGCAGGCGTGCCCTGCCTTGGTAACGGAGGAGTAACGGTAGGTGCTCAAAGTTGTGCGCTTCCGGCATGGACTACGCCCTTTGCACAGTATCGTGCCGTTGCAGTTCCGCGACGGCACGATATAGCTTGTCTTCAGACAAGGAATGATTACCAGCCAGAACGGCTGCTTTCGCGGCGTCCTGCGCCGCCTTCACAACCATCGCTGCCGAAGAACCAGCAAGTTTGCCGATCAATTGCTCCCAGTCGATGGGCCTGTCTATCCGCACACTTGACAGTGTCATCTTCAACAGTTTCTCAGTTTCGACCGGACCTGGTAACGGGATGGAGAAGACATCGTCAAAGCGCCTAAATAGTGCTGGATCCAACGCGGACTCCAGGTTAGTTGTCGCCACAAGCAGACCAGGCGCGTCGTACTCTTCCATCAACTGCAGAAGCGTGTTGACAATGCGCGAAACCTCTCCGATGTCTTTGGAGGCAGTGCGTGATCGTGCAATGAAGTCACATTCGTCTAGCAATAACACGCATGGCTTCTCTCGGGCACTGCTGAAGATCGATCGAAGGTTCTGTGCCGACTCCCCAAAGAACGAAGAGATCAGAACGTCAAAGCGCACTTTCATCAGCGGCAAGCCCGTGTTCCAAGCGAGACGCTTGGCTCCAAGGGACTTGCCGCAGCCCGGAGGGCCGTAGAGCAATACCGTCTTGCGTGGCTTAAGTCCAAAGATACGAAGCCGATCGCGGGCAGCGTACTCCGCTTCGATTCGCGCAAAGCGCTGCTCGACCAATTCAGGCAGGACCATGTGATGCTCAAGCTGATCGTGAGGTATGAGCGAGGCAAGAGATTCACCATGACGCCTGCTCAACGGCAGCTCTTTGAGCGTGCGATCGATGTCGGGCGTTGACATCTGCGCTGCGGGCCGCTTTGGCTTGGGCTGCTTCAGAATTGCCTCAAGTTGGTCGGCAAGCCGAACGTGTCCGGTCTTACGTTCTGCTTCGACGATCTTGCCAGCCAGCCGGTCCAAATCAGATTGCGAACCATCAGCAATGGCTCGTACTACTCTTTTCAATATATCAGCGTTCATGCGATATCTCCTTTTATTGCGAGCCGTTGGACAAGAGTAATCAGGTCGGTAGGCTTAACTCCATCACTACTAACTGGTTTGTCCGATATCGCCTCAATCGAACATTAGTGGAAAAAATAAGTCAAGCAATTACCTCCAAGCCCCGCTTCTGAACCAGATGAAGCAATTTAAGCGCCGTGCCCGTCGGCTTCTTCTGGCCGATCTCCCACTTCTGCACGGTCGAGAGGCTCGTGTTGAGAAGGCGCGCGAACACTGCTTGACTGACACGCGCGCCTTCACGGATTCGCTTGATCTCGGTCGAGTCCAACGGCTCAACCAGTGGCAGCCAATGTGGGTCGAAATCGCGCAGCGTGACCTGATCCGGAATGCGTGCCGTGTCCGGTGCTATAGGCATGCCGCGTACGGCTTCGACAATTGCTGGCCTTCTCTTGTGCATCGAGATCCTTTCTATCGACTGGACGCCTATCTACCGATAGTTTATAGCACTTAGTGCTATGGGGCCGATGAGTAAGTTCCTGGATCGCAGAGATCTTGATTTCCGTTGCGTCGCATGCGTCATTCGCTCCGCCGTGGCGAACAAATGTGCGCTCAACCGATTGCGAAGAGGGATGCCGAACCATGCTAACGGCGGCTTACAGGGCATCTATTTGCAATGTTGTTTGTTGGCTTTAGGCACTTATGTACATCTCTGCATAAATGCCCAAACCGGGTGCTCCCGATTTTGATTCGACAGACCGCAACCGCTGCGTAGCGGGTTCTAAACTCTCGGCTCTGTTCAGGATTCGAGTTGATGTATGCCCGTCTGCGGGAGACAAACTCATGCAATCCTTTGATTCTGCTAGATAAATTTAATCATCAACTTCTAACCTGAACAGAGCCAAACTCTCTCCTTACGAAACGTTCAAGTTTCATGGCTTGCTTCAGAGAAAAGTGATTGGCTTCAGCAGATCCAGACTGGTCATCCAAGATGCATTGGTAGCAGACTATCAATGAACGTTGTTAAGCCCACCAAAATCCAGTCCAGCCACCTTTGCGATTTCCAACAGAAATTCGAGTTTTGTCACATAACCGTTGATAAATCCCTTCACATTAGTGATTCTGTTTCTGGCTTCATGCAACCAGTGATTTGTAGGCTTTACCACCGCAAGCACCAGCGTGGCGGATGAGGTCAAGATGGGTGTACTCAAATTGACCAATTGCAAAACGGTAGCCAAATGAAAATTTACGGATGTAAATTGGCCACTTAACCCGGTTTTTCGTTCCACTGCACCTCAGACCATATCTTTGGCTGTACGCCTAAGCGTATGTTCACCTAGCATGCACCCATGATGGCCAAAAATTAGCTTGCCTGAAGGCCATTGCTAATCAGAAAACTATTTAATTCTTTAATAGCTTCAGCTCTATCAGTACAAGCACTTTCAATATCTTTCAAAGCTTTAGATTTGGCATCAATTTTATTCAAGAGTTCTTTTTCACATTGATTAAACAAATTAGTTGCTTCATTCGCCAAATGTTCGACTTCAGACAGCCTATCTAATTCTATCTCGTAGTCATGGTTGGCTTTAAGATAAGAATCAAGATCAGATTTGTAACATTCTGCAGCATTTTTTTTATCATCATCACTAACAGGCGCTGTATACTTTAATTGATTTATTTTTCTGGTTGAAAATTCAAATTGAAGAGTGGCACTTACTTTAATATCATTAAGCTTTATTAAAAGCTCATGAAGATTTGCTAAGTTCTTATTTTGAATCTCAGAATCATCCCTGATTGCAGAAGTATACCTTTCAAATTGATCAACGTCGTTTTTGACATAATCAGCCGCAATAGTCATTTCATTAATGTGTTCTGTAATATTAGCTACATTATTTTTTAAAAAAGCTAAATGATCTAAATCTAATTGATCTTCAGTATTGGAAAGAGCATCAGCTTCCGCTCTAGCTAAATCATCGTAATGATCCTGCATTTCCCTTTGTTCCTCTTCTTTCTCAACTTCAGTTTGATCGACTTTAGACTCAGCTTCTGCTCTATCCAAATCTTCGTTATGCTCCTGTATATCCCTTTGCTCATCATCTTTGTCAACTTCAACTGGATCGACTTTAGACTCAGCTTCTGCTCTAGCTAAATCATCGTTATGTTGCTGTATTTCACTTTGCTCATCATCTTTGTCAACTTCAACTGGATCGACTTTAGACTCAGCTTCTGCTCTATCTAAATCATCGTAATGTTGCTGTATATCCTTCTGTTCCTCTTCTTTATCAATATCAGTTTGATCGATTTTAGACTCAGCTTCTGCTCTAGCTAAATCATCGTTATGCTCCTGTATTTCCCTTTGTTCCTCTTCTTTGTCAACTTCAACTGGATCGACTTTAGACTCAGCTTCTGCTCTATCTAAATCATCGTTATGTTGCTGTATTTCCATTTGCTCATCAGTCATGTCGATTTGATTTGCATTGAATTGGGTTTCTTTATTGGCTAAGGACTCAAAATTAATACTTCTAATATTATCTATATTCTCAAAAGACGATCCGCTCCCACCAACTTCGCTCAACGGATGGGACGCATTCTTACTAGCAACAATTGCTATTTTTCCTTTTTCTTTGTTATCATCCAAATCAGCATCTTTAATACTATTTGAAATACTAACTGGAAAAGGTGATTTATTTTGATTTAATGCCTCTGCTCTCTCATTTGACACTGATGTTGAAAGTAGCTTTGCTTCAGGTCTAGCCACAGCATCAACATATTTCTCTGTCCGGAGATTATTAAGATTTAAAAATGATTTTTTAGGTAGTAAACTTTGACTAGAAGGTTTGTTATGGCTAAATATTTCATTTTCTGGCGTACCTTGAAGATACCATACCCATTTACCATATTGAACTCCCATTTGTTTTTGTTTTATAATTGCCAAATTATCACTAGCTCTTCTAAGACTTGATGTTGATATTTCATTCTGTTCTGCAATGTTGTAAATATCACTCTGAAATAATGCTCCTTGTGATAATACTCCTCTCAAAAATAACTCTGCATTATTTAACTTCGACGCTAAATCGAAAGTTTGACCATTCTCGGCATTTTTAAGAATTGAATCTGGATTTCCATCAATCATCCCTTCATTCCATTCAACTGCCCATGTATTAATTAATTCCCGTGAGTTCAAATTATCATTTTCGATTTCTACCGGCTTAATTTCATATAGCAATCCTCCGCCATCAAGTGAAAAAAGATTCTTTCCTCTAACCAAAACGTATTGATTTAATTGCTCATTATTTGTTTCGGATTCAACTTCTACTTTCGCTGTAATCATCACCATTGGTATCGAAGGATCATTTGCCAAATAAGATGGAGTTCTGTTAATTGCTTTCTTTCCATGCATACTCGTTTTTTCAGGTATTATCCCAAGAATAGCACATCGATGTTTACTACAAATTTCAGACAAGCGTATAATTAACGCCTTTAATTTTTTATTACTTCCGGATGCATCCGCGTTAATAAGTGGATTAATTATAATTAAATCTATATCGCCAAATTCTTCAATGCATTGGTCAAAAAATAAACTATCTTCATTGATATCAGATGTTACAGATCTGCTATATTTATTATTAAAATTAAGTCGATGTACGTGATTCATATCACATTTTGCAGCCTTTAGGAGAGGCACTATCATGTCAATTTCGTCTCCACCACCACTCCAAATTAATACATTCCCTGCGGATTGTTTTGACTTATCTGGCCAACGACTATTTACATTTGAAAGTATAGAGGCAATATTGATGGCAACAGCTATATTACGT
>Ga0209718_1005034_pt1 | contig 10675 bp, 12 predicted proteins | sample AD_JPNAS1_MetaG_FD_184420 | JGI IMG/M metagenome (GOLD analysis project Ga0209718, IMG submission 184420) | Active sludge microbial communities of municipal wastewater-treating anaerobic digesters from Japan - AD_JPNAS1_MetaG (SPAdes) (version 2) | ecosystem: Engineered > Bioreactor > Anaerobic... | reverse complement strand
AAAAAAATACGCCTTGATCGATCACGGCAGGAATCTTCCTCAATAAATAATATGCAAATAATAAAATAATCGATCAAATGATCATTTTATGATGCTTTGTTTCCTTGAGAAACATGAGGAATTGTTTCATTATTCAAATGAAAAGAGACATGATGATGACGATCGAAATTTATTTTATTTGTCCATCGTTTTTTGGGGAACGGCGATCGAAGCGAATATGAGAAAATATCGATCCGTTTTTCAGGGATTAATCACCATTATTTCTTCTTCTCTTATACATGCCAGCATTTCATTTTGCTATTCCGATCACATCGGGATAAATCTATTTTAGGAGGCCGGATTGAATAAATCGATCCAAAAGGGGATTTTGTTGATGGCAGGACTATGCGTTCTTGTCGCTCTATTCAATTTCATAGCCCCTTTGCCGGTAAACGCTCAGTCAACCGGGGACGGATGTTACGGGCAAGCGAAGGATATGCCCGGGACTCCGTTGGGATATTGGTGCGTCTGCGGGACATTCGTAGACTGCTGGAGACGATACGACAAGAATTAATCCAAGAGCGGACATCGTGTCCGCTCCCGAGGCATAACATGAGAGAATGAACGATGAAGAAAACTCTTATCATTCTTTTGTTTCCCGTCATGATCGCCGGCCCGGCCGTTTTCGGGCAAGATATTCGTCTCATCGATAAAATTCCCGTCTCTCAGCAAGATGGCTTTATAGAAGCGGATGATGGAATGGCGGTCCTGCCCAACGGTTCCTTTATCATCTGTGACACGAGGGCCGGCAATTTCAAGATATTCGACAAAACGGGACGGCTCATCAAAATCTTCGGGAGGCGAGGGAACGGGCCGGACGAATTTTCTTATCCGACGCTTTTTGATTATTCCGACAATAAGCTCTTGATTTCGGATTCTGAGAAATATCGTATTCTTGTTTACCATGTCAATGAGGATCTCGAAATTAAATTAGGAGAAGAATTCTTCGGCTCTTGCTGTGACGCCAGGATTTTCCCGGATCATTATTTATTTTCAGGTTCGAAAGCGGATCCCGCCGGGAAATGGTATGAAATCTATCTCTCTTATCCGCGACAAAAAGATTTTTCGTTTTTATTGACTCTCCAGGATTTATTCAATATCTCTCCCAACGCGGGTCAGCCTCAATTGGCGGAAAAAGCAAGCATGGGCGTTCGCTCGTATTGTGATTCTCACGGAGATCAAGTCTATGCCGTATGGGAGGCGCTGTTAAGCGTCATCCGGGTGGACACGAAGACGAATAAACAGTATCGGTTTGGGAATAAAACGTCATTATATACGGCGCCCGTGGCATCAAAGGAGTTGATTCAAGCAAAAAAAGAGCGGAATTTGAAGATGCATTTTAAGGTTCTTTTTAAATATTCCATGATTCGTAAACTGTTTGTGACAGATCGTTATGTCGGCATCGTGTATATGAATTATGATCGCGAAATCGATCTTTTGAATCCCATCGTTCAACTGTACTCATTGGATGGGATATTTATCATGGAGAAAAAGCTGGACGAAGTGACATACCCGCATATGCTTATGTCATTATATTACGATAAAAAAACGAATGTCTTATCCGCGCTGTCTCTGAAGATCGACGACCTCGCCGAATCTCATTATACGTTATTGAAATATCAAATTATTCATTGAATAAATCACTACCCTGGGCCGTGTCAACTGAAGTTCGCAACTTCCGGGGGCCATCGTAACTCATCTCAGCTCGCCATTTGAGCCGTTAGGGCATAGAACTTGTCTAGGGATCCCAGGATTTTGTCCTCCCGGATATAACTTCGTTCGCTGCTCCAGTCCTCCGCATACTCGATCAGGTAGCAGATCGTCAGCCGCACATAGGATTCGATCGATGGGAACACCCCGACCACCCGGCGGATCTCCATGTTCAGCCGCTCCTGTCCGTTCGTCGAGGAGATTCTCTTCTTGTCGATCTCGGGAAAATCGAAAAGCGAGAGCGAGTCGTCCAGCCCGTCTTCCAGGCACCGGATCGCCTCAGGGAATCGCTTCTCGTAGTCCTCGATGAGAGCCGCGGCGGCCCGGCGGGCGCTCTTTTTGTCCGGCTCGAGCCAGATCTGTTTTAAATGTGCCGCAAAGCGGCCTTTTTCCTTATGAGGAACCTTCGCCAAGACGTTCCGCATGAGTAGAGTCGAGGACAGGCGCGGTGACCGCAGGCAACGGGGAGATGCTGCAAATGTCAAGTACTTTTCCCACCCCTGCGGTAAAGAGTTTTCCCAGGGGTGTGGTAAGGATATTTCCCAGACCGCATCGGAATGACCTCAGACCTCCTTTCGTGTTTTATTGATGCGATAGGACTCGCCGTCCAAGGTGAACACCTTGGCATGGTGAAGCAGCCGATCGAGTAACGCCGTCGTCATGATCGTGTCGCCCATCATCTCCGCCCAGGACGCGAAGCTCTTGTTCGAGGTGATGATCATCGGAACCTTCTCATAGAGCTCGCTGATCATGTTGAAGAACAGATTCGCTTCCCGCTTCTCGATGGGCGTGTAACCGATCTCGTCGATGATGGCCAGATCCGACTTCATGATCCTCCGGAGACGGTGTTCGGAGCTTTTCTGGACCTCCGCCGTCTTCAGAAGCTTGATCAGGCTGGTCACTCTTTCGAAACAGACCTTGTATCCTTTTTCCACGGCCGTCCGCCCGAAGGCGATCGCTAAGTGCGTTTTCCCGATTCCGGGTGGGCCGAAAAATAGTAAGTTGTCCTTGGTCTCGATCCACCGGCAGTCGAGGTGATTGACCGCTTCGGATTTTCCGATCCCCTTGATCCGTCCAAAATCGAAGTCCTCGAGCCCCTTCAGAACGGGGAAGTGGGCGCCGGTCATGTTTCTCTCGACCCGGCGCTTGATCCGGAAGTCGATCTCCGCGCCGAACAAGCCGTTCAGGAACCCCAGGTATGAGACTTTCCGCGACTCGGCGTCGTTGATGAGCTCATCCAGACCCTGGAGCACCCCCCTGTAACCCGAGCGTTTTCAGATAGGCGAGCGTCTGCTGATGGGCCTTCATGAGACCGCCCTCGCCCTGGCCGCCTCTTCGTAATCCGAGACCGACCGTTGACGAACATTCAAGGGCTGATAATGACCGACTCCTTCGGCCTCAACCCGGACGGACACCTCCGGACGCCGGCTCTCCCTCTCGAAATGGGTGTACGTGTCTTTGAGGTTTCCGAAGCTCGGCGTCTCGTTTTCCAGGCAGTAGGCCAGAGCCCGCTCCAGGATCTCGAGGTTGACCTCTTTTTTGGCGAAGAAGCGCTTGGCTTCCAGACATTGATCCCGAGCATAGCGGGGGAAGGCCGTGAAGTTGCGTTCGACGAACCGCTCCCACGCCTCGAGGTCAAAGAGGCCCGCCACCGCGGCCTTGAGCTCCTCGACGCTTGTCTCGCCTTCTCGACGACACGCCCTCCGGGAGATCACTTGGCCGGGGATGAGAGACAGGGCGTAGGCGATAATCTCTTTTCCCGTGATGAGATCGAAGACGAACAGCTCATCCGAGGTCGTGTAGATTTCGACCGTCTGGTTCTTATATTGAGGCGGCAGCTGATAGGAGCAGGCTTGGACCGAGATCAAAGCTTTGTCGGTGGCGATCCGATCCTCCCGGCCCAGCAGCGAGTCTTTCCGGAAAATCGAGCTTCGCAGCGCGGCCGCAGCTGGGCGCGTTCCCGCTCGATGAGAACGGCCGGGATTTGCTTGGTCGCCTGCGAGATCTTCCCGTTGGCCCGCCGCGCCAGCCAGTTCAGGACTCCCGCTTTCGCGTCCTCGACGAGATCGAAGTCCCGGCTCGCCAGGAAGTTGACCTTGACGAATTTGACCAGGTTTTCGACTTTCCCCTTCGTTTCCGGATCCGCCCGCCGGCAAACATACAAGCCGAGCTCTTGCTCATCAATAACGTGTTTAATATCTTTGGTATAGATGATGTCCCCGGCATTCTCGCTGACGACCATCAGCCGGTCCTGGTCGATCACCAGCTCCTCCGGCCGGCCGCCGAAGTAATCAAAGCTGTCCAACAGATGCCGGATGACATCCAGCGTCTTGAACGGTTCCCCCTGGAAAATCACGTGCTTGTACCGGCCGGCCGACAGCAGGGCCGCGAAAATGTAAAGGACCAGGCCGCTGCGGCAGCGGTACCGGCCAAAATCGAGCTGCATCTGCTTGCCGAACGGCAGTTCGGGGACCTTGCCGTAAAGCCGGCCTCCCTCCTCCAACCGCAAACGCTCCGCCTGGACAAGATAAGCGACGAAGTTGCGAAGCGTCTGCTCATTGCCCGGCAAGACGCCGTATTTTTCCTCCAGATAGTCGTAAACGGAAGACACCGGGAGCGTCCGGCAGTCGTTGACCGCGTAAACCTCGAGGATTTCGTCCTGCCACGTGTCGAACGCCTTGTCCCGGAACAGATGATCCTGCCGGTAGGCCCGGAAGTCGGCTTCCTCCATGGCGAAGGATTTTCCGGACCGTTTGCACGCTGAGCCCGATTGTCCTGGCAATAGATTTTTTCGTTTCCTTGATTTTGAACCGGCTGTGGATTTCGTGCCACAAGTCCGCTTTGACCATGTCGTCTCCTCCCGGTTGGACGGCCGGGAGGAAGCATATCTGCTGCTGATTCACTTGTTAACCCCTTTCGAGCAGGGGGTAATTTTTCAATGACCGTAGGGGGTTAATATTGCATGACCGATGACAGCTTACCATTGCCCTAGCATTTCAGCTTACCATTTCCACATGAAGGCTTGCGATTTATCATCCGGGCGAGAAGCGATCGCAATCTCCTGGCAGAGCAGGAAGAATCCGTGTTAGAAGCCGCACAGGGCTGTCCGATGCTGTTTGATGAATACGTCGCCAGGGAAGACGGCGATAGGGAAAAGCCCCGTCGGCTGGAAGTGGGCTATCGCCGGGTCCGCATACCGGATCATCCAGACGAGTTGGGTCTGGTCGTCGTCAAAGGCTTCGGCCGGGAGCCGATGATGCTGCTGACGAATCTGCGGCTGCGGCGCAGCCGCAAGTGCATCTGGCATATCGTCGAATCTTATCTGACCCGGTGGCGGATCGAGGAGACGATACGTTTCATGAAGCAGAGCTATCAGTTGGAAGACATCCGGGTGTTGACGTACGGTCGCCTGCAGAACATGATGGCCCTCTTGACGGTGGTCCTGTATTTTACGGCCGTCTATTTAGGCATCAGAATAAAGCTGAGGGTCCTGTCGAAACATCTGGTCCGGGCGGCGCGACGAGTGTTCGGGATCCCGGACTTCCGGCTCTATGCTCTGGCGGATGGCATCAAGCAGGTTCTTTTCAACCGGACCCGGGGACCAGGCACATCGCCTCGCCTTCCCCCGCCGATATCCTTCCAGCGACTCCTCTTCCAAAAATGAAAATATTTTTGGGGTAAGTCCTGGATTCGATGAATTGATCTTTGTGTTTCCGTTTGATAAACTTTTTTTAAGGGAGGATAAACGGTTGATGAGAGAAAATTCCGCTCGCAATCGCGGAAAGGTTCTCGTTCTTCTCAGCGAAAGGGACAAGCCGGATTTCGTCAAAAGACTCATCCCCGTTCCCTCCTCGTTGAGGGTTGTGGGGTCCGGGAATCGTTTCCCCTCTCTAAGCGGTTTTTCGCTTGTCTTTCATGTTTGTGATTATTCTTGTTCGAAGCGGAATTGTCTTCGTTCTTTTGTTTATCTTCTGAGGCGGAACGCCCCCTTCGTCGTCCTGAGGCCGGCGTTTTTCTCGAATGCCGCGGGCTTTTCGAAAGGGTTTTTTCTTACCGTCTTCGGAGACAACGTCTTGTCCCGCCGACATCGGGAGATCAAGGAAGCCTGCGAAAGATCACCTTATTTTGGATGGGGCCAAGGGCGGCTTCATCCCTCGGATCCTCTCCATAAAGTCCTGCTCATTCAGAAAGACGTCGTGGAGAATCCATGGCGGAAGCATGATCTTGCCGGCATTTCCAAGCTCATTCATCGAAGTCCGTCTTGGTGTCGATGGGCATGTAAAAATGTACCAGTCATGGGAATGAAAAGTGTACCACCTGGGGACTGAAAGGGTGGTATCGTTTCCTCGAGAAGAGGAGGTGATACCCGATGATCTCCAAGGAGGTATTCATGGACATCAAGGCGATGCACAGGAACGGGAAAAGCATCCGGGCGATCGCCAAGGAGCTGGGGCTGCATCGGAAAACAGTCCGGGAACATCTGAAAAGTGAGGACTTCCCCAGCTACCGGAAGGTCAAGCGCCTGAACTCGATTCTGGCGCCCTTCGTTCAGACGATCAAAGATTATCTTGAGGAAAACGATTATCAGGCGACCTGGATATGGGACCGGTTGAAAAACCGGGGATATTCGGGAAGCTATGACATGGTTAAACGCTTCGTCCGGACTGAAAAAGCAAGGAAAAACCGGCTGGCTTACGCCCGGTTTGAAACCGAACCCGGGCAACAAGCCCAGTGCGATTGGGGCGATTTTCAAGTCGAGGGAGCCGAGATGGTCTTCGGCTTCAAACTCGTCCTGGGGTTCAGCCGGGCCGATTATACCGAGTTCGTCGGGCGACGGACGATGGAAAGCTTCCAGGACGCTCATATCCGGGCATTCAAGTACCTGGGCGGTGTCCCGGCCGAGATCCTCTACGACAACATGAAAAACGTCGTCGTCGGGCAGGACGCGGCCGGAAAACCCGTGTTCAACGTCGAGTTCCTCCATTTTGCCCATCATTACGGCTTCCAGCCGCGGCTCTGCCCCGCCTACAGCCCCTGGACGAAGGGAAAAGTGGAGCGGCCGATCGATTACCTGCGGGAACGGTTCTGGCGGGGATACCGCTTCGAATCGATTGAAAAAGCCAACGAGGACGTCCTGGCCTGGCTGAACGAGACGGCCAACCGCCGAATCCATGGAACTCATCACCAGCCGGTCGACGTTCTCTGGAAAGAGGAGCTCCCCCGCCTGGGGCCGCGGCCGGCTTCCGACTACGACACGTCGCTGAAGGTTTTCCGCAAGGTCTACCGGGACTGCCAGATCTCCTTCAACGCCAACCGCTATGTTGTTCCCCACCGGGTCGTCGGTCAAAAAGTCATGCTGAAGATGAAAAATCGGCAGATTCGGATCTTCCACGACCAGGATCTTCTGGCCACCTACGAGGAACCGGCGACGAAGCGCAACGTCCTGGCCGATCCGCGCTTCTACGAGGAGCTCCGGCGGGACCGGGAGCAACTGAGGCGAAAATACGGCCGGTCCAAGGGCAAGGCCACCCGGGGCTTGATGAACGGAAGCCTCTGGCCCGAGGTTCATCACCGCCCGCTTTCCGAATACGAGTCGTTTGCCCAGGGAGGTGTCGCATGGAACAGCTGACTTGCGAACGTCTCCAGGACAACCTCCAGCGGTTGAAGTTGGCTCGGGCGGCGGAAGTGTTGGAAACGGTCGCCGGACGGGCCGGGGAAAACCAAGCCTCCTACCTCGCCTTCCTGGATCATCTCCTGGAGGAGGAAGTGGCAGCCCGGGAGAAACGGCGCCTCCAGACCGCTCTCAAGATCGCCGGACTCCCTTTTGCCAAGACCATCGAGGAGTACGACTTCGGTTTCCACCCCCATCTGGACAAGAAAACCGTTATGGAGCTTTTCGACCTGACTTTCCTTCCAAAACACGAAAACGTCGTTTTCCTGGGCCCGCCCGGCGTCGGCAAGACCCATCTGGCCATCGCCCTGGCCATCAAGGCCTGCAGTCACGGCTTCAAGGTCTACTTCACGACCATGCCGACGTTGATCGGCAAGCTCAAGGAGCCCCAGAGCAAAGGGAAGGCGTTCCTCTCGGCCAGCCTGGTGATCGTTGATGAGGTCGGCTATCTTCCGGTCGACAGCCGCGAGGCCTATCTCTTTTTCCAGTTCATCTCCTACCGGTACGAGAAGAGCTCGACGATCCTGACCTCCAACAAGAGCTTCGTCGACTGGCAGGAGCTGTTCGGCGACGCGGTCATCGCTTCGGCCATCCTCGACCGGCTACTCCATCACTCCCGGGTCGTCAACATCAAAGGTCACAGCTATCGGCTTAAAGATCACGGCTTCAGCAAACCGTCATATCCCAAGGAAGGAGGGGAAACCGTGTCCACCACGCCCGCCTAATCGCACCATGGTGGGTGGTACACTTTTCATTCTCGAAACTGGTACACTTTTTCATGCCCATTGACACTGGTCGATAAATGAACCGCCCTCAAGCTGACCGGCATGGTCGAAGGGCTGCGGGAGCAGATGGAAAGCCCCTCCTATCGGAAACTGTCGTTTGAAGAGCGGTTCGGGCTGCTTCTGGATCGGGAATGGAGCCTCCGCCGGCAGCGCTAACAGATCCGGAGGCTTCGGGTGGCCCATTTTCGGGAAACGGCCGTCATGGAGGACTTGGATCTCAGTTCCCGCCGGGGGCTGGATCGCGGCATGGTCATCAGTCTGGCCGAGGGTCAATGGATCCGGGACAAGCACAATCTCTTCCTCACCGGCCCGACGGGGGCCGGGAAAACCTTCCTGGCCTGCGCCCTGGGTAACGCCGCCTGTCGCTTAAGTTTTTCCGTCCGTTATTATCAAGCCGCCCGGCTTCTCCAAATACTGACCCTGGCCCATGCCGACGGCTCCTATCCCAAGATCCTGGCCGTTCTCGCCAAAACGCAGCTTCTGATCATCGACGACTGGTTGCGTAATCCCTTGTCCGAAGGCCAAACCCAGGACCTGCTGGAAATCGTCGACGACCGTTACCGGCAATCCTCAACCCTCCTGGTCTCCCAAATCCCGGTGGCCGACTGGCACGACCGGTTCGCCGCCCCGACTCTTTCCGACGCCATCATGGACCGCGTCATCCACAATGCTTACCGGATCGAGATCACCGGCGAGTCGATGAGAAAACGAAAATCCTTGACTCAATCCGGCCACCAGTGCCTATAATGAAATCCCAGCGTCGCTTCGCTCCGATCACTGGCCGTTTTCAACCGGAATCAGTGGCCGTTTTGCCCGGAATACGCATTTTTACCGACGGCGTCATGGAAAAAGCGGCTTAAACGGAGACCAGCAGGATATGCTCACTTCACCCCGTACACAACTTTTGACAATATCTCGCCGGAAAATCATAGAAAGTGAAGAGCACGTCCTCGTCTTTTCGCAGACAGTCCGTCGCTTTCCTCGACAACCTAATCGACAACCGGTTATCTCATCACATAATAACTTGCCCGAGCTTGTCCTTCACGTTTGACAACTTCCATGTCAAGCAATTTCCCTATTTCCTTGAGCGCCGCCACGCTCAATGCGGACATCGCCGCACGATTCGTCGCCTTCATCATGCACATGCTCATGCATAATCCGGCCTTCGGCAGTCAGGATATTTTCAGACCAGACCTGTTCGACATGAATCAAAGCACACTGCCGCGGACAAAAAGCGTAGTGTTGCAAAGCGGACAGTTGAATGAGGTCGTCCGGCTGAAACATACTATTAGCTAATTTCTCGTTTTGCGCCATTTGGCTTCACATAAATTTTAAAAACCATATATTTCTTCCGGTTTGAGACCATCTAGATTTTTTAATGTATAGCTACCATCAGGATTTATAGTTAGTGTTTTATGCACTTTTGCTGATGAATATTGACCAGGTTTACAGTTATGTTCCCACCAGATAACTTTTTGAACAGCCATACTTCCTTCCGGACGGGCAGACGATGCGTCATTTTCAAATAGTTTCGGAAGGATTGATTTAATGACCGTAGCATCTTCATCAGAAAAACCTGTACGTTCGGCAAGTTGTGGGTTCATGCTCCCGAAAGCAACATAAATACCGCTGTCAACACGGTGTTTCATGCCCATAGTGTCCGAACTACGCTTGCCATCTTTTGTTTCTTCCGCATTGACGCTTTTTGTAATCTGTGTGCTGGAAACACTCACTGGTTCAATACTAAAGGCAGACTGTATCGTTACCGGTCCGCGAATACCAATTGACACACCGGTATCGCCTTCAGATTCTGCCTCTTCTTTCTTTTTCCCTTTCTTGTCTGATTTAAAGGCGAATAACTGTCCAAAAGCGCGAACATCGATCCATGTCTCGCACGCTTTTTCAACTGTTTTCGAACTGCCAAGATCTTTGCCAAGTGCGGAGTCAGCCCTTGCCTTCAATGCTTTGAAATCATCATATTTGCGGTCATCAGATTGGACAAATACTCCTTGTCCCTTTTCTTTTCCCTGCTTTTTTAAGTCGACATATCTTTCCATCATACGGTCCCGGATTTTCCGTTTCAAACAAACATCTGTAATTTCACCTAAACCTTCGTAATCGGTACGTGGGCGATTCCCATTTAAAGGATCACCGTTTGGATTAGCATTCTTGACACTCATAATAATTGCAAAATCAATTTTCTTGCTCAGCGTAGTCATAAGCTTTTCTCCTTTTGTATTTTTTATTCGTTAGAATCGGTTTCCTGTTCATCTTTATCTTCTGCTGTTTTTAATATCCATTGACCTTTTTCACGCTTATGCTCATTGAGCCATTTGCGCTGGCAATGATATGCTAGTAAGAATTCGCCGCTAAGTCGACTATCTTGCAAGAACTCATCTGTTAGAAATTGGCATGAAATCTTGTCAATCAACTCAATGTAACCTTTGAGCAAACCAGGCACTTTTGCATT
>Ga0209718_1005023_pt1 | contig 10696 bp, 8 predicted proteins | sample AD_JPNAS1_MetaG_FD_184420 | JGI IMG/M metagenome (GOLD analysis project Ga0209718, IMG submission 184420) | Active sludge microbial communities of municipal wastewater-treating anaerobic digesters from Japan - AD_JPNAS1_MetaG (SPAdes) (version 2) | ecosystem: Engineered > Bioreactor > Anaerobic >... | reverse complement strand
TAGCCGTCCTCGCCTTCCGCCGTATAGAGACGCGTCCCCGCAACCTGCACGTCGAAAACACGCGACGGCCCCGCGAGTTCACCGATTTTCTTGAAGCCGCCTGCGGACTGAATTTCAAGCACATGCAATCCCGCATCACCACACGCGGCGTATACCACATCGCCCGTCACGGCCACCGCGCGCGCCTGTCCCGGCACCGACGGCTTCCAGACCCAAAACGCCTTCTCGTCCGTGGGATAGTCCTCCCGATACGACACGTTCGCGGGTGGCGCGCCCTGCGCGAACGTCTCCCGCGCCGCGCCTTTCGCAGGCAGCACCACGAGTCCGCAGCCCATGCCCCCCACGTACACGCAGCCATCGCCCACGGCCACGGACGCGATACAGCAACTCGGCCACTCCGGTTTTTTCGCCACAGGCGACAGCCAGCGGTCAACCACCTTCGGCTGCGCGGGATCGGCACAATCGACGGCGAAGAGACCGTTGTGGGTGGCGGCGCAAAACACGATGTCGGAATTCGCGCTCGTACGTGCCGTCCACATGTCAAGCCCGCGCTCATAGAACGGCGGATAATCCACGCGTCCGAGACGGCGAGGCTTCGTGGGATCGGAGACATCAAAAATGTCCAGGCCATGCCCGCAGCCCGCCCCCGGTTTCACCGCATTCCGGAAGCGCAACTCGTCCGAATCGAACGCTGGCAGTTTCGACACATCGCGGTTCTTCGCGTGATGCCCGGTCGCCGCGTAAAGACGCGTTCCCTTGAGCCACACGCCGTCGCCGTAACCGTAGAGGTCTTCGTACGCGACGCGCCGAATGTCGCGCAGGTCGCGCACATCGAACACCGTCAGTTTGCCCGACCCCCAGTCACCCGAATAGAGGTATCCGTCCTTGTACTTGACGCTCTGTGATTCATCCGTCTTGCGCATCGCGATATGTTGCGGATGATCGGGATCAGAGACATCGATGAACTCTACCCCGTTCTGGCGCTGACCGAGAAATACGACATCGCCGGCCACATCAACACCGGTCGCGAGTTCACAGCAGTCGAAACGCGAACGGACACGCGGGTGCACGGGATCCGTAGCATCCACAATCCACAACCCCGCCTCACGCGCGGAGACATACGCCATGCCATTACGGACGGCGATTTGCCGTACCCCACCGAGCCCCGCCACCTGTCCGAGCAACTTCGGCTCCAGCGGCTTCTGAACGTCGAACACATAAAAGTTGGGGCCTCCGCCAACGTATAAGCGCTCACCGTCCAAGCACACCGCCATGATGCGTTCAGACGTCCCCGCCACCGTGCGGGGTACCCCGAACACGCCATCACCCACTGCGGTAAGCGCGGCACAACACAACGCAAATGCAATCGTCGTTTTCATCTTTTCCCCAACAATTTAAAGTCTTTCACGGGTACCATCACGCCATCAACCGTGAACGGTTGCGCGGAGCGGTTCACCACGATCGCCTCGCCGTTCGCGTAATCGACGCGCACAACGCCGGGCGCGATCTCGCGGTGGCTCACCATCTCCTCGGTCATCAGGTGGCGCAACCCCTTGAATTGTTGCCACGCCTTCACGACGCCGTTGAAGTTGCCCTTGCCAATACCGTAGAAGATCGGTCGCCCGCCATATTCCACAAGAAGAAGGTTATGATCCTGATCAAGAACCTCTTGCGTGATCTTGTCGGGATTGGATAGAACAACGTCGTGAAACGCGAGTTCGAAGAACGGCACGAAACGGTCCACCTGTTTGGCGTACGCCTTGGGGCTTTTGGCCTGACGTTTCGCACGCATCGGCGCACACACGTAGTTGATGTAATCAACATAGCCGAGCATGTGATCCATACAGCACTCGCTCGCGAAGCCGCCAAAAAGCTCGTGGCAACGCTTCGCCACCTCGATCTGTACCAACATCTGCTCCTTCTTATTCGCGGGATGCTGTGGGTTACAGCAACGATAGGGTTGCACAGCCGAGAAGACATCGACATAGTGGCAGCCGCGAAAACCGAGCTTGGATATTTTTTCGAGATCGCCGGGAAGGAACGTCTCCCAGGCATTTTTCAAACACAGGTTGTACGCCTTGCCACCGCTCCAGACACCATTGAACTCGCGCGTGCCCTTCGGGCTGAGGCAGGCGATGTTGCCGTTGTCCCATAGCGGCGAGCAGGTGAAGCAGTCGGTGTAGTTCGAATGTCCGTCGATAATGTAGCCAAGTGCGCGGCCACCCTCGCAGAGGCGGCGGATGCCCGCTTCGCCACCCGGCCCCTCCTCCAAAGGGAACGTCGCGGGGCAACGTCCGTCGTAGCCGCCCGTCTGCCAACCCGCCACACAAAGCGCCACATTCTCGACGCCCGCCTCCTTGAGTTGCTTCAGATAACTCAGCGTCTCGTCGTATGTGCGGTGCGTCCGGATGGGCGGCTCCGTCTCCGGCGTGAAGTCGGTCTTGTTCTTGGGATCCCACGGTTTTGAGGCATGCGACTGGCGGAGGGCAATCGAGTCCGCGAGCGTCTGGAGTTCAGGCCGCTCCTTGATGCGTTCCTTGAGCGTACGCACGGCAGGATCGTGCGCGAACTTGTAGCTGCGGTAGACCTTCGCCATTTCGTTGTAGTCCGCCTCCTGCGGCAGCCGGTAGAAGATCACCGTCATGTCCTCATAGGGCGGGAAACCGATCTCGGCAATGTTCCAAGAGGGGTACATTGCATAGTCGCCGTTCTCCGCCTTGAGGAAGAGGTCGTGCTCGAAACGCATGCCCTCCATGATCGCGATGAACGTGTCGCGCGGTGTTTTCATCGCATAATACGGCATGTAGATCCAGCCGCGGTGGGCCATCCACACCAGCGAGTCCTTGTTGAAATCGAAGACAAGTCCGCGCTGAGAAAGCGCAAAGCCAGCCTCGTCCTTCTTCGCCGTCGCGATCGGGCTCCTCACCTCCACGGCCATCACCCCCGGCACGAGATCGGAGCGCTTCACTGTGAACGCCACACCGCCGTCCGCGCGCGCCACAGGCACGAGATCGAACTCCTTCACAATAGCATTCTTCTCGCCGCGCATCACAGCCCGCGCTGTTATGGGGCGCGGTGCGAGCGTCGGCATCGGCGGCAGAGCCCGCGCAGGGGCTTCGGCACTGTACGCCCCCGCGACCCCGCCAAACAAAACCAACATGCAAAACGACAGACGCCATGCTGTCCGCACAGACGGCCCAACCATACTTCGAGTGTGCACAGGTAATCCCTCTTTAGAAAGTACTGCGGATCATACACTTTCCTTCTGTATTCAGCAACGCCGCGTAATCCGCGGCCAAAACAACTTCCAGTTGACAGTCGCGGGGGGGCTTTGATAAATTGCACCCCCGTTATGGGACAACAACTAAGAAAGCGTGCGAAGCGCCAGCGTCGCGTCGCCCGTAAAAAGCGAATCAAAGAGCGTTTGCGCGCCGGGATGAAAGAATAGCCCTTTATCCAAAGGTGCGATGGCCGAGTGGTTAGGCAGAGGTCTGCAAAACCTCGAACAGCGGTTCAATTCCGCTTCGCACCTCCATTTGAACCGCTGACTTTCGCCTTGGCGTTAAGTGAGCGGTTTTTTCTTTTTCCGAAAGAGGATGCAGCATGATCGATGCGGCGTTTGTTAACCAGTATTTTGAAACCCACCGGCAGGCGATCTTGGATGACTGGTTCGCGCTGTTGCGTATCCCGACGGTCGGCGCGGATCCCAAGCGGCTGGGCGACTGCGCGCGCGCGACGGCGTGGTTAAAGCAGTTCCTGAAGCCGCTGGACTTTGAGGTGGAGATCCTGACGCCGGGACGCGGTCTGCCGGTGCCGGTGTTGATCGCGGAACGACCGGGACGCGAGGGCGCACCGACGGTGCTCTTCTATGGGCACTATGACGTGCAGCCGGAGGATCCGCTGAGTGAGTGGCGTACCCCGCCGTTCGAGCCGACGCTGATCGAGGGGCGCGTCTATGCACGCGGCGCGCAGGACAACAAGGGGCAGGTGTTCGGCTTCCTGCAGGGCGTGAAGGCCCTGATCGAGGCGGGCGAGAGCCTGCCGACAATCAAGCTGGTGCTGGAGGGGCAAGAGGAGAGCGGCAGCTCAGCGCTGAATGACCTCGCGCCGGTCCTGAAGCAGCGCCTGAAGGCCGATGTGATGATGGTCAGCGACACGGCGTGCGGGCCGGACGACCAGCCTGCGATCGTAGCCGGTCTTCGTGGGGTGCAGCACTTTACCGTGACGCTGACCGGCCCCGCCTACGATCTGCATTCGGGCGAGCACGGCGGCGTGGCACCCAATCCGGCGCAGGGCATGGCGGCGTTGCTCGCCTCGTTGCATACGGCGGAGGGAGCGATTGCCGTGGAGGGATTCCGCGACCGCGTGCACCATCCCTCGGAGGATGAGATGGCGATCGCGCGGCAAGGCATGCTGACGGACGAGCAGTACGCGAGCGTGATCGGCTGTCCGCCTGCGGGTGGGCAGCAGGGGCTGGAGGCAGTGGTACGCGGCTGTTTCGAACCGACGATTGAGATCAACGGCATCCACTCGGGCTACGGTGGACCGGGCTCGAAGACGGTGATTCCGGCGAAGGCGGTGGCGAAGCTCAGCACACGGCTGGTGCCGGATCAGCGACCGGAGGAGACGTTCGAGGCGGTGCGCAAGCATCTCGAAGCGCATTGTCCGCGCGGCATGACACTGACGATTTCGGAGGCGTGCGCGGGCGCGCAGGGTTTTCGGCTGCCGCTCAACTCACCGATCTTCCGGCTAGCGGCAGATGTGCTGGGGCAAATGGACACGCGCGGCGCGGCCTTCCGTTGGGCGGGGGCGTCGATCCCGGTGGTGGCGCGGCTGCATCAGATCACCGGCGCGGCACCGTTGCTGGTGGGTTTCGGTCGCGAGGAAGATAAGATTCACTGCCCGAATGAGTCGTTCGGGCTGGATCAGTTCGTGAGCGTGATGACGTGGTCGGCGCTGATGTTGAAGGCGTTAGCGGAATGCTAGCGCGCCCCACGCACACGGAGGCGCGTGGGCACGAGGGGGAGTCTGGTGCAAGGCGGGCGCAGAGCAGCACCCGCAGTACCGGCAAGATCGGCAGTGCCGGGACCACGCCACGAGAGGGAGCGGCGTAAACGCCGCCCACAGGACAAGCGACGATAACGATGAAAACTAAAACTAAAACTCTGCACCTCTACGTCTCTGCGTTAAAAAAACCGCGCACGGCGCGTTTGGCGCTGGTGCTCGGCGTTGCACTGGGCGTTTGCGCCAGCGCTGCTGGCGTTGATCAGGTGCGGCTGGACATGTTTTTCTCGACGGGCTGCACGGAGTGTGAGCGGGTAGAGCGGGAGGTGCTGCCGGAGCTGGAGGATCTGTTCGAGGGGCTGTATGAGCTGGTCCGGCATGACATGTTGTTGCCGGAGACGATTCCGCTGCTGGTGGCCTATCAGGAGCGGTGTAACAATCACGATAACGGACGCGTGTCGATCGTGGTGGATCATACGATGTTTCTCTCGGGGTATGAGACGATCGCCAGCGAGTTGCTGGAGCGTGTGAATGCGGCGTTAGAGGCGCGACAGGATCCAGCATGGCGCATGCCGCAAGCACCAGATCTCTCAGAAGACGAGGCGGATGAGGTGGTGCGCCGTAAGGCGAGTGGACTGACCTTCTCGGTAGTGGCTTTCGGCGGTTTGCTGGATGGCTTCAATCCGTGCGCGATCTCAACATTGATTTTCTTTATGAGCGTTTTGGTGGTAGCGCGGGCGGCACCGCGTACGCGGTTGTTGGTGGGCGTCTCTTTTATCACTGCCTCGTTTCTGGTCTACATGAGTCTTGGGCTGGGCATCTACTACGTGTTCCGCCAGACGCCGAGTTTCACGACAGTGAAGCGAGTGGTGGAGACCGTATTGGGGCTCTGCATGATCCCGCTGGCGTTGCTCTCGTTCCGCGATGCCTTCCGTTTCCGCAAATCGCAGCGGGCGGATGATGTGACGTTGCAGATTCCCAAGGCGTTCAAGACGCGTATCCACAACATCATGCGCAGTCGCCTGGGCACGGGGGGATCGATTCTGGGCGGTCTGGTGACAGGCGCAGGGGTGACGGTGCTGGAGAGCGTCTGCACGGGCCAGAGCTATGTGCCGGTACTGATGTACATGCTCAAGAAGGAGTGCTCCAATCTTTACGTCTGGTTGCTGTTGATCGTCTATAACCTGCTCTTTGTGTTGCCGCTGGCGACGGTCTTTGTCTGTTTTCACCGCGGCATGCAGTTGACGGCGCTGATCGAATGGAGCAAGCATAACCTGGTGGTTGTCAAGATCCTGTTGGGGCTCTTTTTCAGCGCCATGGCAGTGCTGCTGCTCGCGTAGCGCGGGCGAAGCAGCACCCGCAGTGTCGGCAGGTTCGGGAGTACCGGTAGTGGCGGCGTGAACGCCGACCACAAAACTTTCAAGTGAGGCGAGGCCCAAAATGAACGACGACAAGTATGCGCTATTGGATAGCGGCGACGGTCGTAAGCTGGAGCGGTTCGGGCGCGTGGTGCTGTCGCGGCCGTGCGCGCAGGCGGTGTGGAAGCCGACGCTGTCGATCGAGACGTGGGTGCGCGCGGATGCGACCTTCGACCGGACGGAGGGCAATCAATGGCACAATCGCGGAGCGCTGCCTGACGAATGGACGATCCGCGTGAGCGGGATTGTCTTCCGGCTTTCGGGGACCGATTTCGGACATCTGGGGGTCTTTCCGGAGCAGCGCGCGCAGTGGCATTGGATCCGCGACACGGTGCAGCGGGCCTGCGCGGCGCGCGGACGGGCGGTGCGCGTGCTGAATCTTTTCGCCTATTCGGGCGGCTCGACACTGGCGGCGGCACTGGGCGGCGCGGAGGTGTGTCATTTGGACGCCTCGAAGGGCATGGTGCAGTGGGCGCGTGACAACGCCCGGCTGAACGGCTTGGAAACACACCCGATCCGCTGGATTACCGATGACGCGCACAAGTTCCTTTGCCGCGAGGTGCGGCGCGAGCGGCGTTATGACGCGGTGATTCTGGACCCGCCGACTTTCGGGCGCGGCCAGAACAACGAGTTGTACAAAATCGAGAAAGATCTGCCAGAGACGTTACGGCTCTGCCGCGAGTTGCTATCGGACGCGCCGCTCTTCATGTTGCTCAGCGCGCATACGCCGGGCTATACGCCGGTGGTGCTGGGCAATGTCTTGGGGCAGGCGGTCGAAGGACTGGGCGGCGGGATCGAGAGCGGCGAGATGGTGTTGAGCGGTGCGGAGGGGCAGGTGCTGCCGACGCCGTGCGGGGCGTATGCGCGGTGGCGCGCCTGAACGCGCGCCACCGCGATTTAGGAGTTAGGATTTAGGAGTTAGGAGTTGGCACTGCGGCGGGGCTCACGTCTCATGTCCCTTGTCTCATGTCGCCCGGCGGCGTGAACGCCGCCTACAGAACTTGAAAGGAACTTAACGCATGCTGTCACGGGTTTATTCGGGCGCGGTCTATGGGGTCAATGCCTACGCCGTGGAGATCGAGGTCAACGCAGTCGGTGGGGAGCCGCAATTTGTGATCGTGGGGCTGCCGGACGCCGCTGTGCGCGAGAGCAAGGACCGCGTCTGGACGGCGATCCACAACGCCGGCTTCCGTCCGACACCCGGTCGCAACACGATCAACCTCGCGCCTGCGGATATCAAGAAGGAGGGACCGGTCTACGATCTGCCGATCGCGGTGGGGCTGGTCGCCGCCACCGGTCAGGCCGAGATGCCGCAGATCGAGCGTTACGCGATGATCGGCGAGCTGGCGTTGAGCGGCGAGGTGCGCCGTGTGCGCGGCGTGTTGCCGGTGACATTGGAGATGCGTCGCCAAGGGATGCGCGGCATTCTCGTGCCTGCGGACAACGCCGAGGAGGCGGCGGTGGCCGAGGGCATCGATGTCTTCGCGGTGCGCCATCTGCGCGAGGCGGTCGATTTCCTCGCGGGCAACCTGAAACTGGAGCCTTTCCGCGTGGACATCGCCGAATTGATGGAGCGCGAGCGGCGGCATGTCGAAGACTTTGCGGATGTCAAAGGGCAGGAGAGCGCCAAGCGCGCGATCGAGGTGGCGGTCAGCGGCGGCCACAACATCCTGATGATCGGTTCGCCCGGTACCGGTAAGACGATGCTGGCGCGGCGCATCGCCTCGATCCTGCCGGAGATGACGCTGGATGAGGCGCTGGAGGCGACGCGCATCCACAGCGTGGCGGGTACCCTCAAGAGCCATCAGGCGCTGGTGCTGCATCGACCCTTCCGTGCGCCGCACCATACGATTTCAGACGCGGGGCTGTTGGGCGGCGGCACGCATCCGCTGCCGGGCGAGGTGAGTCTGGCGCATCGCGGAGTGCTCTTCCTCGATGAGCTGCCGGAGTTTCACCGCAACGTGCTGGAGGTGTTGCGCCAGCCGCTGGAAGATGGGCGCGTCACGATCGCGCGCGCGGCGGCCACGCTCGATTTCCCCTCGCGCTTTATTCTGGTCGCGGCGATGAACCCTTGTCCGTGCGGCTATGCCGGCGATCCCAAGCGCGAGTGCCGATGCAGCTCGCAGAAGATCCAGACCTACCGTAACAAGATTTCCGGGCCGTTGCTCGACCGCATCGACATTCACATCGAGGTGCCGCCGGTGCGCTATCACGACCTCAGCTCGCTGGCGCGCGGCGAATCCTCCGAGGTCATCCGTGCGCGCGTGGCGGCCTGCCGCGCGGTGCAGCGCGAGCGCTTCGCGCGCTCGCCGCATGTCGCCTGCAACGCCGCGATGACGCCGCGCGACGTGCAGAACTTTTGTCGGCTCGACGGCGATGCCGCCGACCTGCTGAAGATGGCGATGAGTGAGTTGAATTTCAGTGCGCGCGCCTACGACCGGATCATCAAGGTGGCGCGTACGATTGCCGATATGGCCGGTGCTACCTCAATCGGTGCCGTCCATATCTCCGAGGCGATCCAGTACCGGTCGCTGGATCGGATGATGTGGCATTGAAGAAACTAAAGCCACAAAAAAGCGCCGGGATTGACCCCCGGCGCTTTTTAGTTTTTACCCTCACTGGTAGCGATCCCTGTAGCCGCCCGGCAGGGGCATGGTGCCTTCCCAGCCGGCCGGCGCGGCCCACGGCATATCAGTCTCGTTCGGGTTGTCGGCCATGCATCCGGCGAGCCCGAGCAGGGCGAGCGCCACGGGCAGGAGACAGAGGCTACGGATCGTCAGGCTCGTCTCAGAAGAAGACGACATCGCCTTTCTCCACCGGTGTCTGCTGCCAGTCGTTCAGGATATCGGCGACCACGAAGTTCTTGCCGCGTACGGCTTGGCGCAGTTTGATGCGCGTGACGAACTCGCCGGCGGCGCTTTGACGGCCGGTGCGGCGCACGTTCATCTCGAGTTGTGGCAGGGCGTGCTGACGCTCGGGGCCGAGCAACTCGGTGATGGCGTCGTCCGAGAGTTCGATGATCGCGAACTTCAGCTCGTCGTTGGCCTCGATGATCTTGCCCTTGTCACCGGCGGAAGGAGCCGTGGCCACGCCCGAATCCCGCGCGGGGCCGGTGCCGGGGCCCGAACTCTTGCCAGCCCACTTCTTCTTCAACTCTTCGTACTGCTCGCGCATTTTGGCGAGATCCTCGGTCAAGTTGACCTTGTCCTCGTTCAGCGTCTCGATTGTGTTCTTGGCGTCGGCGAGTTCGGCGGTGAGTTCCCGCTTCTCGGCGGTGAGCCGGGTCACGCGCGTATCCAACTCCGCTTTTTCGGCGGTGAGGGTGACGACCTTCTCTTTTTCGCCCTTCAACTCCACCTTGGCGGCGCGGCCGTCGGTCTTGAGTTTGTTGATCTCATCGACCGAGGCGGTGAACTGATCGCGCATCTTGGTGAGTTCGGCGCGCGTCTTGTTGAGAGAGGCCTGCTGGGCCTTGGCACGATCAAAGAGCTGGTTCATCAGCTCCTGCATGGTGCCGGGGCCCTTGGTGTCGGGCTTGTTATCCACGGGGTCGAGGACATAGTTACCTTCGCTATCGACACGATAGAAGCTGCGGAGCTGCAGGCGCTTTTCGGTGTTGCCGAAATCGAGCGTGGGCAGGTTCTGCTGCTCCAGCTTGATCGGGTACCCCTCCAGCATTGCCTGCTTCTCGGGATTTGTCAGCTCACGGTCGGAGACTTCGGAGACGTCTTTCATCACGCTTGGCGCGTCGGCCTCGGCGGGATCTTGCCCCTCGATCGTCTTTGCCACTTTGATGAATGTCTCCTCGAGCACACTGTTGCGTTTCGTCAACAGCTCCCGTTTTTCGAACAACTTGTGAGCAAAAAACAGGGACACAGCACTCAGGATCAGGATGATGATAACCAACACACGCAGCACTTTAGCCATTTCAAAACCTCAAGATTAACGGATGACACGTTTACGCGTATGGTCAAAAGGTAATTCAAACTGGGCCGAACTGCAACAACAAACTGCAAGTGAGGCACAATTTTTTTTTGTGGTTTGAAATTGACCTTGGCGCGCCACCTCCGTACAATTGCCCTTCATTATGAGTAAGAAGCGTTCCAAGATTTTTGGCTGCTGGCTTGTTGGGCTGTTAAGTGTGGGTATTCCCCTGTGCGGGGCGTTCGCGCAGACCGCCGCCGAAGAAGAGGCGTTAAACGAAGAGCTGAAGTACATTGAGCTCTTGCAACAGATGCGTATGCCGGATATTGCCGATAAGGTGATCGCCGAGA
>Ga0209718_1005016_pt1 | contig 10707 bp, 7 predicted proteins | sample AD_JPNAS1_MetaG_FD_184420 | JGI IMG/M metagenome (GOLD analysis project Ga0209718, IMG submission 184420) | Active sludge microbial communities of municipal wastewater-treating anaerobic digesters from Japan - AD_JPNAS1_MetaG (SPAdes) (version 2) | ecosystem: Engineered > Bioreactor > Anaerobic >... | reverse complement strand
AAACGAACCAATCCCCTTTTGAAGCGGCTCTCCGATGAAACGGGCATTCCCCTCGTCGCCACCAACGACATCCACTATATCGAGCAATCGGATGCGAACGCCCACGATCTGCTCCTCTGCGTGGGAACCAATGCGAAGAAGCATGATCCGGATCGGATGCGCTTCCCCAACGACCAGTTCTACCTCAAAAGCCAAGAGGAGATGATCGCTCTCTTTAAGTGGGTACCCGAGGCGATCGAGAACTCCGTCGAAATCGCCCGGCGGTGCAATCTGGAAATCAAATTTCCCGGCCCTCAGCTGCCGGTTTTCGACGTGCCTGCGGGACATGAATCCCCTGCCGCGTACCTGAGGAGCCTCGCCCGTGAAGGGCTTGCCAACCGCTATGAGGTCGTCACCGACGAGTTGACCGAGCGCCTCGAGTACGAACTGGGGGTGATCATCTCAATGGGCTTCGAGGGATACTTCCTCATCGTGATGGATTACATCCGCTGGGCGAAGCAACAGGGGATCCCCGTCGGACCGGGGCGCGGTTCGGGGGCGGGATCCCTCGTCGCATACTCCCTCGACATCACCAACGTCGATCCGATCAAATACAACCTGCTTTTCGAGCGCTTCCTCAACCCCGAGCGGGTGAGCATGCCGGACTTCGACATCGACTTCTGCTTCGAACGAAGAGGAGAGGTGATCAACTACGTCACGGAAAAATACGGAATCGACCGCGTTGCGCAGATCGCCACCTTCGGAACCCTCAAAGCGAAAGCGGTGGTGAAGGATGTCGCCCGGGTTCTCGATATCAGCTTCGATGAGTCCAACCGGATCGCGAAGATGATTCCCGACGACCTCGGGATGACGCTGAGCAAAGCGTTCGAGCAGTCGCCGGATCTGGTCGAACTGGAACGGAAGGGGGGCGTGTACGCCGAGCTCTTCGATGCGGCCCGGCGGCTTGAAGGGATGGCCAGGCACATCTCGACCCACGCCGCCGGAGTGGTGATCGGAAGGGAGGATCTCACTCATTATGTTCCGCTGCACCGGGATGCCCGAACCGGCGCGATCTCCACGCAATACTCGATGGAGCTGCTGGAACCGTGCGGTCTGGTGAAGATGGACTTTCTTGGGTTGAAGACCCTCACCATGATCCGGCACGCCCAGACTTTGATCCGGGCCAAGGATCCTTCCTTCTCGATCGAAGCGATCGACGAGGAGGACAAGGCGACCTTTGAGATGCTCGGCCGCGGCGAGTCCAGCGCGATCTTCCAGTTTGAAAGCCCCGGAATGCAGAACGTCCTCAAAGAGGCGAAACCCACGACGATCGAAGACCTTGTCGCCCTCAACGCCCTCTATCGTCCCGGGCCGATGGCGTTCATTCCCCAGTACATCGCCTGCAAGCACGGCCGTCAGCCGATCACCTATGCCGATCCCGAACTGGAAGAAGAACTGAAGAACACCTACGGGGTCATCGTCTATCAGGAGCAGGTGATGAAAGTCGCCCAGATCATCGCCGGCTACTCTCTGGGAGCCGCGGATATCCTCAGGCGGATCATGGGCAAGAAGAAGGTTCATGAGTTGGAGGCGGAAAAAGTGAAGTTCGTCGCTGGCGCGCTCGCCTTGGGCCGGAGCAAGGAGCATGCGATCGAGATCTTCGAGATGCTCGAGCCGTTCGCCAACTACGGCTTCAACAAAAGCCACGCCCTCGCCTACTCGGTCATCGCCTATCAGACCGCCTACCTGAAGGCGAACCATCCCGCCGAGTTCTGGGCGGCGAACCTCACCAACGAGATGAGTAACCCCGACAAGTTCAGCGAGTACCTCCAGACGGTTCGGGCGGCGGAGATCGAGATCCTTCCGCCCAGCGTGAACTACTCGCTTCGGGCGTTCGCCGTCGTGGACGGAAAGATCGTCTACGGCCTCGCAGGAATCAAGCACGTCGGCGAAGGGGTCGTGGACGCGATCGTCACCGAACGCGACGCCAACGGTCCGTACACAGACTTGATTGATTTCCTGACCCGCCTCGACTCCAGAGTGACAAACGCCAAGGTGATGGAGTCCCTGATCAAAGCGGGGGCGTTTGATGAGCTGGGGACCAACCGTCCCACATTGCTGGAGAACCTTCCCGATGCGGTCGCCTCCGTCCAACGAAAGAAAGAGTTTTCAGCATATGGGCAAATCTCCCTCTTCGATGAAGAGAGCGAGGAGATGATGGACTCGTTCGTAATGAAGGAGGTGGAGGATTGGTCGACTCAGGAAAAGCTGGAAATTGAAAAATCCCTCCTCGGCTTCTATGTAAGCGGACACCCTCTCGATCGCTATCGCAGCGCGATCAAAACCCGGGTGACGGTCGACACCGCCCGGATGGAGCACATCCCCTTGGGCCAACAGACCAACATCATCGCGCTGCTCACCCAGCTCAAACCGCATGTTACAAAGCGGAACGACACGATCGCGTTCGTCCAGCTTACCGATCTGAACACCTCCTTCGAAGGGGTGATCTTCGCCGATGAGTATGAACGGGTCCGCCACTTCCTCCAAATCGACCGAATCTACGGCTTTGAAGGAACCTTTGACAAGCGGGGCAATGGAGATGAACGAATCTCCTTCCGAATCGACAGCGTCAAAACCGATCCCAACGAGCTGGCTCCCCGGGCGGTCAGCCGCTGCCACGTCCTGTTGGAGAAATCCTTCTGCACCGCCGAGCAGATCACTCGTCTGAGGGATGCGGCGCTCGACTTCGGCGGTTCCTGCACCCTGTATCTTTACTTCAAGGAACAGGGCCGAACGCTCCCCTCCCTTGTCGAATGCGGACGGGAGTTTTCAGTCCGGTGCACGGCCGATTTGGCCATTGAGCTGAAAAAGAATTCCGCAGTCTTGGACGTTTGGTTCGACTAAGAGTATGATAGAGCCAAGGAGTGTTCGATCGATATGCAGCAAACCCCCACGGTCTTGATGACAATAGCAAATCTTTTAGCCAGCCTCCTGTCGCTGTATTCGCTTCTCATCTGGATTCGAATCATCCTTTCATGGCTGAAGACCGGTACGGAGAATCCTCTAGCCTACTATCTCGGAAAGATCGTGGATCCGTACCTCTCATGGTTCAAGGGGATTCGCAGTCTTGTCCGCCCCCGGTTCGATCTGACTCCGCTTGTAGCCCTTGCAGTCCTTTCAGTGATCCAATCCCTCTTAAGGCTCTTTGGAAGCTACGGGACCATCACCGTCACGATGGTGATCGCCCTGCTGCTTCAGACCCTCTACTCCTACATCGTCCATCCGATTCTCTTCTTCTTTTTCATCCTGCTCGTCGTTCGACTGTACTTCTGTTATAAACGCTCGATCCACTCAATCACCTATATCGCGCTGCTCGACTCCCTGATCGGGGGGCTTTTGGATTGGACCCATCGAACCTTCTATGCCCGTCAAACGGTGAACGACCGGAAGTTGGTGATCTCAAGCCTGGTCGTCCTGATCATCGCATGGATCGGTTCCTCCCTTCTGCTCCGCCTCCTGCTTTCGTTGCTCACTAAAACAGGAATCTGACGATGACCTATCTCCGAACGATCACCGATCCGGTTGCCAAGCTCGGCGGCGTGGGTCCGGCGGCGACCAGATCATATGCGGAGCTGGGCATCCACACCCAGAGCGAGCTGTTGCTCCTCGCCCCGCGAACGTGGGAAGACCGTTCAACGGTGCGTCCATTGGGCAGCGTGCAGGACGGCCAGGTCGCCAACACCCTCGTGGAGGTGCTCAGCCACTCCTATTTCGGGTTGAAAAAAGGGATGAAACGGACCCTCAAGATCATCGTCCGCGATGTCAGCGGCCTTGGCGACGGGCGCCTTTCGCTCCTCTGCTTCGGCCGGAACTTTCTGGAAAAGACGATCAAACCGGGAAGGATCTATTATCTTTGGGCTCCGGTTGCGATCAAGGGTTCGGAGAAGCAGGCCGTTCAATTCGAACTTCACCCCGCCACCGAGGACGGGGATTTTCCCCCGCAGTTCAGGAAGATTCTTCCCGTCTATCCGCTGCGCGGTTCCCTTACCCAGCGCCTCATCCGGGCGAACATCCGGCAGGTTCTCACCCGGTGCGGAGCGTTCATCAATGAACTGCCCGAGTCGCTGATGAAGGAGCTGGATCTTCTATCGACCGACGAGGCGATCCGCACCTACCACTTCCCCCCGAATCTTCAGCAACTTGCCCGGGCCCGAAGAACGCTCGCCTTCACCGAATTGTTCTACCTTCAGCTCGTAGCCCGACGAAAGCCGAGAAAGAAACCGGCCAAGCCGGCGATTCCCGGTGACTTGGAGCTTCGCCTCATCGAGCGCCTTCCCTTCGCCTTGACGAACGATCAGCTGGCCGCGCTGAAAGAGATCCGCGAAGACCTCGGTGCGGAGGAGCCGATGAACCGTCTGCTTCAGGGGGATGTGGGCTCGGGAAAAACTCTGGTCGGATGGATCAGCGCCCTGAAGATCATCGCCGAAGGGGGTCAGGTGGCGTTCATGGCCCCCACCGAGCTCTTGGCCCGGCAGCACGCCGAGAGCGGGGCGGCGCTGTTGGAACCCTTGGGAGTCCGTCTGGCGTTTCTCACCGGCTCGGTCAAACCGAAAGAGCGCTCTTATCTGCTGACCGCCTTGCAACGGGGAGAGATCGACCTGTTGGTGGGAACCCATGCCCTCTTCAGCGAGAGCGTGACATTCAGGAACCTCCGGTATGTGATCATCGACGAGCAGCACCGCTTCGGGGTGGAGCAGCGCCTCGCTCTCCTCGGCAAGGCGACGGAGCCGCACCTCCTGCTGATGACCGCCACCCCGATTCCCCGAACCCTTTCCCTCACCGTCTTCGGGTCGCTGAACATTTCGACCCTTCGGACGATGCCGCCGGGGCGCAAGCCGGTCATCACCCTTCTGGTGAAAGAGGAGAGTAGGCCTCGGATGTACAAGTCGGTCGGAGTCGAGTTCACCCGGGGTCATCAGGCGTACTTCATCTATCCCCGGATCGATGACAGCGGACAGAGCGACCTTCGGGACGTGGCGGGCATGTACGAGTTCCTCAAGCAGCAGTATCCCGGCGTTCCCTCGGCGTTGATCCACTCCAAGCTGGATGAGGAGGAGAAGGTGGCGATTCTCGAAGCGTACCGGAAAGGCGAGCTCTCCTATCTTGTCTCCACCAGCGTCGTGGAGGTCGGCATCGACATTCCCAACGCCACCTGCATGATCATCGAGCATGCCGATCGCTTCGGACTTGCCGCCCTGCACCAGCTGCGCGGGCGGGTCGGGCGCTCCGCCCTGCAATCCTATTGTTTCCTCGTCTTCTCCGACGAACTGACCGAAGAGGCGAAGAAGCGCCTTCAGGTGATGAAGGATTCCACCGACGGGTTCCATATCGCCGAACAGGATCTCATCATCCGCGGTCCCGGCGAATTGACCGGTCGGGCTCAAAGCGGCTACCTGAATCTGGCCTTCGCCTCGCTCTCGGATGATCTGGAGCTGATCGAACAGGCCAGGGCGGCCTCGGACCGGATCCTTCAAGTCGACAGCGGCTTCCTTGCCCCCGAAAATACGATCATCCGCTCAGTCCTCAGTGAAGCTCCACCGTTTGAAGCCGGGCGGAGCGAAGCGTAGAGTCCTCTGGAGCAAACTTTCGAAAACCACTAGGATGAACCCATGCGTGTAACAGGAGGCCTCTACCGAGGAAGGAAGATCGTCTGCCCGCCCGGCGTCATTCGTCCGGCTATGGACCGGATGCGCGAGTCAATGTTTTCAATCCTCGGAAACCAGGAGGGAACGGCCTGGCTTGATCTCTTCAGCGGAAGCGGATCCATCGGCATCGAAGCCGCCAGCCGCGGAGCCGGTCTTGTCCATCTGGTGGAGCGGGACCGGGGCAAGAAAGAGACGATCATGAAGAACATCGCCTTCGTCGAGACCCCGATCAAGCTCTTCATAAGCGATGTCTTCCGATTTCTTACGCAGGCGAAGATCGCATATGATGTCGTCTATGCCGATCCCCCCTTTCCTATGGAAGAGAAGATCCGCCTCCTTGAAGCAGTTGAACGAAACAAGATCCTCAAAGCGGAAGGATTGTTTATCATCCACTACCCGGTCGAAGAGAAAGCACAGTGGCCGGAGCAGCTGGGCGATCTTCTCTTCATCGATGAACGCTCATACGGCCGCAGCACCCTGCGGTTCTATAAAAGGAAAAAAAAGATGAATCACAATGATCCGGTCGCAATCAGCGCCGAAAACATCGCAAGCTTGCGATTTACCACGTACAGCTTTGAAACCGACAGCCTGGGGGCAGCCCAGACGGCGTTCTACCTCCGCATCGTCCAGGAAGCGGCCGGTTTGCACGCGGCGATGAGAGGCTGCTCGATCATGGATCTGCACGCCGAGGGCAAGACGTGGGTGATCACCCGGAACCGAATCGAGATCTTCGGCTACACCCGGTGGAATGAACAGATTCATGTGAACACCTGGGCCCAGGAGCCGATCCGGCTTCACCTGCCCCGGATCGTCGAAGGCTATGCCTCCGACGGTTCTCCGCTCTTTCAGGCGAAGACCTTCTGGGCGGTCATCGACCTGAAGAACTCCCGCCCGCTTCGGCCTCAGGAGATGAACGAACGGATCGGATTGCTGAAAGATTCCTCCCGAGCCATCGATATGAATCTCCCGAAGTCAACCGTCGATTTTGAAACCCTTCATCAACTGGGAAGCTATGCGCCGCGGGTCACCTATCTTGATACCGACCGGAATCAGCACATCAACAACGTCTCCTACCTCTCGTGGGTTCTTGAGGCGCTGCCGGCGAAGTTCCGAACAACCTACAAGGTCAGGAGCGCGGATGTGCTCTACCAGAAGCAGACCTTCCTTGACGATCTGCTCTTCGTCCATACCTATGCAGCCGATGAAGAGGGATACAACGAAGAAACGCCCTCTCTGGTCAGCACGATCGTCCGAAAGACGGCCGACGGCGCCGAAGAGATCGTCTTCACCGCCCACACCGAATGGAAGAAGCGAAGCGAGTTCTAGAGGAAGACTTTTCTGAGGACGGGATCCTTTCCCAAGAGCAGGCCGATCTCCTCTTTGACCGGACGAAATCCTCTCTTGGAGCTTGCGCTGAAGTAGCAGTACACGCATCCTTCATCCTCTTTATAGCGGGCATCGCATGAAATGATATAACGGCTCGCCCACCCCTCTGAAGGAGGACTCAGGATCCGGGGCCGTGTTGAAGGGAGCCAATTCACCCCGTCGACGGATTCAAGTTGAATAAGGCTGGTGGAGCTTTTCTTCAACTCCCTATCCCAATACTTCCCGCATTGGAGGGCGACGTACCCGTCGCTCGCCTTCAGGACCCGGACGGAACCGACGGCAAGCGATCGGTTCGGGTCATCTCCGTCCGGTTCGATCAAGGGCCTGCCATGGTTGGCCAACCGGTACGGACCAAGGAGGTCTGAAGAGGTCGCCGAAGCGAAGTAGCGGCTCGATTTATGCCTGCTGTCCTCAAGCACGATGTGGGAGGCGCCGAAGAAAAGGGTGTAGACTCCTCCATCCTTGAACAGCTGAGGGCGGGAGACCCGGGGCCGGCCCAGGCCGTCGGCGGCGAAGGGGATCTCCCGACTGTCGAGGATGATCTTCGGTTCGCTGAACAGGATCAGATCGGCGGAGGAACGCATTTCGATGCGACTGTGGCTGACCCGATCTTTCCGTTTCCGCCTTGCGAAGATCGAATCGATCTGCGAAGGGATCGCATCATGTTTCTCGTAAATCAGGTAGTACATCCCATCCTCCATGTAGAGGGATGGAGAGTGTCCCCGCAGTTCGATCATCTTGCGCGGCTCCCAGCTGATTCCGTTTTCACTGATGAAATGAACGATTCCAAGAAATGTATGCCCGAAGAGGTGCCACTTCTTGTCCGGCGATTCACCGGGCAGCAGAATCGACGGATCGCCGAGCCGGTTCATGTACCAACTGCTGTTGATGACCGGCTCATCGCTGAATGGGTACCACGAAAGCTTGGCGTACGCAGCAATCGAAAGGGGCATCGTCAATCTCGCTTGGGCGGTTTTCGTCTTCGGTTCCCGAAGAGGGGAACGATCTTATCTTCCAGGTTAAAGCGTTTCGAAGCCCAGGTGACAAGCTTTGAATAGAGGAAGAAGGATCCTCCGATCGCAAAGAAGAAGACCAAGGCAAGATAGATCGGCACCATCGAGGACTCGGGGTCGACAAATCGGACGAGGAGAAAAAAACCGATGATGAACAGGATCATCATCAACAGGATGTTCACCAAGGTCGCGATGATCATGAACAATGCGGTATTACCTTTCTTTCCCATCTCTGTCCACCTCCTTCTCCAAAAGTAATAATACTGCGAGAAGGATGCCGCTGACAACCAGGGACGCATCGGCTATGTTGAAGGTCGGCCACCGTTCCAGGCCGAAGATCCCGTAAAACTTCACGCTGATGAAATCCACGACCCTGAGGGAGCGGAAGATCCGGTCAATGAGGTTTCCGATTCCACCGCCCATGAAGAGGGCAAGCGTCCATCGGGTCGGCATCGAGAGGGGAATATGCTCATTGAAGTAAATCAGCAGAACGATCACCAGCAACACTACCGGCAGACCTACGAAAAAGATCAGTCGGATCCAAATGGGAAGCGCAGAACCCATGCTGAAGGCGATCGCGGTGTTTCGGACGTGGACGATCGCCAAAAAATCCCCGAAGAACCGGTAGCCGACGGTATTCTCCGGAATCGCGGCGACGACCCATGCTTTGGAAAGCTGATCCGCAAGCACGATGAACACGGTGAGAATGAGAGGACGCCACGTTTTTGCCATACGGCAAACTATACTACAAGCCGGTTGGGTTGGCAATAAACACCGCTTCGAGGCCGAAGCGCTCACACAGGTGTTCGGCCAACGCCCTCACTCCGTACACTTCCGTAACGTAATGTCCGCCGCCGAGGACATTGATTCCCCCTTCCAGCGCCACATGGTAGCTTTCATGCTCCACCTCGCCGGTTATATAGAGATCCAAGCCATCATTCAGTGCATCGGAGACGTTTCGGCTCGCCCCTCCGCTGACGATTCCGACCGTTCGGATCCTCTCCTTCCCGAAGGGCAGAAGGATCGTTTTCTCATATCCGAGATGCCCGGCGATCTCCTTCAGCGTCTTGGGCTCTTGCAGCCGCCCTTTATAGCCGATCGTCTTCCCTTTGTAGGGAGCGAACGGTTCGATCTCTTCCAAGTCGAGCGCTTTGGCGATCCGGATGTTGTTTCCGATTTCCGGATGAGCATCCAACGGCAAATGCGCCGCATACAAATCGATGCCGTGTTTGATGAGGGTCGCCAATCTCGTATAGTGGGAACCGGTTACCGCGAGGGGAACTCCCCAGAACAGACCGTGGTGGACGAGCAGGAAATCCACCTTCTCCTCTGCCGCCTGATCAAAAGAGGCCTGGCAGGCATCCACCGCATACCCGATCTTCCCGATCCGTTTATCTTCGCCGCCAACCACCAGCCCGTTGAGCGAGCTGTCCGATGAGAGAAAGCTCTCGATCCCCAGGTACTCATCCAGATAGGCGACCAGTTCGCTTCGCATCATTCCATCAGTTGACACCATCGGTCTCTCCTCCTATAGTTCGCTCATGAGCGAGCGCACCTCTCAAGTATTGCCGCTTTCCTTTGAACAGGCAAGCTTCGAGTTCGATCCCGCCCTCATCAAGCGGTTGCGGAATCAACGGTTGGCCGACCGGATCGTCGGTCAGCCAAGGGCTTTGCGTTCCTTGGAGATGGGTCTTTCGCTGCCGAAAGCGGGATACAACATCTTCGTCAGCGGGGAGAGCCAGAGCGGCCGCCACGCCGCCGTCCGTCATGCGATCGAACAGGTTCAGGACGACCTCTCCGGCCTCAGGGACATCGTGTATGTCTGCAACTTCACCCAACCGGACAGCCCGCACGTGCTCACGTTCGCCCCCGGCGAGAGCTCGAGGTTCATCGATTCGCTTGAGCAGTTCAACCACTCGATCACCCTCCTTTCCGAGGAGAGCGAAACGTTCTTGAGCAACGCCCTCACCCTCGTCGATTCCCTGATCGCCCAATTCCCCCAAAAGGAGCTTGAACGCTATTTCTTCGGTCTGAAAGGGGACATCACCCGCCAGGATGCCCACATCCGGCGGCTGGGGAAAGCGGATGAAGCGCTGGCCACCCGCTATCTGGGCAACCTCGTCGTCGACCACAGCCGCTCGACGAAGCGGCCGATGATCATTGAAAGCCATCCTTCGATGGGAAACCTCTTCGGAACGATCCATGCAAAGGACAAGCCCGCCCACCTTTCCTACCACCCCGGTTCGCTCCTGGAAAGCTGCGGAGGGTTCATCATCATCGATGCGGCCGAGCTCTTCAGCAAGGAAGGGCTTTGGGAGGCGTTGAAGCGGTATCTCGATGCCACGAACCTTGCACAGAAAGAAGGGAACGTAGTGAAAGGGGAATTGGCGAATTCGATCATCCGCCCCCAGATTCCGCCCCTTTCGATCAAGGTCATTCTCATCGGCAGCGAGGAGCTCTACGACGCTCTCAGCGAGAAAGATGACCGTTTTCTTTCCCTCTTCAAGGTCAACGCCCAGTTCGATTACACGATGAACCTGACCGAGGAGACGATCGGTCAGACGATCGCAAACATCGAGCACGTCGTTTCGGAGAAGGGGCTCCTTCCGATCACCGATGACGGG
>Ga0209718_1005004_pt1 | contig 10723 bp, 9 predicted proteins | sample AD_JPNAS1_MetaG_FD_184420 | JGI IMG/M metagenome (GOLD analysis project Ga0209718, IMG submission 184420) | Active sludge microbial communities of municipal wastewater-treating anaerobic digesters from Japan - AD_JPNAS1_MetaG (SPAdes) (version 2) | ecosystem: Engineered > Bioreactor > Anaerobic >... | reverse complement strand
CCCAGGGCCAGAATCGCCAGGATAGCGATCATGACGAACAATTCATACCGGCGCCGTCTATCTCCTTTCAACGCGCCAAAGACGGCCATGCAGAAACCGGCTACCCCCGTAAACAGGCACATTTCCCACAGGTAGCAGCGCCCCCAGTAGGGAAAATCCTGGATATCGCCAAAGAAAAACGGCGCGACCAGGGTGAGGAAATTCTCCGGGGGAAAGCTGAACATGGCGGCAAAACTCACCGCGACCCCGGCACTGCGGACCCCTTCCCCGGCCGCCGCCAGGCTCGGCAGAAGATGAAAGGCGCTCAGCAGGAACCCGCCTGCGGGAATGGAGAAAAGCCCCAGGATAACGGCCCGTCGCCTCTTAACGGCAGGCAGACGGACCAAACTGTAGATCACGGCGGTCAGGGCCGTATAATAGACGTACTGAAACTGCCCGGTGAGGATCTGCATGGCCACGGCAAAGGCCCCCAGCAGCGCCCACCGCAAAGTCGGCCGCTCTACCATCCCGTCCACCGTCATAAGGATCAGGGGCGCCCAGGTCATGGCGTAGAGGTTGCCCACATGCCCCGCGAAGACATGCAAATAGAAAGGCCCGGAAAACATGAATATCACCGCTGCTGTGAGCGCGGCCAAAGGATGCAGCCCCCGCCGAGCCGTCCACAGATACATGAAGAATCCCGCCAGCAGGACATGCAGAGCGATGCCCCAATTGACGGCTAACGGGAGGGGGAGAAAAAGATGCAGCACGAGGGGCGGGTAAAGGGCCGTGGCAAGAGAAAATGTTCCTGAGAAGAGATGAGGAATCCACGGGGAAAGATTGCCCTTCCCCAACTCACGGGAGAGAAAATCGAGGCCGGACAACTCGCCGTTGTAAAGGTCCAGACCCTTGGCGGACAGGATCAGGCCGTCGCCGAAGAAGAGGACATCGCCGAACATCCCCAGCATCAGGACCGCCAAGACAAACAGGGAATGGCGCCAGTCGAAAGTGTCCCACAGATGATTATCGCGGGCATGACGAAACGATCCGGATTCAGGGAGCTCGTCGCTCATAAGTCCCTCCTCCTATTGGGAACGGAAAGAAAAACGGGAATGACCGAGGTAACTGAAAACCGTGCAGATCAGGATAATCGCCGCGGCGGCGAGCTGCGGGGTCATTCCCGCCAGTTCAACAAAGATGGGGAGCAGGATCAGACTCAAAACAAAACTGAAAAGGTATGTACCGGCGAAGCGGACATATTCCCGGAGGGCCGCCCACCCCTTCTCAGGAGACTTGAAGGTGATATGCTTATGGAAAAAAAAGGCATTCGTAATGGCCAGGATGCCGCCGATCACGTTGGCCGTCATATAGGCCACATAGTTGGGGGAGAGAAGACCACGGAACAGGGCATACAGGACAAGAAAAACGACATAGCCGAAAAGGGTGTTCCAAACGCCCACAATCAGAAAGCGGATCTTGACTTGATGCCGCCGCCATAGCGGTTCACGCCCTTCCTTCAAGAGGTATCCTATACCCTTCAGTCAAAATTGCTTAGTTCCTTCACAATGGCAGGATGCCGTTTCAAGACCTGTGTATGGATGGCGCCGATATATTCCCTGATGAGGATTACTTTGATCAGTGCCATTTCCACCATCAGCAAACCCTTTAATGCCTAAATCAAACCGTTTCCAAGCCAAAATCACGCAATATGGCAACCGTCATGTCGAAACCGAACCGTTGCCGGATAATTGCCGCCACCTCGTCGGAATAGCTGGCCGCCATAATTATTATTGCGTCCACCGGGTCCGAAAGAAGCGCTTCGGGGGCAACGATGGGCAGATGCGTGGCCGGCGTGTATTTTCCCTGTTTAAAAGGAGCAGAATCAACCAGATATCTGATTCTATCCGCAATGCCGGTTAGTGAGATAGCGGCCAAAGCTTGATGCCCAGCACCCCAAACAGCCACACGCTTCGCCGCAAACCGGTTTAGATATGCGTCTATTTCGTCTTTGATTTTTATCCGATAATCATGAAAATGCGAAATGTCTATCCGAGTCCTCTTTTTTACAACAACGGAAATGACATAGTCGTCACGCAACTCTTGATAATCTATCACGTCAAAACCGTTAAGCCGCAGCGTGGTCTGTAGCGTCTCTTTGGTAAAGTACAGCAGATGGTCGCCAATAAATTCAGAAAAAAGATTTTTTCGTAACACCATGTCCAAATTCGGGACTTCGATCAAACCAACGGCATTGTCCGTCAGATTGTCATAAATCACCCGTAACGCGACGTTGGGCTGGGGCATGTGTTCCAAAAACATCAACAAGAGAAATGCGTCAAAGGGAGCTTTTTCCAACACACATGTTTCCCAATCGGGATAACCTTTCGAAACATCCAGGCCATTCTTCAGGCACTCCGCGACTGCCCTTTCCGAATACTCCAACCCACAGGCTTTGACATCAAGTAGCGAAAGCAGAGAAAGAAATTCGCCCCGTCCGCATCCGAATTCAATAATATTCTTGCCTTGAAGGGAATACCTATGGATAAAATCGGCAAACTGCCGCATTTTATCAGCTTTTATAACCTCCGAAACAGCGGAGGCGCGAATGACCTCGCGATAATATGGAACGGGTTCGTTGCTCAACTGCACCAAACCGCAACCAAAACACTGGCAGACTTCCAGATCAACGCCTTTATCGAGCGCCAAAACTGACGCGGCCGGAAAATTTTGCGCGGCCTTCGGCATGTTCGCATACCGCAGCAACGGCGCCGTGAAAAACTCTCTGCCGCAAACCCTGCAAGCTTTAATTGTGGTCATATGTCATATACCTTGACGTGAGAAAAAGGCTGAAAAACCAATAGAGAAAAAGGAAGACTCCATATCCGAAAACGGTGTTCCAGACACCGATAATGAGGAAGCAAATTTTTAATTGATGATCCAGCCATAATTGTTGCCATGCTGTTTTCAAAGACAGGCATCGTTGTAACTAATCAAAATTGATTCTTTCCTTCTCAATAACCAGCGGTCGTTTTTTAACCTGTGTGAAGATGGCACCGATATATTCTCCGATAACGCCAAGAAAAAACAACTGCACACCGCCAAAGAAAAAAATCCCGATTATCATTGGCGCCATGCCCAGTTGGAAGCTATCCCAGTAAATCAGTTTGTATATGAAATAAGCCATCGCCACCATGAGATTGATAACGGCAACAAAAAAACCAAGAAAACTGGCAAACCTAAGAGGAATAATTGAGTCTCTGGTGATTCCCAACATGGCCTGATCATATAAATTATAGAAATTATTTTTTGATTTTCCTTTTTTCCTTATAGGTTGAACATAATTAACCAGCTCCTTTTCAAAACCTATTTCACTGATGAGACTTCTCAAATCAGGGCGAGAATCATCTATTTTTCTCATTATATCGATTATTGTCCTATCATAAAGACCGAATCCACAGAAATTTGTAACTATTTGAATATTTGAAACTTTATTATAAACTTTATAATAAAGCTTTCTAATCGTGAACATAATTTTTGACTCTTCGCTCTTGTTTTTCACGGCAAGAACTATTTTGTATCCTTCTTCCCATTTCTTTATTAGATTTTTTATCATGGGGGGAGGGTCTTGGAGATCAGCAACTACCTGTATAACAGCATCGCCGGTACATTGAAACATTGCATAGTAGCTGTTCATTGTTCCAAAATTTCGAGAATTGATAATGACTTTAACATTAAAATCACTTTGCGCGATTTCTCTCAATATTGAAATTGTTTTATCCGTTGAGGCATTGTCTATAAAGATATGTTCATATCGGTAAGCGGGAATTTGCGCAAAAACATCCTTCACCTGTTGATAAACTTCCCTGACGTTTTCCTCTTCATTGAAGCAGGGTGTGATGATAGAGATGAGCTTTTGCATCCTTTGTTGTCCTCGTTAAAGAAAGTGATTTTATTTGAAAATGTCCGCAAGCAGCAGGATATTTTCATCTTTCGTTGTGCCCGTAACGGGCATGGTGGTTAATCGCAGAAATCATCCTTGTTAAAAATTTCCGTGTAAGGCAACGGTAGTTGTTTTCCGTAAAATCTGGTCATGTAGTTCTCGATGAAGTTTCTGTCTTCGCCTGATAAGCATTTTGGGTTGTATTCCCTGAAGTGCTTTATGCTCATGCCCCGATTCATAATATCCTTAAGGCTTTCTTCGAAGATATTGCCGATTCCGATATGGATATAAACGCAGGGAAGAACATCGCCATACTGGGTAATATGCAGACACGCGGTCACGGCCCCGCATCCTTTGTCCATGCCGTAGGAGGGGAAAGTGTCACGGTGTAAGACCGGATGTACCGTATGCGCCTTCATCAGGAATTCCGCGTCTTCCTCGCTGATTAAAACTTCATGATTGCCTTCCCATTCGCCGGTGCATCGGGCTATCAACACGTCAATGGTGAACCCATGCACCGTGGCAAACTCCGCCATCTGAAACAAACGTTCTGTCTGACAGTTCTGATGGGTAACAACGGTTTGGATAACCACGCTCAATCCCGCTTCCTTAGCGTTCATCATGGCGTCAATGGCTTTGCGGTATGCCCCTTCATCGTTGCGGTTTGTGTTATGTTTTTCCTCATCAAAGTCGTCCAGGCTTATTTTGATCTTGTCGAGCCCCAGTTTTTTCAAATGTGTGGCTTTCCCCATCGTCAAAAAATGACCATTGGTACTCATGGTTAGATGAAACTTGTCCGGCTGAAGCGCAAGAATGACTTCATCAAGATCTTTTAAGATCAGCGGTTCACCACCGGAAAGACAAAACTGGCAGAAACCGAGATCATGTGCCTGTTTACTAATATTGAGCAAATCTTTTGGCGTGAGTTTTCGGCCTTCTTTCTTGAATCTGGAGGCTGTACAGTGTCTGCATTTGAGATTGCAAGCATAGTTGTAAGCGATATCGATAATTGGTGTCGGGATTCCCTGCTTGAAACGTTCTTCGATTCTGATGACTTTTTCGAAAACTTCAGGTTTTTCCCTTTTCAGTTTTGCTCTTTTTTGCTGTTCGATTTCTTTTTCTGTAACCATGATCGCTATTTTTCAAATTGTAATTTCAGTGTTAAGTTAAGGCATAACAGACCGTTTCATATTCCAGTGGATTATGATGCCGGATGTATATCTTATATTCGGGCACGATTTTTTTAACATATAGAGGAACCTCCCAGAGATGTTCCGGTTTATGATACACGCAGATAGCCAGCTTGGGTTTTTGTCTTTTTATTATCTCTTCAGCGCCTAACAATGCCTTTATCTCTGAACCTTCAATATCCATTTTAATGAAGGTAACCTTTTCATTTTTCAGGATATCGGTTAACCGCACGGTTTTGCCACAGTCGCTCGCACTGTTTATGACATTGATAAAAGTGCTTTGCACACCGGAACCGCCGGTTTCATAATAAACTTCTTTTTCTTCATCCAGAAGTCCTAAATTATATAGTTTTATTTTTTTCTTTACCGGTGCTGCCAGTTTATCAACCACAGATTCCATTTCTTTAAAGTTCTTTTTATCCAGTTCAAAAGCAAAAATTGAGTCGAACTGGTTATTGGTCTTTTTGATGAAATCGATTACCGTATCGCCGTTATATGCTCCGACATCAACGAATGATTCTCTGGCGCTTAATTTAAAGATATCGGATGGATAATATTGATCGTTGGTAAAAATACCTTCATAACCTTCCGTATCAACATCAAAATCAAACCAGTTTTTTATCTGCGTAAACATGATTTTTTTGGATCGTTCATCTTCCAGTATATCTATTACCTCCAGCACGTTATCCTTTATCGCCTGAATATTCTTTTTGTTTTTGAAATAGGCGTCATTCAGGATTCTGTATTCTGTAACGGCAAATATCTTTTTAAAACCTTTCTCCGTCAATTGCTGATATATATTCTTGTAATGCCGGGTGGTTATAAGAATGGCAATGTCATCTTTATATACTTCCAGTTCCTTCGGAGAAATGCATTGTAAACCTCCATAAAAAGTTTTCCCCCATTTTGAACTATCATTATCGGATAAAAAATCAATCTCGACATCAGTACATTTTTTTAAAGCTGAAATTATTGAGTTTGATACAACGCCAACGCTGAAAACGCATAGATATTTTGCGCTTCTAATTTCGCTCTTTATTATATCAATACTAAATTCTTCTTTATTCAGCACCCCATCAAGATATTTAGCAATATCCTTCTTATAATCCATACTCTGTTAACCATTGTCTCGAATTTAAAAACCTATCTGTTCTTTTATTACCAGCGATATTTCCAGAACATCTATCCCTTGTTGAAGGGGTATGAGGGATACTTTTTCCCCGTTCAATACGGAGATAAACTCTTTTACCTCATCAACGAACATATCGTTTCGGTCAAAATTTTCAGGAACCGGATATTTTGATGGCGTGGCCTTGTCATCTTGGGAAACCCAGGTCAGGTTTTTCGCATAATAATCCCAGGCAATTTTACCTTTTGTGCCAATGATTTCAAATAAGCGCCGGGGTGGTCTCTGCCAGTAGTCAAGATGCAGGGAAACAATGAACCCGTTTTTATATTCCAGCAATGCCTTTACCATATCCTCGGCATTGCCTTCCAGAGGGGTTATCTTGCCGCCAACCGCATGAATTATCTCCGGCATGCCGAAAAACCAGTACATATAATCGATGTCGTGGCTGAAGCACAACACTGCACCGCCTCCGCCGTCTTTATAAGCGGCGTAGGTCTGACGGTAATCCTCCCAGGGATGCCAGTCTTCGATATTTTCGCCCATTTCAATATTGGCGCACAGCGGTTGGCCTATCAGACCTTCGGCAACCATCGTCTTCATTTTTATCAGAAGCGGATGCTGGCGGAGATTGTAGCCGATCATGATTTTTAGATTCTTTTCTTCAGCAAGCGCTTGTAGTTCCTCCAGTCCGACACGGGTGTGTGACAGGGGTTTTTCAATAAAAAGATTGCAGCCTGATCTTGCCGCAAGCAGCGCTGTCTCCAGATGTTTGCTATTGGGATTGGTGATAAAAACAGCGTCAGGTCGGAAATCTTCAATCGCGTCCTTAAGATTGCCGTAAGATTTTACATTTCTTCCCGCCGATGATTCTTCAGATAAAAATTTTTCTATGAAAGGAGCGTTGGCGCCGCCGCCGGTGCGAAACAGGGCAAGTTGATGTCCAAGCGAGGTTAAATTCTTGTAATGGCGCTGTCCGGCGGAACCGATGCCGCAAATCAAAAATTTCATCACCAGGCCGTCCTGCCGCCGTCAACAACGAGTGTCGCACCCGTCATGTAGGAAGACGCATCGGATAAGAGAAACTGGATAACACCGTTATACTCATCTTTTTTCGCCATTCGTCCGAGCATATTCAAAGCGCTGTTCTTTTCTACAAATCCGTCCGGATGACCGTTGAACATGCCGCCGGGAACTGCCGCATTCACCCGGACATTATATCTGCCGAGATAGGAGGCCCAGGAACGCATCAATCCCAACAATCCGGTTTTGGATGTAACGTATGCAATATCTTTGAAATTTCCTTCCTCATAGATACTGTTGTTGGGTGCAATGATCGCCAGATCAGAAGCGAGAAAAACAATAGCGCCGCTTTTTTGTTTCATCATTACAGGCGCTACGGCCTGCGTTACAATATGGGCAGCGGTAAGATTGACTTCCAGTTCCTTTTTCCAGAGTTCCAGTGGATACTTTTCATAGGGCTTCCAGAAATTCTTCGACGTTTCGCTTTCCGGAACGGCATTGATCGCGGCAACATTAACCATACCATCAATGCGCTTATGAGCTATCACTGTTCTATCCACGGCCTTTTTCACATCTTCGGGGTTGGTGATATCAACGGGATTCTTCGCTTTAACGTCAAGTATTACGACTTCCGCGCCGCATAAAGTCAAATGCCGTTTGAATTGAGCGCCGAGAAAACCGCTGCCACCCGTAAGAATAATGACCTTGCCTTTGACCGAAAATAGATCTTTCATTGTCATTCCTTTTGGTTATTCCCCAACCAGTGGAATCATCATATTGGATGCGAGTTCCTTCCTGTCTAAAAACGGCCATTGATCCTCCAGTGGTTTGGAAACCATGGTTCCGTCCTCCCTGCGCTGTGCAGCGACTTTCGGTGAAACTTTAAAGCCGGGGATAACCATAACGTCACATACAACAGGCCCCGGAAATTCCAGCGTCTCTTTGATCTTGGCTTGCAGTTCGCTCACGTCATAAATACGGATGGCCTTTATTCTATAAGCCTCCGCAACCCTTATGATATCGGGCAACGTCAATCCCGAAGAAGGATCATTGCCGACATGATGTCCGCCAAAATGCGTTTCCTGCATCGTCCTGATCGAAGAATAACCGTTGTTGTTCATAATAAATATTTTTACGGGTAAATTAAGCCTGCGCAGTGTTTCCAATTCCTGAATGTTCAATTGGAAACCGCCGTCGCCGGCTACGCAGATCGTTCGTTTTCCGTGATTGGCAAGACACGCGCCGATACTGGCAGGCAATTCAAAACCCATGGGGCCGAGGCCATGATTGGTGATGAATTTCTGATTTTCTTTAATCTTGAATGCCTGAAAGTTATACTCGGCAGCGGTGCCGGCGCAACAGGGATGAATAACGTCATCGCTCGTCGCCTCCCCTGATAAAACATCTATCAGCATGTACGGATTGACCAGCCCCGATTTTGTGTAATATTCTGCCGATACTATCGGGTATTTTTTTCGCCATTGTTTAATTTTATTTTTCCAGTCACTTCTGTCTTTGACTTTTAGATTATTCAACTGATCAGAGATTTCTCTAAGGATTACTGCGGCATCGGCGATAATTTTTAAATCTACTTTGAAATCCAGTTTCTTAATTTCATTTTTATCAATATCAATGACAATTTTTTTGGCGGCGCGGGCAAAAGATTTGGTGTCAAAACCCGTTTGGGTAAAATCCAGTTTTGAACCGATGCATAAAAGCAAATCGGAATTTTGCACCGCGAAATTGGCGGAACGTTCGCCCAGGATTCCACATCTCCCCGCATATAATCCATGTTTTTCATGAAGCATATCCATGGCCTTCCAGGTGGGAACGACGGGGACATCCAGATGGTTAATTATTTCGAGAAATAAATCTTTCGATTTGGAAATCTTTATTCCGTCTCCGGCAATAATTATGGGCCGCTCGGATTTATTCAAGTAGCCGAAAATTTTTCCGACAGCTTTTTTTATGAAAGAAGCTTCCGGTTTTTTTTGTTTGATCTCCGCGGTATTGAAACCCTCCAGGGCGGTTTCGTCTATGATGGTTCCCTGAACATCCAAGGGTATGTCAAGCCATACGGGTCCCGGCCTCCCGTTTTTTGCAAGATAAAGAGCTTTTTCCAGATGATACCTGATCGACGACGGTTCTTTCACCGTAATCGCGTATTTTGTAATGGAATGAACCATGGCAATGATATCCGCTTCCTGGATTCCCAACTGCCGGAGTCTCTTTCCCGTCATCATATCCGATCTTTTGACCTGACCGGAAACAAACAAGCAGGGAACGGAATCTATCCAGGCGGCGCAAACACCCGTAATGGCATTGGTGCCGCCCGGGCCGGTGGTTACCAGACCTACGCCCAGATGATTGGTATGCATGGCATACGATTGAGCGGCAATGGCCACAGCCTGTTCGTGCAGACAGCAGACGCTTTCCACATCCTTAAGCTTACCCAGCGAGTCAACCAAGTGCATGGCGCCGCCGCCGGGCAGATAGAATATATGTTCGATTCCCTGACGGGCGATAAACTGCATGACATAATCGGAAAGTTTCATGATTTACCTGATGTTTTCTTTGCTAAAATCCCGTCCAACAATTCCCTGACGGCGCCGTTTCCGCCGGCTTTGTTGGTAACGAGATCGACAGTGCGTTTCACGCTCTCGTGTGCGTTGGCCGGCGCGGCCGAATAACCGGCCAGTTTCAGCGCCCCAAGATCATTCACATCATCGCCCATAAAGCAGATCTGTTCCATCGCCAGCTTGTTTATCTCGGCAAATGAACCCAAGGCCGAAGCCTTATCTTTTATTCCCTTAAATACATGGTCAATCTTCATTTTTTCGGCAAACCTATCGACCAGAATGTTGTCTTCACCGGAAATCAAGGCGAAAACTATTCCCGCTTTCGACGCGAGAGAAATACCCATGACATCCATAAATGAAAATTTCTTAAATTCCTCGCCGTTGGTTCCCCAGATGAATGTGCCGTCCGTCAGGACGCCATCGACATCAAGGGCCACCGCTTTAATGTCTTTAACCATTACTGGCCTTTTCTGCGCAGCTTGATCATGATGGGTTTTTCGCTTTCGTAAACCTGTTTTACGCCGTCGCCAAGGGATAATTCCACCAGGCGTATATCTCTTACGAGTTTTATGATGCCGCTGGGTCCGAGTGACGCCGCCTGATCGGAACCCCACATGGAACGCTCAAGAGTAATATGTCTTTCCACAACACATGCCCCCAAAGCGACAGCGGCACTGGAAGAAGGAATGCCGGTTTCATGTCCTGAATAGCCGATGGGGATTTTATATCTCTCTTTTAGAGTCGGGATTGCCTTTAAATTTAGCTCTTTGTAATCAGATGGGTAGGTACTGCATGTGTGCAGAATGATCAAATCTTTCTTGCCGAGAACCTTGACCGCGTGATCAATCTGCTTGAGTGCACTCATCCCGCACGAAAGAATTACCGG
>Ga0209718_1004990_pt1 | contig 10746 bp, 13 predicted proteins | sample AD_JPNAS1_MetaG_FD_184420 | JGI IMG/M metagenome (GOLD analysis project Ga0209718, IMG submission 184420) | Active sludge microbial communities of municipal wastewater-treating anaerobic digesters from Japan - AD_JPNAS1_MetaG (SPAdes) (version 2) | ecosystem: Engineered > Bioreactor > Anaerobic... | reverse complement strand
TCTCGGTGGTGGTGCCGCTGGCCGGGATCGTGCCGGAGGCGAGGCGGTAGCGGTCCGTGGCGGTCAGGGTCATCGAGCCCTTGTCGAGGGTGGCGTTAATGCCGGTGAGGATCGGCAGGGTGTCTCCTCGGTCGGCCGCGACGGTGACGCGACCGGCCAGGACGCCCAGTGCCTCGCGGTCGATGACGTGGGTCGGGGCGGTGGTTGCCGGAAGCGCCGGGAAGACGTCGACGGTGACGGTGTCGTCCAGGGGGATGCTGTAGCCGGCGACGTGCACGACTGGGGTGTGGTCGGGGGTGTCGATGGTGACGTCGAGCTGGTCGACGGTCGCCTTGCGGCTGCCCTTGACTGCGGCCGAGAGGACCTTGGTGAGGCTGGGGTGGTCCAGCAGCAGCTGGCCGGGGCGCGTGCCCGTGGCGGGCAGCGTGACGGTGGCCGCGGTGTCGAAGTCGAAGGTGGTGAGCTCGATCTCGTCGGCGCGGATGGTGGCCAGGATGCGGCTGAAGACGGGCAGCGGTTTGCGGCCGGCGGCTGGCAGCGCGAGCGTCTTCAGTGCCTCCGCGAGGCCGCGGTAGCCGGTGGTGAGAGCACCGGTGCTCGGGATCTTCTCGTCGGTCGCCGGGCGGCGGGTGGCGGTGGTGGTCATGGTCGTCTCCTGTCGGAGTCAGGGGCCAGGTGGTCAGCTCGGCCCGGGTGGTTGGTGTCTTCGACGCTACCGCCCACCACCGACAACGCCACCCTCTCCAGGTCGCCGCCTCCCCACCGTGGCACCCCATGCCAGCTGCCACGGTGGGGCGTGACGAAGGGCCCCTCCCGGGGTGGTCCGGGTGGAGCCCTTCGGTGTGGTTGGACCTAGAGGTCCTCCTCGTCGGCGGCGCAGCGCCAGCAGATCAGGTCGGCGGGCGGGGTCGCGCCGTCGAGCTGGTCCCCACAGCGGGGGCAGAAGCCGATGTCGAGGTCGTCCTCGGGCATGTTGGTCACCTCCTCTCTGTCTGGGCTGTGGGGTCAGGCGGCGGCCGGGGTCTGCCAGTCCAGGCCGAGGCGGGCCGTGATCCGGTCCAGGATCGCGGCAGGGGGGCGGACTGTCAGCGGCGCACGACTCTGAGACAGGCGCCTGCCTGGGCGGTCGATAATGAGACTGCTTCAGCGGGGGATTCTGAGACGGCCATCACGAGGTCAGCCTGCGCAGCTCGACGTCGACGTCTCCGCAGCTGCGCGGGGCACGGTCCTTACCGGACATGCCGAATGTCGGACGTTTCACCCGGGCCTGTGGCTGCCTAGGTGCAGGGGCTGGTGACCATGGCCAGCGCGGTGTCGACGCCTTGTGTGGTGTTGCTCATGGACCATGCCAGCGCTGCTTGGGTGCGGTAGGCCGGCTGGTCGGCGCAGGTCCGGTCGTACAGGACGTACCGGCCGCTGGTCGTGGTGTTGGTCGCGTAGCTCCAGTAGGCCAGCACGTCCGGGTGGATGCCTGTCGATGGCCGTCCCAGGATGATCGCGTCGCCGCTCTCGAGGTAGGGGTTGATGGCGTCACCCCAGCTCCCGTTGGTTTGCCGGCCCCAGTAGTAGACGCCGCGTCTGGGCTTGACGGTGGGTAGGTCGTAGGAGGTGCCGGTGACGTCGATCCACGTGGTGCACCCGTGCTCCAGGTTGCGGCTGAGGGTGTCGGTGGCGATCAAGGCGGTGGGGTCATCACTGGTCAGGCAGCCGTCGACCGCCTGCACGGTTGCGGTGAACTCCGGCGAGAGGGTGCGCCCGCTGCCCAGGGTCAGCGCCATGGCCGCGCTGACCGCCAGGGCGCCGATCAGCACCCGACGGGACCAGGGGCGTCCGACGGCGGCGCCGACGCACCAAGCGAGCGGCACGGCCAGGAGCGCGCCGTACTGCAGGAAGTGGCTGGGGCTGACCACTAGCACCGCCGTGCAGGCCAGCAGCAGCGCCACGGGCAGGGCCAGCCGGGCCCGAACGGTGCGCACCACCAATGCCACGAGCACGGTCGCCAGGACCGCGAACACGGCCCAGGTCAACGCCTGGGTGTAAGGGCCGCCGTGGCCCTCGTAGCGCGGCAGCCCGAACAGCTCCGGAAGGCGGATCGCCACACCGCGGTTGCCGTCCGGGCGTCCGAACTGGTCCAGGACCACCATCCGCCACATCGCTGTCGGTGCGGCGGCGAAGAACGGCAGGCACACCGCCGTCACGGCGCCGACGGCGCCGAGCAGGACCTTGCCCCCGACGGCGCGCCCGTTGCGGTGCCACAGGAACGCGACGATGACGAGCAGCGGCACCACACCCCAGATCTTGGTCGCCGTCGCGACGCCCAGCAGGGCACCGGCGGACCACAGCTGCCACGGCTGCGGGCGTTGCACCCCGACCGCCAGGGCCAACGCCGCGGCCAGCAGCAGGTTGGAGATGGCTTCCAGGGTCAGCGAGGAGTCGGCGTAGGCGGCCGGGACGAACACGGCGTAGGTGGTGCCGGCCGCCCACATCGCGGCCGTGCCCCGGTCGCGAACCAGCCAGGCCACCAGTGCGGCCGTGACCCCGCCGGCCAGCATCACGACGACCTTGCCGAGCACGAGAGCCGCCGGATCCCCGAACGGCCCGGCGATGGCGGCGAGCGGCGCCAGGGCCAGCACGACCCCGGGCGGGTGCAGCATCACCAGGTCGCGGTACGGCAGCTGCCCGTGCAGCAGCGACATCGACAACCCCAGGTACACCCCGTCGTCATACCTGCCCAAACCGAGCCAGCCACCCTGGACCAGCGTCGGCACCAGCCGCACGAGAACAGCCAACACGGCAACGCCGATCAGCACCCTGCGGCGGACCGCCCTGGAGTCAGCGAACCGAGGGTCGCTCGCCGTAGCGGCAGGAGCCTCGAGCATCCCCACCCTCACGGCGCAAACGTACCAGGCACACCAATCCCTCCCCGGCACATCCGTGGTGCGGCGTAACCGGTGAAGTGATCCGACCGCCTACGCGTCCGGGTCGACGGCCTCCCGGCTGTGCACAACCCGGCTCGTGTCGCCGGCCCCCAACTCTTCGAGTCGCCAGATCAACCGGCCGACGTGGTTGCGCAGCGCCAGCCACTCGCTCTCGGGGTGAGTGGCGCCGGCGTCCTCCGCGCGGTGTGCCTCGAAGACAGTGAGGTACGCCTTCAACCCAGCCCTGAGCATCATCAACTCTCGGTTCGAGAGCGAGATCGTGTGCTGGTCATCAAGCTCCATCAAATGGACCCTACCGAGGTCCTTCCCGCCGATCCGCGGGAGGCGCAGAGACGCACTGATCTGCCGCCGTGAGAGCGTCGGCTCGCCTACTTGCTCAGATCGATGACACAGAAGAGCGTGCCGCTTGGGTCGGCGAGGACCACGAAGTCCGCATCGTCGGGGTACTCCCATGCGACACGGCTGGCTCCCAAGGAGATGAGGCGTTCCACCTCCGCCAGCTGTTCCTCTTCGGTGTCGACCCAGAGGTCGAGGTGCGTCCGGTCGTCCTGATCGAGATGGATGCGCGGCCCCTGTTCCTCTCGGGGAACCAAGAACGCGGGGTTATGCGGCTGCTGGCTGTATTCCAGAGCACTGGCCCAGAAGGGACCCGACTCGCTGACGTCCTTGACGTTCATGACCACTGCTCCGATGCGCAACATCCGTTCAGATTGGCACGGCGGAGGTTCCTGGGGTGACGCCCGTGCCCTCTGATCGTCCTCAACTGCCGCGTTGATGGAAGCTTCCTGGGTCCGACGAACGAGCCATACCGGTCTCCGCTCTACTGGCCTACGCCGTCGGCGTTGAGTCCGCCGCGAACGGCTACCCTCAGAGCGTGATGGCTTTGAACGGCCTTGAAGCCGGACTCCTTGCACTCTGGGCTCTCGGCGTCGTGTCCGCAATCCTTGCTGGAAGGCGAGGTGGGTTCACTCTGAGAGCCAGGGTCGCGATCTTGGGAGCTTTCTTCCTGCCTGTCCTGGGTTCGCTACTGGCCATCGCTTACCTAGGGCCTGTTACGAAAGTGACGGATGTGTTGTTCGGTATGTCGCCGAGCGTGAGGTGAGGCCTCCGCAGTAGAGGAAGTGGTGTCGAATCACCCGCTACTGCCGGAGGCCTCATGCTCACCGTATCCGCCGCAGCCCGTCACGATCTCAGCGACGCACAGTGGGCGCTGTTGGAGCCGCTGCTTCCGCCGACTGCTCCGTGTGGTCGTCCGCGGCGATGGCCGATCCGGGGGCTGGTCGACGGGGTCCGTCATCGGGCTCGGGCCGGCTGTCCGTGGCGGGACGTCCCGGTCCGGTACGGCCCGTGGTGGAGGGTGTACGCCCTGTTCGCGTGCTGGCAACTGCTCGGGGTGTGGGCGCGGGTTGAGGCCGCGCTGCGCCAGGCTGCCGACCGCAACGGCCGGTTGTCGTGGCAGGTGTCGGTCGACTCCACCACCGCACGCGCCCACATCCACGCCGCCGGCGCCCGCCGCGACAGCGTGAATCGGGTTGCGGGAGAACCCGATCACCACGCGCTGGGTCGCTCCCGCGGCGGCTGGGGCACCAAGACCCACGCCGCGATCGACCAGCACCGCGGTCTGCTGTCGTTCCTGCTCACCCCGGGCCAGGACGGCGACAGCCCGCAGTTCATCCCCGTGCTCGAGCAGATCCGGATCGCCCGACCCGGGCCCGGCCGACCACGGCAACGACCCGACCGTGTCCTGGCGGACAAGGCCTACTCCTCCCGCGCGAACCGGGCCTGGCTGCGCCGGCGCAAAATCGCAGCGACGATCCCGGTCCCGGCCGACCAGCAAGGTCACCGGCAGCGCCGCGGATCCTCCGGCGGGCGTCCACCCGCGTTCGACGCCGAGCGGTACAAGGATCGCCACGCCGTCGAGGCCGGGTTCAACCACCTCAAGCACCATCGCGCGTTCGCCACCCGGTACGACAAGCTCGCCGTCCGCTACGCCGCCACCGTTCACGTCGCCAGCATCGACCACTGGCTCAGACGACTTTCGTAACAGGCCCTAGGTCTCACGATTGCTCGAAACCCTCGAGGCGCCGCTCCCGGGGCCACCGCCTAGCGCAGCCGTTACCCGTCTCGCCGGCGCTTCGCGCATCAGCGTCGCGACAGCGCAGCAGACGTCCGGTCATGCCGCGGATCGCGCGGGTTTTCTCAGCGCTGACCTCCGCTCCCGCAGGGGGTGACCCGGCGCGAGGCGGGAGTCGCCTTCGACGGCTGAACGTAGGTGCGCTTCGGCGTGCCGAACCTGAGGGGCCGCAGCCCGCGCGACTGCCGACCTCGGTCCTCGCCGGGGGTGTTCAGCCTTGTGGGACGCCGACCTGGACCGCGCGGCGACCTCCGTCCTCACCGTGTCGCAGTCCCCGACGTGGGATGGTCGGCTCGTACCGAGGCGCGGGAGCGGGCACTTCGCCTCGTCATGCGGGTGCGCTACTTGCACACGATGACGGGCAACGGGTCGTGCACCTGTGGCACCAAGCGCGGCTGCCGTTCGGCCGAACTGTTGCAGGAGCCGTGGGTCTCGCGCCAACTCGCCATCATCGAGCGCATCGACCTGGAGGACGAACTAGCGAGGGGCACACCCCAGCGGAGCGAATGGCTCGTGGACACCTGGGATGACCTCGACAGGACTGCGCGACAGGCTGGCCCTAGCCCATTCGGTCAATCGGAGCAATCGGGCTAGCAGCACGCCGTGGCTGGCTCGACGTGGATCGACTACCCGCGGCGAGCCGGTCGGCGACCCTAGATCGTCCTCAATTGCCGCCTGGGGGTGACACCGTCAGGCAGTTGGCCACAACACGACGCTGGCAACCGACGTCGTCTGCGAAACTGATGGCGTGAGCATCAGCAGGCCAACGCGGGTCTATGCAGCCGTCATGCTGGCCCTGACCCCGAGCCTCATTCTTCCAACATCGGACTTCGGACAACCCATGGAACTGGTGTTGACGGTTCTTGGCGTCCTCGCGCTCATTGGAGCCCTGCCGTCGCTCGTCGTTGCCGGCGTCCCGCTCTACCTGGTTGGCAACATCGCCGCGGGTGACCCGTTCTTCCTCTCGGGGTCGGCCCTCGTGTTCGGACTTGCCTACGTCACCTCGGTCCTGATCAACGCCGCGCTGCTCGAGCTGCTCATTCGGCGTCGAACAGTGGGTGGAGCGAGCCGCGCTTCCGTCGTTACCGACTAAACCCGGACATCCGCTCATCAGCGTGAGGTGTTTTGCGTCAAGGGGTGGGCGGGTGCCCGTGTCTCGTCGTCGGTCCCTGCATAGCGGTAATCGAGGTGTGCTCGGCAGCGTGTGATCGGGTTGTGTCGACGACGGGACGGGGCGGCCTGTGATGAGCGACGAGATACCGGTGGGGTTCTCAATGCCGCGGAAGGCTCGCCCCGCCCCAGCCCTTGGGACGCGTCAGCCCTGAGGTGCTGATGCGCGGATTGGGTTATGCCGCAGTCACCTCCACGGTCCGGGTGCCGTGGGCGGCGACGACTGGGTCCCACACCTGGCGGTGGGTGACGACAAAGTGGAGCTGGCGCAGAATCGCGGCGGCGATCGCGGTCTGGGCCTGCGTGGGGGTGAGCTTGTTGGCCTCGCGGCCGGTGAGGTGGCGGTAGCGGGCGGCGTACACCCGGTTGGTTTGCAGGCATCCCCACACAGCCCGCCAGGCCGCGGCGCGTAGCAGCGGGCGGCCAGCTCCGGTGACGCGGGCCCTTCCGGTGAAGGTGCCGGACTTGCGTTCGCGCGGGGCGAGGCCGGCGTGTTTGACCACGGCCCGGGCGGAGGTGAACCTGTTCAGGTCGCCGGTCTCGGCCAGTATCGCCGCGGCCCCGACCGGGGAGAGCCCGTCGATGGAGCAGGCCAGCTCGGTCAGCTCGAGTTCGTCGAGCACGGCGGTCATGCGTTCCTCGGTGTCGACGACCTTGGCCTTGGCGTGGTCCCAGTCGTCCATGACCCAGGCGATCCGTTCGAACGCGGCCGGTCGGTGCGGGAGGACTCCGGCGGGGTCGCTCAAGGCGGCGAACAGGTGACGGACGATCCGCAGGCAGGGACGTTGCTTGCCGCGGCGGATCACCTCTTTGCGGACGGCGCGTTCGAACCGGGCTGGCCCGAGGCGGCGGGTGCGTTCGAGGTCCCCACCGTCACGGGCCATCACCACGGTCATCGCGGCGACCCAGGTGGTCGACTTGAACGGGTGCTTCGCAGCGTCCAGGGCGGCCGGCCACACGCACTCGAGCAGGTCGCGGACCTGCTGCACGCACCGCACGTGCTCCTCGATCAGCTGCTCGCGGCGGGTGCCCAGGTGCCGCAGCCGGCCCCAGGTCTCGTCGATCGGTTCGGGTAGGTAGCAGCGCAGCTGCGCCACCAGGCGGGCGATCAGGACCGCGTCCTTGTCGTCGGTCTTGTCCGTGGTCAGGTCCTCGCTCTTGCGGGCCCAGGCCGACGCCGCCGGTTGCACGCACACCAAGGTCATGCCGCGCTGGTCGGCGAGCTGGCCCAATACCCGCCACCGGTGCCCGGTCGGCTCGCACGCGACGGTGACCCCGCCGAACCCGGCCTTCGCGGCGCGTTCGGCGGCCCAGTCCAGCGCGGCGCCGAGGTCCCACGCCTTGCACCGGAAGGTGCGCCTAGCCAGGACCTTGGAGTCGTGGTCGGTCACCACGACCATCTGCTTGCGATCGGCCAGGTCGATGGGACTGCTGCACGGATAGGTGACAACGACTCTGTGGTGCCGTGGGGTGCCACGGGAGAGGATGTGCACCATGCCCAAGCCGTACCCCAAGGAGTTCCGACAGAACGTGATCGAGGTGGCTCGCGCTCGTGAGGCAGGGACGACGTTGAAGGAGATCGCGACCGATTTCGGGATCTCGGAATCCTGCCTGACTAACTGGCTCGCCATCGCTGACCGGCAGGACGGGAACAAACCCGCCACGGCCGTGAGCGACTCTGGTGAGTTGCGCGAGGCCAAGCGTCGGATCCGGTTGCTCGAGCAAGAGAACGAGGTGCTACGCCGCGCAGCGGCGTACCTCTCGCAGGCGAACCTGCCGGGAAAATGATGTACCCGCTCGTCCGTGAGCTGGCCGCCCAGGAGACCCCGATCAGGGTTCCTGTGACGGTGACGTGCCGGGTGCTGAACCTTGCCAGAGCGCCGTACTACCGGTGGCTGGCCAACCCGGTGACCGACGCCGACTGGGTCGCGGCGCACCGCGCGAACGCGTTGTTCGACGCGCACCGTGACGACCCGGAGTTCGGGTACCGGCTGCTCGCGGACGAGGCCCGCGACGCCGGGCAGGACATGTGCGACCGCACCGCGTGGGCGATCTGCTCGGGCAACGCGTGGTGGAGCGTGTTCGGGAAGAAGCGCTCGAAGAAGGGCCGGCCCGGCCCGCCGGCGCACGATGACCGCGTCCAGCGTGACTTCACCGCGACCGGCCCGAACCAGCTGTGGCTGACCGACATCACGGAGCACCGCACCCGTGAGGGCAAGGTGTACATGTGCGCCGTCAAGGACGTGTGGTCCAACCGGCTCGTCGGGTACTCCATCAGCTCGCGGATGAAGGCCCGCCTGGCCGTGCAGGCGTTGGAACACGCCGTGGACACCCGCGCCCGAGCGGGCGTCGACGTGGCCGGGTGCATCGTCCACAGCGACAGAGGGTCCCAATTCCGGTCCCGCAAATACCTGCGCGCCCTGTCCCGGCACGACCTGCTCGGATCCATGGGCCAGGTCGGCTCGAGCGCGGACAACGCCGCCATGGAGAGCTGGTTCGCCCTGCTGCAGAAGAACGTCCTGGACCGCCACACCTGGGACACCCGCGACCAGCTGAAGCTGGCCATCGTCACCTGGACCGAACGGACCTACCACCGCCGACGACGCCAAGCCCGCCTCGGCAAGTTGACCCCCATCGAGTACGAGACCATCATGACCACACCGGCCACCCAGGCCGCGTGACCCAACCTGTCACCTATCCGTGCAGCAGTCCCATCCCGACGATCGCGTTGCTCACCGGGACCGCCGAGCGCAGCCGGGCAAGGCGTGCGTTGCGGTTCCGATCTCCGCGAGAGACACCACTACCGTTTGACATGAACGTCCTCCTTTTCGCTTTGGGACACCAAGCCCGACAAGCGCATCAGGAGGACGTTCCCAACGCCAGACCCAGAAGACGCTCAACGCCTTCCTATGCCGCGTTTAGGCTGACCGCTTCTGGGCTTCGCCCCGGTGCTGATCCTCATCAAACACCGGTGGTCCCGCTGGCGGCACCGTCGGCGGCGTGATGGTTGGCCAGCCACTGCTGCGCCGCGCGAGCCAGCCCTTGAACGTTCGCCAGAGGTGCACGACAGGATCGTAGGCCGTGCCGCAGAGGTCGTCACTGCCGCGGACCGCGCTCTTGCCTTGGGGTTCTCAGGGTCCGCAGAACTTCGCGGGCAGGGTCAGTGAGGCCACTACATTCCCGTCATCGAAGCCGGCCGGCTTGACCAGATTGAGCTCGGCGACCCGGCCACCGAACTCCTTCGCTAGGACAACCTGTGATGCGTCCTCGGAGCGCTGTGACCATCCTTCGCGCACCAGGCGCGCGTGCGCTTGCGCAAGTTGATCTTCCTCGATCGCCTGGTCTGCGCTCCATGTGATGGCACCCATATAGAGACTCTTGGAGCAAGGTTCGATGACCTCTCTCGGTGACGCGGCCAACTGATCTGGCACCCAAGCGGTCTCCGTCTGCACGACCTCCCAGTTCGCTTGGTCAGCCCTCTCGCCAGCCGACCACCAAGTGCGGAAGCCAAGGAACGCCACAAGCGCCAAGAGAATGGCGCCCGCAACCAGCGCGAGCCATCGGAAGCGGTTGGTATGCGTCACGTCGTCACCCTACGAAGCGGCTGGTCGTGCCCCAGACCGAGCTGTGGCGATCGATGCAGAAACGTACTCAACTGCCGCGGATGGTGCGTGTTCGATCCTGCCGATGTCCGGGCGATAGACGCCGGCCCGAAGAACCGGACCTGTCGCTGCATCCTGCTGTCCCCCGACCTGCTCTCTAGGTCATCCCTCTCTGGGCAATGGCTGCCTTGCTGGTGTCTCTGCACTTTCGATTCCCAGACTGAACCACGGCGCGAAGTGGAACTTGGCTCGGTTCCTCGACACGGACGCCCAACCTTCCCCGGTGGCTGGAGCGTTGAAAGGGTGTGACGGTGACGCCGGTGCTGAGTGATGTCGACGAGGACTTCGCCCACTACGTCCGCGCCCGTCAGCACCAACTGTTGCGGGCGGCATACCTCGTCTGCGGTGACGAGCACCTCGCCGAGGACCTGGTGCAGGTTGCCCTCGTGAAGCTCGCGGGGAACTGGTCCAGGGTGCGCGCCCAGCACCCCGACGCCTATGTGCGACGAATCCTGTACAACGACGCGATCTCCGCGTGGCGCAAGGTCCGCCGCGAAACCTTGGACCCGGACGCAGGCCGGTCGGTCGCGGCGCCTGACGCGTTCCACGACCGCGAGCATCGAATCGACCTCATGGCCATCCTGGCCCAGCTGCCTCCTCGGCAACGTGCGGTCATCGTTCTGCGCTACTTCGAGGACCGCACAGAGCGTGACACAGCCGATGTTCTCGGGATCTCGGTCGGCACCGTCAAGAGCCAGGCCCACGACGCGCTCACGCGACTGCGCGAGCTCGTTCCCGACCTCACCCTCGACCCAGATGGAGGCGTCCGATGACCACCGAGCTGTCAGACCTGCTCCGCCGCGCGGCCGAGCCCATCGCGGAGCGAGACTTCGTCGCCGGC
>Ga0209718_1004989_pt1 | contig 10749 bp, 10 predicted proteins | sample AD_JPNAS1_MetaG_FD_184420 | JGI IMG/M metagenome (GOLD analysis project Ga0209718, IMG submission 184420) | Active sludge microbial communities of municipal wastewater-treating anaerobic digesters from Japan - AD_JPNAS1_MetaG (SPAdes) (version 2) | ecosystem: Engineered > Bioreactor > Anaerobic... | reverse complement strand
GAACTCCAGGGGGCTGAACATTTCTTTTCCGACACCGCAGACGGGGCAGGTTTCGGGCGGTTCGGGTCCTTCGTGAACGTATCCGCAGACTTCGCATTTCCACGTTCGTACGGTGGCCATGGTCGACTCCTTCGCTGAGGCGGGGGACTGTCTCACAGAAGGCTGGATGGTTCAATCGAGCAGGCTTGAGTCGATGGGGTATCGTACCAAGCGGGGCCCTGGCCAGCGGGAAGGGGGCAAGAAAGGGCAGGGTCAGGAGGGATGGATAATCGAGTATTAATTCACGATATCGGAACGCAACGGTGAACGCTTCTTACGGTCCTCCCGCATGCCATAAAAACAACTACAAGAATATCACTGTTCCTCGTGGTTCGCTCGGATTGACTCGCCCAAGGGCGCGTGCTAGTCAAGTCGTGCAAACCATCACTAATCCAAGACGAAGGGTCCGAAACGCGGGTTTCGCCGCCTCCGGATTGGCAAGAGAGTCGCATGCGCACCTGCATTACCCTCAGAAGGGTTATCGCTTCCGCGCTGTTTCCTACAGCCAGGCGGGAGGTGCGCCCATGACCGTATTCCACCATACCATTGTGGGGGGTGACTTCGAACGGGCCGGCCATGCCACCGATGCCCTCAAGGACTTGCTCAAAACCGTCGGTGTCGATCCAGAAAGCACCCGAAGGGCAGCCATTGCCGCCTATGAGGCAGAACTCAACGTCATCATCCATGCACGACGTGGCATCCTTCGGGCTACGATTGGTGATGATCGGCTCGACATTGAAATCGAGGATGAGGGGCCTGGCGTGGCGGACGTGGCCCTTGCGTTGCAACCCGGTTTCTCCACCGCCTCACAGCAGGCTCGCTCCCTCGGCTTCGGCGCCGGGCTCGGCTTGCCCAATATAAAACGAAATAGCGACACCTTCTCGCTCGAATCCACCGTCGGCGTGGGCTGCCGCCTACGTTTCGGCCTTTCGTTTTCTTGCGTCGAACCGTTGCCCCCTGCCCCCAATGCGCTGCGCTTCGTGTCCGAACGCTGCCGTCTATGCCTCCGATGCCTTCCCGTATGCCCCACCCAGGCGTTGCGGGTGCGCGGAACAGGCCCTTCCTTGCTTGCGCACCGCTGTGTGGATTGCAATGCCTGCATCGCCCACTGCATCCATGGAGCCATTCAAATCGATAACGATTCGCCCTGCCCCGATGCCGGCTCCCTCGATGTTCTCGTGTTGCCCTTGGCTTTCCTCACGGACTTCGGTCCCAACGTCTCTTATCGTCTAATTCGTGAAATAATTCTCCAATTGGGGTTTTCGCGCCTGGCCCTCTTGGAGCAGTGGGAAGCAGCCCAGCAAAACGTCATCGATGAACTGCTCGCCCAAAATAACCACCCCCTTCCCATCATCGATGTCGCCTGTCCCGTCGTGACTCGCTTGATCGAAACCCGCTTCCCCTCGCTGTTGCCCCATCTGGCTCCGCTGCTGTCGCCCCTCGAAGCCGCGGCCGCCCAACTGCAAGGGCAAAAGGCCGCCTTCGTCGTCGCCTGCCCCGCCCAACAAACCAGCTTGCGCCAGGCCGGGGTGCCCTCGCAGCGGATCCTTACCCCCCGCGCCTTGCGGCAGGCCATCGACCAACGGCTCCGAGCGAAACGCCCAACCGACCAGGACTCAGACTGCCCCCCAATCCGCGCTGCCGTGGAGCGAAATGAATTGATGGCCTCGGGTCTCGCCTCGACCTTGCGTGTGCTGGAAACCATCGAAGGCGAACGGCTCGAGTTTACGCAACGTGTCATGCTTCGCGCCTGCGTCGATGGCTGCTTCGGTTCTCCCTTGTTCCGAACGCCTTCCGCGCTTGCCCTGCACCGATCCCGTCGCATGACAATCAATGATGACGCAACCTATTGTGTTGCCCGCAGACAATCCCCTTATCAGCCAAGACCTGCCTTGCGGCTCGATTCGGATATGCAAGCTTCCGTCAAGAAGCTGCATCGCATGGCGGAAGTTCTGCGAAGCCTTCCCCAGGCCGATTGCGGACGTTGTGGCGCGCCTTCCTGTCGCTCCCATGCGGAGGATTATGCCCTCGGCCGGATCCGTAGTCTCCAATGCAAACATCCCAGCGCGAGGAGTCAATCGTGAATTCCTCCCTCACTCTTCGGACCATCGCTACCCAGCTCGGCCTCGAGGACCTGACCGCCGAAAACCAAGCCATCGATCCCCCCGTTACCGTGGGATACGCCTCGGACCTTCTGAGCGATGTCCTGGCTCATGCGCCCGCGGGGGCCGTGCTGGTCACCACCCAGGCCCACCTCAACGTGCTGGCCGTGGCGTCCCATGTCGGACTGGCCGCGGTTATCTTCACAGGCGGAGTCCAACCGTCCCCAGACGTATTGCTTCGGGCCGTCGAAGAGGGAATTCCCGCTTTTCGCACCCTTTGCACCTCGTTTGACGTGGCAGGGCGTCTTTACGCGCTCGGATTGCGCGGAGGTACGCGGTGAAGTCGCTGGCCCTCGACCTGCACTTGCACAGCACCCTGTCGCCGTGCGCGGACCCGAGCATGGATCCGCGGGCCGTGGTCCGTCGGGCCAAAGATTGTGGTCTTTCGCTCATCGCTTTTTGTGATCACGACCGGATCGGAGCCGCGCAAGAGCCTTTTTCCGTCGACGGGCTCGCGGTTTTGCAAGGGGTGGAGATCACCACCCTGGAAAAAACCCATCTTCTCGGCATATTTCCGCATTGGGAAGCCGCTGTGGCCTTGGCGCGGGAACTTGGCCTTCCGCATGGAAAAAACACCGAGCGCGCCCATCGCAAAGGAAATTATCCTACCTTGCCGGAAGCCGTCCGGGTCATCCACAACGTGGGTGGACTCGCCATCGCGGCTCATGTGGATCGTCCTTCCTCCGGCTTGCTCGGAAAAGTGGGCTGTATCCCCAATGTCGGGCTCGACGCCATCGAACTGTCGGCTTCCGGCTTGTACCGAATCGATACCTTGCACTTGGCGCAATACGGATTGCCCGTGTTGGTGGGGTCGGACTCCCACGATTTGAGCGAGATTGGAAGCGTGTATTGCACCGTTTCTCTGCGGTCCGCGTGTTTCGAAGAACTCGCCCAGGCCCTTCGGGAAGCTTCGGATTGGAGGTGCCACAGTGCGTGAGATTGCCTTGCACGTCCTGGATTTGATGGAAAACTCCGTCGCTGCCGGCGCCCAGCGGGTGCTCGTGCGGGTCGTGCAGAATCGCGCGACGGACCAGCTCGAAATTGCGGTGGAGGACGATGGGTGCGGGCTGCCCGATACGGTACAAGATGCGGCCCATCCGTTTTTTACCACCAAACCAGGCAAGCGTACGGGGCTCGGTTTGAGCCTGTTTCGAGAAGCGGCCGAACGGGCCGGTGGCGACCTGCACCTTTGCGCTTCGCCGTGGGGAGGAACGGCGGTTCGCGTCCGTATGCGCTTGCTTCATATCGACAGAATGCCCCTGGGGGATCTGGCCGCCACCGTGGGGGCAATGGCTTGTACGGCGCCGGAAGTGGATTTTTCCTGTGAGGTGGAAGTCGACGGAAAGAAAGAGACGGTATCGACTCAGCAGCTTCGCGCCGCGACCGGGCAGGGGCCTGGTCAAAACCTTTTGGTGATGCGGCAAATGACGAACCAAATCAGAAAAGGACTCGAGGGGTTAGGGGCTTTGCCTTGAGGTGTGGAAAGGCCGTGGACGGTTCCGCGGCCCTGGAGGACGACGAAATGGACATGGTACAAGTCTCGTGCAATTGCGGCATCGAGGTATCCGAGGAAGAACTCCTCGAGCGCCTGGACGCCACTATAGCAGAATACCGAGGAAAACCGGGGGCATTGATTCCCGTGTTGCAAATTGCCCAGGGAATCTTCGGTCATTTACCCGAAGTGGCGATGCGACGGATCGCCGAGGGACTCGATAAACCGTATAGCGAAGTCAGCGGCGTGGTGACCTTCTATTCCTACTTCTCAACCGTCCCACGAGGACGCCACGTTATCCGCGTGTGCCTGGGCACGGCTTGCTACGTGCGTGGTGGCAAAGCCGTACTCGAAGCCATTCGAAAAACCGCCCACGTCGAGGTGGGCGGTACCACCGAAGATCGTCGATTTACATTAGAAGTTGCGCGTTGCTTCGGAGCCTGTGGGCTCGCCCCGGCCATCATGATCGACGACGAGGTCTATCATCGCGTCAAGCCCAGCCGAGTTCAAGGTGTGTTGGAATCACATGCTAGCAAGTTCGGAGGTCAGCATGGACAAGCGAATCGACAGCCGTGAAGCCCTGAGCGCGCTGCGAGCGCGCGTCCGTCAGCAGCTCGAGCCCCGGGAGGGAGCCGAGGCGCTTCGGATCACCGTTCACATGGGAACCTGCGGCATTGCCGCCGGTGCAAGGGATATCATCCATCATTTCGCCGAACAACTCGACCGGGAAAACCTCCACGAAGTGGCCCTCACCCGAGCTGGTTGCGCGGGCCTCTGTGACCAAGAACCGATGATCACGCTGCGCGACGCCAGCGGCACCGAATTCCGCTACGGCAGACTCGATCAGCGAAAAATCGAAGAGATCGTGCAAGGGCACGTCCTGCAAGGCGTGCCCGTTCGCAAGTACCTCATCACGGCCTGAAAGCAGGAGACGAACGTCATGGCCAATTCTATTCGTACCCATATCCTCGTCTGTACCGGAGGCGGATGCATTGCCTGTGGTGCCCTGCAGGTCAGTGCCGCGTTACGGCAATCGCTGCGTGCTCATGAACTTCAAGACGAAGTCAAAGTCGTGGAAACCGGTTGCCTGGGCCCCTGCTCGGTCGGCCCCGTATCCGTCGTCTATCCCGATGGCGTCTTTTACGAGAACATCAAACCGGAAGATGCCGAAGAGATCGTCACCGAGCACCTGCTCAAAGGACGCCCCGTCGAGCGGCTCAGTCGCTCGAATCTCCTGGCGGAACAAGAAAAACCAGAGCAAAAGGCTGGATTTTTCGACAAACAAGTCAAGATCGTCTTGCGCAACTGCGGAATCATCGATCCTCGAAAAATCGAAGAATATATCGCGCGCGATGGCTATGAGGCCCTGGCTCGGGTTCTGACGGAAATGACCCCCGACCAGGTCATCGATGAGATGAAAAAGTCAGGGATTCGCGGTCGAGGGGGCGCGGGTTTCCCCTCGGGCCTCAAGTGGGCCATTGCCAAAAAGTCCACCGGCTCTCCCAAATACGTATTGTGTAACGCTGATGAAGGGGATCCCGGCGCTTTCATGGACCGCAGCGTCCTCGAGGGAGACCCCCATAGCGTGATCGAAGGTATGGCCATCGCCGCCAGGGCGATTGGCGCCAATCGTGGAATCGTCTACGTTCGAGCGGAATATCCTCTTGCGGTCGAAAGGTTGCGTCTTGCCATCGAACAAGCGCACGACTTGGGGCTGCTCGGCAACGATATCCTCGGCACCGGCTTCGAATTCGACCTGGAGATCCGCATGGGAGCCGGCGCTTTCGTCTGTGGCGAAGAAACCGCGCTCATCACCTCGATCGAAGGCAATCGCGGAGAACCCCGTCCTCGTCCTCCTTACCCCGCCGACCGCGGACTATGGGGAAAGCCAAGCCTGCTCAACAACGTGGAAACGTACGCCAACGTTCCCATGATCATGCTAAAAGGGGCCGATTGGTTCGCCTCCCTTGGCAGCGACAAAAGCAAAGGCACCAAAGTATTTGCTCTCGCTGGAGCCGTGCATAACAGCGGTTTGGTGGAAGTGCCCATCGGCACGAAACTTGGCGAAATCATTTATGATATTGGCGGTGGGATCCCGGCAGGCAAGGCCTTCAAAGCCGCTCAGGTCGGTGGTCCCTCCGGCGGCTGCATCCCCCGCCAGCATCTCGAAGTGCCCGTGGATTACGAGTCTTTGCAAGAACTCGGCGCCATCATGGGTTCCGGCGGCCTCGTCGTCATGGACGAAGACTCCTGCATGGTCGATGTCGCTCGGTTTTTCCTTGAATTCGTGCAAGAAGAATCCTGTGGGAAGTGCACCCCCTGCCGTGTGGGCACCAAACGGATGCTCGAGATCGTGACGCGCATCTGTGAGGGAAAGGGCGAGGAGTCCGACATCGAAAGGCTCGAGAAGCTGGGAAGAACGATCCAGCAAACAGCGCTTTGCGGCCTGGGGCAGAGCGCTCCCAATCCCGTGCTTTCCACGCTGCGGCACTTCCGTGACGAATATGTGGCGCATATTCGCGATAAACGTTGCCCCGCGGGCGTTTGCGCGGATTTGGTTCGAAGCCCTTGCCAAAACGCTTGCCCGGCAGGCGTCAACGTTCCTGGTTATGTGTCACTCATCGGTGAGGGACGCACCGCCGAGGCGCTTCATCTTCACCGGGAAAACAACCCCTTCGCCGCTGTATGCGCAAGAGTCTGCTTCCATCCGTGCGAATCGAAATGCCGTCGCGCTACCTTGGACGAGGCGGTATCGATTCGTGGAGTCAAACGTTTCATGGCCGATGCCGAGCAAGGGCTGCAATTGCCATCGACCCGCATCGACCCGGCCTGCGCCAAGCGTAAGGTGGCCATCATTGGAGCGGGACCTGCCGGTTTGTCCTGCGGCTACTTCCTCGCTCGTCTCGGATATCGACCGGACATCTTCGAAGCGGCGCCGCGGCCCGGAGGACTCTTGCTCCAAGGAATCCCGGCGTACCGTCTGCCCCGGGAGGTGATCGATGCCGAGGTGGCGATGATCGAAAGGCTGGGGGTCACCATCCACACAGGGCAACGTTTGGGGCGCGATATTACCTTGTCTGGCTTGCGGGAAGCTGGATATGAAAGCGTATTTCTCGGTATCGGCGCCCCGTTGGGAACCCGCCTGGCCTTGCCCGGAGAGGATGCCAAAGGGGTGGTCGACGCCATGCAATTCCTCCGTGATTTCAATCTGACCGGAACCGCTCCCGTGGGAAAGAACGTCGTCATCATCGGCGGTGGTAACTCCGCCATCGACGCCGCTCGCACCGCCATTCGTCTCGGCGCTGCCCAGGTTACCGTAGTGTATCGCCGCACCCGCGACCAGATGCCAGCTTTCCCCCACGAAGTCCAGGAGGCGGAGCGCGAAGGCGTTCGCATTCGTTTCTTGCTAAGCCCCACGGAGGTTCTCGTAAAAGATGGCGCGGTGGCGGGGTTGCGCTGCGTACCCATGGAACTGCAAGGCTTCGACCGCGCGGGCCGTCGCCGGGCGGTTCCCAGCCAACAACCGACGGTGGATGTGCCGGCCGACATGCTGATTACCGCGATTGGCCAGCAGCTCGACCTGTCTACGTTTGGCTCCGACGTGATGCCGAAAACGAGTCGGGATGGCTATGTAAGCGTGGATCCGCGTACCGGTCAAACCGATATTTTGTGGCTATTCGCGGGAGGTGACGCCGCTTCTGGACCGTCGTCCGTGGTGGAAGCCGTTCGGGATGGGGAGCGAGCGGCCGTGGCCATCGACCGGATGCTGAGCGGCAAAAGCCGTGCTTTCTGGCGGGAGCATCGCTCCGTGGATACGTTCTTCGATCCGGACGCGGATCCTTCGACGGCGCCGCGGACGCACCAGCGTTTGCTGGCGATTGAAAAACGCCTAGGCCGCTTCGACGAGGTCGAGTTGTGCTGGACCGAGACAGATGCTCGGCGAGAAGCCGCTCGATGTCTGCGATGCGACTACCGAGAGACTTGTGGATGAGGAGAATCACGTCATGCCGACGCTGACGATCAATAATATCACGGTTCAGGCTCCCGAAGGGGCCACTGTTCTTGAAGCGGCACGGGCGGCGGGAATTCATATCCCCACGCTTTGCCATCTGCCTGGGGTGCATGCCCCGGGCGCTTGTCGCGTCTGCCTCGTGGAGGTGGAAGGAGCACGAACGCTGATGGCGTCGTGTGTTACCCCCGCCAACGAGGGAATGCGCGTTCACACCAACTCTTTACGGGCTCGCAATGGGCGACGAGACGTCGTCGAGCTTTTGCTCAGTGAGCATGAGGGAGATTGCACCACCTGTTCTCGGAGCGAGGATTGTGAATTGCGGGCCATCGCTCGGGAAGCGGGTGTAAAAGACATTCAATACCGCGGAGAGCGTCGTACGACTCGTCTGGACTATTCGACCAAAGGTTTGGTGCGCGATACGGGCAAGTGCATTCTATGCCGAAGGTGCGTGGCGGTTTGCCAAGACGTGGAAAGCGTAGGGGCGATTGCGCCGCAAGAGCGCGGATTTGGGACGTATATTGGTCCGGCGTTCCACGCTCCCTTGTCCGAGGTCACGTGTGTGCAATGTGGACAATGCTCGGCGGTCTGTCCGGTGGGAGCCATTGGTGAGCGGGACCAGATCGATGAAGTCTGGCGCGCGCTGGACAATCCCTCGCTGCACGTGGTGGTGCAGACGGCACCCGCGATCCGTGCGGCGCTTGGCGAATGTTTCGACTTGCCTCCGGGCACGTTGGTGACGGGAAAGATGGTGTCGGCCCTGCGCAGGCTTGGTTTCGAGGCTGTCTTCGATACGGACTTTTCCGCGGATCTTACCATCATGGAAGAAGGGCATGAACTGCTGGCTCGGTTGCAAGGGGCCCTGGCAGGGGGAGCCAACAAAAGTCCGCTTCCCATGTTTACGAGTTGCTGTCCCGCGTGGATTCAGTTTGCGGAGCACTTTGCGCCGGACATGCTGGACAATTTGTCTACCTGCAAGTCCCCGCAGCAGATGCTTGGCGCCCTGGCGAAATCCTACTACGCGGAGAAAATTGGCAAAAAACCCGAAGAAATCTTCGTGGTATCCATCATGCCCTGCACCGCGAAAAAATTCGAATGCGATCGGGAAGAGATGCGTGACAGCGGTGCCAAAGACGTCGATGTGGTGCTGACCACGCGCGAATTGGGCAGAATGATCCGGGAAGCGGGAATCGATTTCGGGTCTCTCGCCGACGAAGAAATGGACGCGCCGTTGGGGATTTCTACGGGAGCCGCGGACATTTTTGCCAACTCCGGCGGCGTCATGGAAGCGGCTTTGCGCACGGCTTATGAAGTCGTGACCGGAAGACCCCTGCCACCCGTTCAACTCGAACCCGTGGGAAAAATGGCCGGAGGCGGCGTGCTTCAAGCGTCGTTGCAAGTCAGCGATGCCCTGCCGGCATGGTCTTTTCTCGAGGGGCAAACACTCAACGTGGCCGTGGTGCATGGCTTGGCACACGCTCGTGCTTTGATCGAAGACATCCGTGCCGGACGGCAAAGCCCCCATTTCGTGGAGGTGATGACGTGCCCCGGTGGCTGCATCGGAGGCGGAGGACAGCCGCGAATGACCACCGACGAAGTGCGCAGGGCCCGCATCCAGGCGATTTGCCAGGAAGATGCAAGCAAACCCTTGCGAAAATCACATACCAACCCGGGTGTCACCCAACTTTATGAAGAGTACCTCGGAACTCCTTTGGGTGAACGCTCCCATCACTTGCTACATACCCATTACCACCCGCGATGCTTCGTGCCCAAAGCCCCGGCCAAGGAAAAGGTGGCACCCAGACCGCATTCGGAGGTACGACCAGAGCCGTGAAGGACAAGCCTCCCGTGGTATATCTCGTCGATGATGATGTGGACTACTGCGAAGTCAACCGCACCGTGCTCGAGTCCGCCGGTTACCGTGCCGTTTGCTTCCCAGGTCCCAAAGAAGCGTTGTTGGAAGCGGAGCGCAATCCCCCGGACCTCATCATTACCGATATGATGATGGGGTCGCTCGACGATGGGCTCCGACTTTCCCGAAGTCTTCGAGATCACGCGAGTTTATGTCATATCCCCGTGCTGCTGGTCACGGGATTGGTCCGGGAGCTTGGCTTGGATATCGTGCCTCGGGATTCCCAGGATCTCGAGGCATTGAATGCCAGCGCCTTTCTCGAAAAACCCACCTCTCCTTCCCGACTGCTGCAAGAAGTGCGACGCTTGCTGGCCGAGGCTTCCGACCCGGCTGCCCCCCGATAGCTCAGAAGAGTCAACGTTTTATGTAGATAAAACGTCCGCCTCTCGTGAACGTCGTTGTTTCGGCCAATACCGAAATTGTGGCTTTCACGATTCTCGAAATGCCTCGAACGATACTCGCTACTCGTCGAGTTTATCGCGATGCAACGGCCATACTTGCGGCTCCCCGATGCTTTCGCCGTCTTGCCGTCTCGTGGAAAGAAGGGCCATCGTGGGTTGAACGATGCCCTGCGAAGTGCGGCCACCATAGTGGGGAAGAGGCATGTCTACACGACAAAGGGCATCATGCACCTGACGCAGGGGCGCAAGGCCGCCGAGACTTGCCACGGACGGAGGAAGGATCAGGCCGAGTCGTCCGCCGGGTTTCAGGAGCGATGCGCTCCGATGAACGAACAGACCGTGCAACGGGCGATTTCGTTGAAACGCCGAACTCAGAGAGGTGAAGTACCGCTTGAGATCGTTGGCAAGGGGGTGAGCCGCGACGCCTGAGCAACTTACCCAAGGAGGTTTACCCACGAAAGCGTCGAAACCGGGTTCTGGCGACTCGAATATTTCGGGAAATTCCAACGGCCAGTGGAAGTAGGCTGCGCGGTTCTCGGTGATGCTCGCTTCCCGCAGCATCATCGGTTCATCGATGGTCAACCTTTTTCTCGCTTTGTGGTGACCGTTCATCAGGATCTCCCGGATGAGCTGGTCCGCCAGCAGCCGAAGGGACTCGACACGAGACGGTGAGCGATTTCGTCCGGTCTTTCTCGGTGCCCCATGCGTGGTCGGACGCGCCATGGCCGTGGAAG
>Ga0209718_1004988_pt1 | contig 10751 bp, 9 predicted proteins | sample AD_JPNAS1_MetaG_FD_184420 | JGI IMG/M metagenome (GOLD analysis project Ga0209718, IMG submission 184420) | Active sludge microbial communities of municipal wastewater-treating anaerobic digesters from Japan - AD_JPNAS1_MetaG (SPAdes) (version 2) | ecosystem: Engineered > Bioreactor > Anaerobic >... | reverse complement strand
CCCTTGCCCCTCACCCGGCAAAAATTCCTCTCCAGATTGATCCTCGGCCATTCCAGGCCCAATCCTTCCCGACGCCTGGCCCCTGTCCAGATGTAGAAGGTGAAGAGCCGCCAGAGCTCGACGTCCTCCGCCTGGGCCTTCGCCAGGATCTTCTTGATATCCTCCGGTAGGATGATCCGCGGGAGCTCCTGGCCATCCTTCCGATACATTCGCGCTTTCGGTTTTTTCTTGATGTAGCCCTTCTCGAGGGCGTAGGAGAGGGCCGCCTTGATATGGCGGAGGTAGCCGTCGATCGTGATCTCCGAGGCGCCCCGGGCCTTGCAGGCTCGCTTGAATTCCTCGAGCCGCTCCTCGGTGAGAGCCCGGAGCGGGAGCGATTTCCCGACGACGGCGGCCAGGAGATCCAGGGAGAGCTTGTCCTTCTTGACCGTATGGGGCGAGATCCCGTCGCGGCTCTCGACGTAGGCATCGGTGAATTCTCCGAGCGAGATCCGCTTCTCGTTCTCCAGGTGGACCAGGCGGCCCCGGAGCCACTCCTTTTCCATTTCCCGGAACAGGGCGAGGGCCTTCGCCTGGTCTTTCGTGTTGAGGGACTTTTTCCGCCCTCTCCCGAATTCGACGTAGTAGACGCCGTTCTCCCTTTGAAAAAGCCTCATGGGCTTCTTCATAGACGAACCCCCCTCATGATTGCAAGGGCTTTCTCCCGGATGGTGGGGGCGAGCATCTGACCCTCTCGGTAGGCGTCGATCGAGGCCCGGTCGAAAATCCAGGAGCCGCGGCCGTCGTCGGGATCCGGGCAACCCTTGATCTTGCCCTCTTGCGCCAGGGCTTTAAGGCGCTTGATCCCGATCCCGGAATAGAACCCGGCCTCTCGGATCGTCAACCATCGTTTATCGCCGATTGTGCTGATCGTTTGCTTCGCTTCCATCTTTCTCGAAAATCCGGAATAGGTTTTCACCCTTCGAGATCCAGACGTCGATCTCGGGGGCGTCCAGGGGGCCGCCGACGGCGTCCATGTGCGCGACGCCTCACTTCGGCCGGCCGCCCGTGTTGAGGCTGTATCGTTTCGATCCGGCCGGCCGGGGCCTCCGGTGCTCGGAGGCCTGGCCGCACGTTTGGAAATGGGTCCGATGGCGCTCCCGGTCGAAATACTCGTCGGCCAGGTCGCACGTTTCCGCGTCGACGGGGATCAATTTCCCCATCGACGTCTTGAGAAACCGGATCAGCTTCTTACAGGTCTTGCAGAGCGTCGCCATGCGATCACCTACTTTCCGGCCACGGCGTCGATTGGGGACCAGGCCGGGCAACCCTCGCGCTTCTTGCATTGCTTGTTGCAGTACGAGGCCAGGAACGTGTTTCCGGCCGAATCGGGACACTCTCCCGGGGCCATTTCGAGATCCTGGTCGCTCTTTCCAGGAGGCGGCTCGGTCCCGCCGGCGCCCTGTCCCTGGGTCTTTTCCTGGGCCGGTGGAGGATCGGCCGGCTTCGCTGCCGGCGGTCTTCCTCGAGATCCTTTTACCTTGTTCTTGAGCTCCTCGACCTTCGAGAGGGCCTTCTCCTGGTCGGCGCCTTTGGTCGTCATGTAGTCCGCCCAGGTCGCCTCGCCGTCCTTGATCGCCCGGTAGATTCCGCGGAGATCCTGGAGCTCGGCCGGCGTCAGGACGTCGGTTTTGTGTCCCAGGTAGGCCTCGAGATCCCGCGGCCGGATCCCGAGCTCGGCGAAGGCGTCGAGGATCTGCTTCTTCGCCGCGGCCGGATCCCGGGCGTCTTGGTTGCGGAGCGTCGCCCGGGCCGTGTCCAGGGCCTCGTCGACGATATCCGAGGGGATCAGGCGGAGGCCTTCGTTCCGGAGGGCTTTCGAGATCGCGGCGCTCACCTTGTTGTCGATCTCCTCGTCGGTCGCCCGGACGATGTAGACCTTGTCGCCGTTTGTGTTGACGCGCTCGGTCACGACCTCGCGGTCGTCGGCCTTGCGGCGCTCGACGGTTTTCGATACCTGGACCTCCTTCGAAAAGCTCGCGTTGGTTTCCAGGTCGATCGCCGTGATCTTCACGCGGCGGATCTTCTCGTCCTCGTGGACGACCTGGACGTCGGAGATGATGTTCGACCATTCGCGGAGCGCGAGCTCGGCGAAGCGGATCGAGGGGCCTTTGATCTGCCGGCCGGCGACGGGTTTCGAGAACTCGACCCGGGCCGCGAAGGCCGGCCGCTTGCAAGCCTCGAGGATCCGGACCCGGGCCTGGTCCTCGTTGCGGGGCCTCTGCATGGCCATGATGTAGGCGCTCTGGATCCGCGCCTTTGCTGTTTCCGCGGCGGCCACGGCGGCCGGGTCCGCGTAGATCTGGACCGCTCTCTCATTCTGCATACGAAGAACCTCCTTTGCTTCGATATTTACGAGCACATTCTTTGTGATAGATGTATGTTCTGGCCGTCTTTCGGCCGCGAGGGTCTGGCCTTCCGACGACTATCGAGAGGAGCTCCGGAGCATCCCATCTCTTGCAGTATTGACACTTTCGCCAATCTGCATGACCGGATTCTTTGAGCGCAAGCGACCTGATATGAAGCAGTTTATGGTATGCCTTGTCTTGGCATATAACTAGATTGCTTGGACTCGTGTTACGAGGATCATTGTCGATATGGTGAACCTCCGCGCCTGGGGGGAGCGGATACCCGAGAGCCCTCTCTGTTATTACGCGATGAACGTGTACTTGTGGCCTTTGTCCATTACGGTAAAGGTCAGGAAAATATGCTTTTGGATATTTTCTACTCATTAAACCCGCTCCGGAGAAAAAACGGTCTGAAAGGCCTGGTTTCGGCGCTGATCTTGTAGAAGGGCGCCAGGTCAATCTCGGGATGCTTCTTTGCAAACGCCTTGACGTCGAAGGTCCGCCGGCCGGCCTGGGGGATCCAGTAGATCCGGGCGCCGGCTCCTTCGGCCGCAGCGGCGCCGGCCGCCTCCATCAACTTCATGAGCTCGGCCTGGGCCTCCTTCTCGAGGGCCTGGGCCTCGGTGAGGATCTCCTTCGCGTCCCGGAGCCGCTCGACGGCGGCGGCCCATTCCTCGCTTTCGATCGTGATGATCTTCTGCTTCGCGTCGGGGATCTCGACGGGCCGTGTCTCGGTCTTCTCGACGCCGGACCAATCGGCCGGATAAAACTCCTCGGTCTGGACAAGGTTCCAGAACTCGGCGCCCTTCTCGTGAATCAGGTCGATGAGCTCCTGGTCCCTGGGGACGTCGAAGTAGATCATTTCCCAAAGCTCGGAATTGAACACGGCGAAGGCGCCCCACTCGTAGCCGGCGACGTCCATTTGATGTTGCAGTTGGACGAGGTAGTAGTAGGGCAAGCCCTCACGCCGGCACTTCGCGAAGGTCCGGAGGCCCGGGCATTTGATCTCGAGGGCGGGGACGCCCGGGAGATCGCGAAGGGCGTCGGGACCGGCCTGATTTACGCTGCCGCAAGCCCAGGGGGCCGCTACGGACTCAACGAGATCCGGGAGCTCAACCGCAAGGGCCTCTCGGAGGCCGCGAAGTACAACCAGGCGATCAATAAATGGATCGCCGCGGATCTCAACCGGCGCCTGGGGGATGAATCCATTTACCGGCCGGAGGAGATCCAGGCCTTTAAGGACGCCCTCCGGGCCTTCGACGAAATTCGCCAGGGGGGCCTCGAGGAATTAACCGGGGGTGAAGGGCCGGGGGTAAGTAAAAAAACGCCTCCTGGGGCCGGGGAACGCGCCGGAGAGGGCAAAAAAGAGGGGGAAGCGGGAGGCGAGAAGCCGCCGGCCGTGATCGAGCCGAAGGCGCCGCCGGAGGTCGGGGTCGAGCCGGATACCTCGCCGGCGACGCCGGACTCCCTGGGGGCCGTCCTGGACCCGGGGAAATTCCCGGTCCGGCGGATCCCGGTCGCCGAGATCGGGACCAACGTCGAGAAGATGCAATTCAAGCTCGACGTCGACAAGGAGGGCGTCCAGAAGGAGCTCCAGGGGGAATGGAATGAGCTCGCGGCCGGCAATCTCCTCTTGTGGCAGAACCGGAAGGGCGAGCTCATCGTTGCCAACGGGCACCACCGGCTCGCCCTGGCGCGGAAGCTCCGGGTCGAGGAGGTCCACGCGCAGATCCTCCGCGAGGTCGACGGCTTCACGATGGAGGACGCCCGGCGCCTGGCGGCCGAGGCAAACATTCTCGAGGGAAAGGGGACGATTTACGATCATGCAGAGTATTTCAGACTTAACCCCGAATATACCGCAGAGCTCGTCAAGGCCCGAGGCCTCGCCGGACAAGGTTTCGCGATTGGCCGCCTTGCCACGGATCGGACTTATGACCTATTCCGAAATCGCAAGATCAGCGCGGAAGCCGCAGAAGCAATCTCCCGAGGAGCCCCGGGGGACGAGATCCTCCAGGCCGCCGGAGCCCGATTCGCAGTAGAGAAGCCGAAGGCCGACGCCTACGAGATCTCCTCGATGATGCAAGCCCTCTCGTTGGAGAGCCGGCCGGCGTCCGAGCAAGCCGATCTCTTTGGCTTCGATGATTCAGCGATCCGCCAGGCCGAGGCCCAGGCGAAGGTCGTCGCCGGCGAGATCCGGGGCCTCCGGGATCAGATCAACGCGGTCCGCGGCGCCGCCAAGCGGCCCGAGGTCGCCAAGACGCTCGGCGTCGACGTCAAGGATCCCGAGGCGATCCGGACGAAGGTCCAGGAGCTCCAGGCGGAGGTCGAGGCCTGGCAATCCTGGTACATGAACCCGGAGCTCGTGACGAAAGTCCGGGAAAAGAGCGGTTACGTCCCGGAGGTCGTTTCGAAGGAGAGGATCCGGCAACCCGTCAAGACCCTCGAGGATCTTTACGTCCTGGTCGAGAAAGCCTACCCGGAGCTCATGGAGGCCTCGCACCACCTGGGCGACAAGTACGGCGGGAGCGTCCACGAGCGGCCGGAAACGGACAAGCACGGCCGGCAGATCGCATACGTCCCGGCGCCGGGGGTCCGGCTCAAATCGAAGGAGAGCACGGCCCGGAAGCTCGAAAAGGAAGATGTCGGGGGCGTCGACGAATTGACCGATATCGCCGGGACCTCCGTCGTGTTCGACGACTACCCGACCATGCTCCGCGCCCTGGGCGAGCTCACGCGCCTGTATCGCGGGAGAATCTGGTATCGAAACACCTTCGAGAAGCGGACCGAATCGGGCTACGGGGATATCAACTGCCGGATCCGGACGGAAAACGGCGCCTGGATGGAGCTCCAGATCCACAAGAGGAGCCTTTTCGAGGCGAAAGAGGATCTCGGGCATCCGGCCTATGAAATCACGCGGGAACTCTACGAGGCCTTCAAAAAGGGAAACAAGGAAGTAGGGGGGGCGATTGATGAGATAAACGAGGCGACCAAGAAATACTATTCGGAGGCGGAGAGCAAGGACTCGGCCTCTTCCCTGGAAACCTCCGGCATCTTGAGCCAAACCTTGAGGGAGGTATGCGAATCGTCGATCGGGACCAGCTTCGTGAAGGACTCGACGCGGAACGCCGTCATGGAGGTCTTGTCCCAGGCGAAAACTCGTCCGGAGGAATTGGTCCTAAACGAAAGATTGTCCGGGAGTTTGCCAGACATCGGAGGGCCTCCTTTCGTTGAAAATATGCCGGAGGCGGAAATCGTTGTCAAGGGGAAATTAGCCCTGGGTGAAGTCTTGGGCGAGATCAAGACCGAGAAGATCCCGGGCGAAACGGTCGAACAGGCCGTGATCCCTGGGGCCGGGGTCGCGGAAACGTTCGGGCTCACGGGATCGCCTGGCGAGATCGGGACCTCGCGGACGCCGGCGCCGGCCCAGGGAGCCCTCCTGATGGCCCCGGAGAGGGGATTCAGGCGCGAGCCGGAGCCGACGGGGGCCGCTGCCGAGAAGCCGATGAGCCGGAGCGAGATCCGGCAATTCCTCGAGGAAAAGCTCGATCTCCCGATCCGGACCGGCCGCTTCATCGGGAAGGCCCTGGGGATCTTCAAGCCGCGATCCGAGGTCGTGCGCACGAAATACGCGAACGACATCGAGGTCATCGCCCACGAGGTCGGCCACGCCCTCCACAAATACCTCTGGCCGGAAACCCTGACAAAGAAGGGCCTCTCGGCGCAACCCTTCCAGGCCTTCGCGCACGAGCTCGACCTGATCGCGACGACGCCGAAAAAGGGGCAGAGCAACACGGCCGAGGGCTACGCGGAATTCGTCCGGCTCTACATCACTGACGCGGCCCAGGCACAGCGCCGCGCTCCGGACTTCTTCCAATTCTTTGAGGCGCAACTCGACCTCAAGGCGCCGGAGGTCAAGGAGATCTTCCTCGAGGCCCGGGCGAAATATCAGAAATTCATGCAACAGCCGCCGCTCCAGAGGATCCTCTCGCAGATCTCGATCGGCAAGACGGACAAGGCCCCGCGCAACTTCGACGAGCTCTATACGATGGCCCTGGACGACCTCCACCCGCTCGAGCTCGCCGTAAAGGAGATGGCCCAGGGCCAGAGGATCCCGGCCTCGAAGGATCCCTACAAGCTCGCCCGGCTCCTCCGTGGATGGCATGGCAAGGCCGAGGCCTTCCTCAAGCACACGCCGTTCTCTTTCGGCGATTACAAGGACATTCCCGGCGCCAAGAGCTTGAAGCAGATCCTCGAGCCGGTCCGGGACAACCTGGACGAATTTAGGGCCTACGTTGTCGCAAAGCGCGCGCTCGAGCTCGCCGAGCGTAAGATCGAAACCGGGATTTACCGGAGCGACGCCGAGGCGATCGTCAACCTGTACGAGGGCCGCTTCCGGGAAACCCACCGCGAGCTCCTCGAGTACCAGGACCTCACTTTGAAATACCTCCTGGACGCCGGCCTCCTCACGCCCGAGGCCTTCGCAAAGATGAAGGTCTGGAATCGGGACTATGTTCCTTTCTACCGCGTCATGGAAAACACGAAGGGGCAGGGTACCGGGGTCGGCCTCGAGGCCTACAACCCTGTAAAGAAGATCCGCGGCTCCTGGCGGGATATCGTGGACCCGCTCGAGAGCATCATCAAAAACACGTTCCTTTACATCAACCTCGCCGAGAAGAACGCCGTCGGCCGCGCCCTGGTCGATCTCGAGCGGTCCGGCGAGGGCCTGGGGAAATTCGTCGAGAAGATCCCGACGCCCATGAAAAAGACGACGGTCACGCCCGAGGAGATGACCCGTTACATGGAGAACCTGGCCGAGAGCCTCGGCTTCGAGGCGAAGGAGCTCCCGGCCGATATGTTCGACGCCCTGGAGATCTTCCGGCCCTCGGCCTTCATCCCCAAAGACAACGTGATCCAGGTATGGGAGAAGGGCAAGCGGAGCCTCTACCAGGTCGACCCGGAGATCGGGCGCGTGTTCAAGGCCCTGGACCGCGAGAACGTGAACATGATCATCAAGCTCCTTTCCTACCCGGCCCAATGGCTCCGGGCCGGCGCCACGCTCACGCCGGAGTTTATCGGCCGGAACCCGATCCGCGACCAATGGAGCGCCTTCTGTTACTCGAAATACGGTTTCGTCCCGGGCTTCGACCTGGTCCGCGGGATCTTCTCGATGGTCAAAAAGGATCAGGCCTATTGGGATTTCAAGAAGGCCGGCGCCGATCATTCGATGCTCGTTTCCCTCGATCGCGACTATCTCCAGGACTCCCTCGGGGACCTTCTGCAAAAGTACCCGGTCCGCAACGTCATTAAGAACCCGATCAACGGGCTCCGGATGCTCTCCGAGCTCGGCGAGATGGGGACCCGCCTCGGGGAATTCAAGCGGGGCCTCGCGAAAGAGGCGAGCCGGCGGGATCCCTGGGCCGCCGCGGTCCAGGCCGGCGCCGAGGCGACAAAGGGCGAGATGCAGGAGGCCGGCTTCTCGGCCCGGGAAGTGACGCTCGACTTCGCCAGGATGGGCGCCAAGACGAAGGCGGCAAACGCCCTCATTGCCTTCTGGAACGCGCAACTTCAGGGGACCGACCGCTTCGTCCGGGCCTTCCAGGACAACCCGCTCGGGACCTCGGTCCGCGTCGCCGCGTCGATCACGCTCCCGTCGGTCCTCCTGGCGATCGCGAACCACGACGACCCGCGCTATAAGGAGCTCCCGCAATGGCAGAAGGACCTTTTCTGGATCGTCATTACGGACAAGACGGTCTGGAGGATCCCCAAACCCTTTGAGCTCGGGATCCTGTTTGGCTCGGTCCCGGAGCGGATCACAAACTATATCCTGGACCAGGATCCGCAAGCCTTCGACAAGCTCGGCGATACGCTCCTCCGGGCCGCCTCGCCTGGCGTGATCCCGACGGTCCAGGCGCCGTTTGTCGAGAATTGGGCCAACCGATCCCTTTTCTTCGACCGGAACCTGGTCCCCAGGAGCCGCGAGGATCTCCTTCCGGAATATCAATACTCCGATCACACGACCGAAACGGCCAAGCTCTTGAGCTCCGTCGTCGGCCGCTTCCCGGGGCTCGATCAATGGAAGGGCGCCGCGCCGGCCTACATCGAAAACCTGATCTACGGATGGAGCGGCGGCCTGGGGCGTTACGCCTTGCAGATCGCCGACGCCGGCTTGAAGGCCGCCGGGGCCGTCGAGGAGAAATTCCAGAAGCCGGCGGCAACCCTGGCGGACATTCCTTTCGTCAAGGCCTTCGTCGTCCGTTACCCGTCGGCCCAGGCCGAGAGCATCCAACGCTTCTACGACAATTTCGAGAAGGCCCTGGCCGTCAACAAGACGATCAAGGTCCTCATGGAGAAGGAGCAAAACCCGGAGGCCGCCGCGAAGCTCTGGCAGAGCTCCGGCATGGCGGATCTCCAGGGGATCCGGACGGCGCTCTCGAACGCTCACAACACGGTCGACCTGGTCTATCGCAATCCGGAAATGACGCCGGACGAGAAGCGCGAGCTCATAGATCAGATCTATATGCAGATGATCGCGATGGCGCAGAACGGGAACAAGCTCGCCGAGAGTTTCGAGAAGGCCCGGAAGGAGGAGGTCGAGCGCCAGAAAAACAGGGGAATCGTGAAGGAGAGGGCGCCGGCCGCGGTTGCCGTGCAACCCAGGACGCCGCCTCCTCCGGGGCCGGAGAGCCGGCCGGTTCAATTCTAGGGCGGGGGGATGTGAATTGACGCCGAACTATGTCACCTGGCCGGAGCTTCTGGCCGCGGCGGGAGCGATAGGAGCGATGAACATGGCGATTTTCGGATGGCTCTGGAAACGGTCCCAGGCGATCGACGATCGGCTCACGAAGGCCTATGAGGAGATCGAGGACAAGCAGGACAAGGCGAATTGCGGAACGGCTCACGCCGCCCTCGCCGAGGCCGTCAAGAGCTTCGAGGGCATCAGCGCAAAGAACGGCGAGCGCCTGGCCAAAATCGAAACGTGCCTTGAATTCCTCGTGGAGGCGCTCCGGGAGCACAAGAAGCAGCACGAGAAAATGGCAGGGGGGCTCTGATGGCGGACTTCAACCTGGCGATCGAAGCGGTTATCGGTTTCGAGGGCGGCTATTGGGACGACCCTCGAGGGGGGCCGACCAAGTACGGGATCACGCGGCCGACGCTCGAGGAGGCCAAGCGCCGTGGGCTCGTTTCCCAGGATCGGCAGATCCGGGACCTCACGCCGGCCGAGGCGAAAACGATTTACCGGGTCCTTTATTGGAACGAAATCCGGGGCGACGAGATCCGGAACCAGGTCGTAGCCGGCGAGCTCCTGGACACGGCCGTTAATTGCGGCCAGGGGACCGCGGTCAAGCTCGCGCAGAGGGCGCTTAATTTCCTGGGCGAGCACCTGGTCGAGGACGGGATCCTCGGGCCGAGGACCCTCGAGGCGCTCAATAAGTGGGGTTACAAGGACGGCCTGGCGCTGTTCAAGGCCATGAACGGCGAGCAATACGTCTACTACAAGGGGATCACCGGGATCACCTTCCCGGCCGGATGGATGAAGCGAATCCAGGACTACAACCAACGGAGGGCCTGGCATGGGGATTAAGGAAATTTTCGAAGGGATCACGAGCGGGGCGATCAACGGGCTTCTCGGGACCATTGCAGGCGCGATCGAGAGGATCTCGCTGATTATCAAGGGCGACATTTCTCCGGAGGCGAAGGCCGAGCTCGAGAAGATGAAACAGGATCTCGAGAGCAAGAAGGCCCTGGCCGAGGTCGAGATCGAGAAGGCCAGGCTTTCGGTCATGGTAGCCGAGGCCTCGAGCCCGGACAAGTGGACCTCCAGGGCGCGGCCGTCGTTCATGTACGTTATTTACATCATGCTCCTGGCCTCTCTGCCCTTCGCCGGCTTAACGGTCTACGACGAGGGCGCCGCGCTCAAGTACGTCCAGGGTTTCCATAATTGGCTCAATGCGATCCCGTCGGATCTCTACGCGCTTTTCGGCGCCGGCTATCTCGGGTATACCGGGCTCCGGACATGGGAGAAGAAAAAGGCCTGATAGGAGGGTTTGAACCATGACCGTTTCCACGACGACCAACCGCGCTCAATTCAACTGTGATGGGTCGACAACGTCCTTCCCGTTCACTTTCCGATATCTCGAGGCATCGGATCTCCAGGTCTACCTTGCAAGCCCTACGGGAACCGTGACGCTTCTGACGCTCAACGTGGACTATCAAATCACGCCGGCGATCCCGGGTCCAGGCGGAACGCTGTCTTTCCTGGGGGGCTATCTGTCCTCGCCTCCTGGATCGGGCTACACGTTGACCATACTCCGTTTCGTGCCAAGGACCCAGGAAGTCGATTTCCGGAATGGCGACGCCCTGGAC
>Ga0209718_1004982_pt1 | contig 10759 bp, 12 predicted proteins | sample AD_JPNAS1_MetaG_FD_184420 | JGI IMG/M metagenome (GOLD analysis project Ga0209718, IMG submission 184420) | Active sludge microbial communities of municipal wastewater-treating anaerobic digesters from Japan - AD_JPNAS1_MetaG (SPAdes) (version 2) | ecosystem: Engineered > Bioreactor > Anaerobic... | reverse complement strand
GAGCTAAAGGCTGGAGCTTTGATAAAATAGCTAAGGAACTGGGTAAAGCCAAACAGACGCTAATAGACTGGAGTAAAGAGCTACAGGATGAGATAGCAAATAGGAAAGCCTTAGAGCTGGAGGCTCTTTATGAGAGCTATTACCTAATGAGAGAGAATAGGCTACAAACCTTTGGAGCTATGCTTACTAAGATTAAAAAAGAGGTAGGGCGGAGAGACCTCTCAGACGTGCCTACAGATAAACTACTGGAGCTACTATTAAAATATAACAACCAGGTAAAAGAGGAGATAGTAGAGCCTATCTATAAAAGCTCTCAGGAACTAATAGAGGAGAGACAGGATAGAGAACTACTGGAGGAGCTTACTACTCTACAGAGCGAACCTTTAAGGAGACTAAAAGTAGGCTAAAAGATTACCAAATAAACAGAGTAAACAATGATTACAGAGAAACAAATAGAGGCTAAAGATATAAAGAGGCTACTCCTCAGAGTTTACAGGAGATACAACTCTGGAGCTATTACAGAGGCTCAGGCTTATAAAGAGACCTACCTCCTTAACTCTGTATTAAAAGCTATAGAGGTAACGGATTTAGAGGAGAGGCTACAAAGATTAGAAACCGCTTTAAGGGATTAAGAGATGAGAAAAACAGATATAGAGAGAATAATAAAACAAGGCTCTACCAGGCAAAAAATTAAACTCTACTTTACAGATGTAGCCTACTTTAATACTAAAGGACAATTTCAAGCGGAGCTAAAAGGCTCAGGAGATAGCCTAAGATTAGAGATAAAAGATAAGATACTAACCGATAAAGAGAGAGACCTCATATTTAACTCTATAAAAGAGCCTAAGGATGTTAAATACTGGGAGGAGCTAAGAACCTGGAATAAGGCTTTTTTAATGTTTAAACCTACTATTACTACCTATACTAAAAACTTTGATTATTTAACCGCTCAACTCTCTAAATACGCTATAGTAAGATTATTACATAAAGGATATGAGGACAGTATAAACGATATACTGGAGGTAGTAGAGGATGAGGAACTAAGAGAGAAACTGGTAGAGACAGCCCTAAAGAGTTTACAAATGTTTGACGCTATTAGATACCAGGAGGAGGGATTTTTACCCTTTATAGAGATACCAGAGGCTAATATAATCGGCAATGTATGGCTATTAATAGAGGTACTAAACGAAAAAATAAAAGAGGCTAAAGAGTACATAGAGGGAATAAGGATTTTTTTAAACAAATCTTTACCTCTCCAGCCTTATAAAGAGTTTTTAAATGAGGCAGAAAATAAGATAAAAGCAGAGGTAGAGGAATGTAGAAAACTTATAGAGAGCTTTACTTTAGGTAAAACCATAGAGACCCCCTTAGATAAGGCTATAGAGGTAACTCCAGGCTCTGAGCTACCAGATGAGAGATTTAATATACTACGCTGGGAGGATGTAGAGGTAGAGGTAACGGATGAGGATATAGAGGATATTAAAAGAGCTGGGCTATGAGTAAGAGTAAATTTAAAATAGATGTAGCCACCCCTTTAGGAGTAGAGGGAGAGAAACATACTAAAATAGCTATCCATACAGTAAGCCAATTTTACGGAGATAATAAACAGCTCTCTTTATTTTCAGATGAAAAAATAGACGCTTTTAAGGACGCTACAGGGCTTAATTTAACTAATAGACCTACTAACTACGGAGTAGTTTTAAACCAGAGCCAGAGGAGAGTTTTAGAGGGAATTTTAAAGGCTTTTACAGATACAAACTATAAAGGAGATGAGGCAATAGGTAAAGATAAGGCTCTGGAGAGTGTTTATACACTAAACCAAGAGACAGCTAAGGAGCTACTACTTAAAAGCAACGCTCCCTATAAGAATATAGATAAAATACCAGTAGTAAGGCTTACTCAGGCTCAAATAATAGACCTCTCAGGATATGATTTAAAAGCTCAAAAACAGAGCGATAAACAGCACGTTACAGAAGCTCTATCTTATTTAGCTACAAATCAATTTTGTTTTTACTGGGTAAGACTAAAAACAGAGAACGGAAAGCCAGTAAAAGATAAAAGAGGAGACTATGTAAAAGAGGAGGTTATGGAGGTAGGAACTCTACTAAGAATAAAAACAGTAAGAGACGGTACAGGGCTACTACAATACTATGAAATACACCCCTCAGCCCCACTATTAGACCAGGTAAATAACTACTTTTTATTAGTGCCTAATAACTGGAGAGATGAGGTAAAACAACTAACAGGAAAAAGAGCCTCCAGCTATACCTATGAGCTTTTGCTTTGGCTTAGGCTACAGTATGAGCAAATAAGGAGATACAACAAAGGAGGAGATAAAAATAGAAAACCTAAACCCTTTAGGATTAGTAAGAGCTGGGAGGATGTAGCTATAGCCCTTAAAATGCCTGAGAGCGTTTATAAAGGAAAGCGTAAAAGAGCTATAAAAATAATACAAGAGGCTTACTCTGTAGCTATTAAGCTGGGCTACCTGGTAAAAGTAGAAAATAACGGAGTTACAGATATACTCTACCTAAATGAGAGCTACTATCCCAAGCCTGGAGAACTGGTATAAATTCGTATTGTGTGATACCCTTTTTAGTACCTACTTGTCGAGATATTAGTACCTACTTGTCGAGATATTAGTACCTACTTGTCGAGATATTAGTACCTACTTGTCGAGAAATGACCACCTAACTAATTGATTTACAGTAGTGTTTTTTTCGTATAATCTTAAGAGTATTAAAGACTCTTAAGGAGGATAACCTCTCCTTACAGTCGGTTATCCTTTTTTTAAACTATGTACCTGAGTGCAATTTTTAACCCTATAGGCTGAGAGAGAAGTTTAAAAAGATAGTAGCCTACATATTTAGGAGCCGGGAGGATGAGCCAGGCTATACTCATCCACGCCTAAAGATATTACCTCCTTTCCTACTGGAGCTTTTAACTGTACCAGACCCCTATTACTTGGACAAAAAAGTCAAAATGGTTGAGCTATTCTCGTATCATAAATTGGGGTTGATGAACAAATATACTCATTTGTTTGGTGATTCGTAAGATACTGACTAATTATTTCCTTGTTCATATTATAAATCGTATCAAAGGGCAACAAGCCTCCAAAGTAACCGTTCCATTTTTTTACAGGGACCGTTCCCAAGGAAGCGTGCCTCCTACGATTATTATACCAGTCCCGGTGTGCCTGAAGCGTAAGTTTGGCTTCATAAAAGCCTTGAAATTCAAATCGATCAATAACCTCTCTTTGTACAATACTATGGAATGCTTCAATATAGGCGTTTTCTTCTGGGGTAGCTATATGGGTAAATTCCTGATTTGCTTCGGCAGTCCGTAAAAACTGTTTGACATCATTGGCGATGAACTGCGATCCGTTATCATTTCTGACCGTGACGCCCTTTATACCAAAGGCACTATTGATCCTTCTGAAAATATTTATCACATCCATCTTTCGTATACTCTTTTGGAAGATCTGCTCGATGGCTATTCGAGTAAAAACATCAAGAACGGTAAGCAAAAAATAATTTCTGGATTCTCCGGCAACCCAAACATATTTTATGTCCAGACAAAGGTACTCCATGGGGCGGGTGGCTTCGATTTTTCGATGCTTGACAAACTGTCGCTTTCCACTGGTGCTAATCACCTTGCCCAGCAACAGATTCTGTTCCTTCATCAATCGATAAACCTTTTTGTGATTGATGATATAGCCCATATCTCTCAGTTCATCCGTGACATTATGATACCCATAACAACAAAATTCCTGAGAAAGAATGCCCTTGATTTCTTCAATAACCAGCGTGTCATCTACCCGGGTCCCATCTTGTCTGAATGTGCAAACACTTGGTTTTGCTCCCCGTTTGCCATCAGAAGACTTGTAATAAAAACTACTTTTTGAAAGATCAACCCAGGAAAGAAGGTTTTCCAATGTGGTTATAGATTCATGGCTATGCACGATCATCTTCTTGTCTTGATTTGAAATGAAGTTTTTTTTAGCAGCTCAGATTTTACCTCCAACTCCAGTGCTTGTCTGGCAATGATCTTTTTTAACCGTTCATTTTCTTCTTCCAGATCCCGCACAGCAGGATCTACTTTCCTATAGGCCGGTGTTAAACCGTTTATGCCCTGACTAAGATACTTCTTCTTCCATCTTATCATTACTGAGCTTGATAGATTGTATTTACGGCATGTTTGGGCCTGGCCTTCCCGTTGCGCTTCCTGTAATATCGATAATCGATCCTCAGGTGTAAATGTTCTTCGTTCTTTTGTCATGATTGCTAAATTAACTATTACTAAACTGTTTTTATAATTTAGTCCAGTTATTTAGGGGGCTAGTACATTAACCTACCTCATAGGCTTAGCTATCCTCTACCAGATAGGAGCTTACCTCTGGAGTATTATTTAACTGTTTACTTAGTAATAAAAAAAATACTGATAATAGTTGTAATATCAAAAAATAGTAGTATCTTTGCAAAAGTAAACAGTAAATTACTAAAGTATGGATATAGTAGTAAGACAGGCTCAGGATGTAGCTACAGTAAGCCCTCAGAGGATAGAGGAGCTGGTAGATAGGTTTATAGCCTCTCAGGATGTAAAGGAAAGCTCTAAGCTACTCTACAGGAGAACGCTAAAACAGTATTTTAACTGGGTAGATAAAAAGAGCTACCTCCTCTCTGAGATAGCCAGACCTCAGCTCCTGGAGTATAAAGAGGAGCTACTAAACTCTAATATGAGTAGTTTAACTGTAGGCTCTTACATAACCTCAGTAAGACGCTTTTACGAATGGACGGAGGCTAATAAATTCTATCCTAATGTAGCCAAAGGAATAAAGACCCCTAAGAGAAAACAGCAATTTAAAAAACAGCCTTTACTCCCAGCTCAGGCTGCAGCCCTACTATCTTACTACCAGGATAAAGCTCTAAGAGATTACGCTATAGTAAACCTACTCCTGAGAACAGGGCTAAGAACTATAGAGGTAATTAGAGCTAATGTAGAGGATATTACCTTTAAAGGCTCTCAGAGAGTGCTATTAGTACACGGCAAAGGGAGGGATGAGAAAGATAATTTTGTTTTACTTACAGATAAGGCTTACCAGCCTATAGCGGAGTATTTAGCTACCAGAGGCAAAGTAAACAGCTCAGAGCCTCTATTTACCTCTACCTCTAATAACAGTAAAGGAGAGAGACTATCTACCAGAACTATAAGCTACATAGCTAAAGAGGGATTAAAAGCTATAGGACTGGATGAGAGAGCCTTTACAGCTCATAGCCTTAGACATACTACAGCAGTAAATATACTCAGAGGGGGAGGCTCTTTAGAACAGGCTCAAATGACTTTAAGACATAGCAACCCAGCCACTACTCAAATTTATACAGCTACTCTAAACGAGGAGCGGAGGCTACAGAATAGCGGAGAGGCTTTAATAGATAGTTTATATTAATGAGCTTACTTAATGTAGATATAGCCAAAGTAAAAAGGCTCTCTCTAAGAGAGGTAAAACTCCCTACTACAGAGAGTAGAGTAGAGCCTATTACTCCTATCATGGTAGAGAGACCTCCTACAGATGAGGAGATAGCCTACAGTAGATTAGTAGCAAGAAACCCACTACTGGAGGAGCTGGTAGAACGCTTAAACCTGGTAAGTATTACTACAGGAGAGCGGATAAGAAAAGTAGAACTCAGGGAGGATATTAAACCTCATCCAGAGCCAGAGATAAAAGCTAAGGAGATAGATAAACCTAAGCTAATAGCTTTAGCTCATAGAGTAATAGAGGGAGAGAATAGCTGCAGTAGAGAGGAGATAATAGAGCGGATTAAAGAGGTTACCAATGTAAGCCAGGAGAGAGCGGAGAGAGGCTTTAACCTCATGCTACAGGCTGGAGCTATAGAGCCTACTCTGGGAGATAGATACTATTTAACAGGCTCTACTCCTTTTTAAGTAATATGGACAAACATAGTAAACAGAATAATATGAGTAAAGAGATTACAGACTGGATAAAATACGAGCTTTACCCTAATTTGTTTGAGGTAATAGATACAGCTCTACCAGAACATAATTTTAAACGCTACTCTGGAGGCTGGAGGAGTAAAACATATTTAGACGGCTCTCCTCATAAAAACAGAGCGGATAAAACAGTAGTTACTAAAAAGGCTCCAGGCTACATATTAGAACAGGGAGGAGATATTTTAAGCCTGGTAGATTATGTAATGAAAAGAGACGGAGTAGAATTTATCCAGGCAGTAAAAACCTTAGCGGATGTAGTAGGCTTACAGCTACCTAAAGGAGAATTTAACCAGGAGAGCTACCAGAGATATAAAGACCAGGCTACACTACTGGAGGACTGTAATAGCTATTTTATTTACTGTTTAGAGAACTCTACAGGAGCGGATGAGGTAAAAGCCTACCTATCCTCCAGAGGCTACTCAGATGAGGATGTAAAAGCTATGGAACTGGGCTACATACCAGACCAGGATAAGCTCTTTAAATACCTCCTAAATAAAGGGTATAGCCAGAGACTAATAGATGAGGTAGTAAAACTAAATAAAGGGATAGGCTCTACTCATAGGCTTACTATACCCTACAGGAGCGGAGGCTCTATAAAGGGCTTTAAGTTTAGAACTGTAGGAGACGCTACTCCAAAGTATTTAAACTCTACAGGACTGGATAGGCTGGGAGGCTTTTTTAACCTCTCAGGAATAAAAGGAGATAAGGATGTAGTAATAGTAGAGGGAGAGCTGGATAGCCTCTCAGCTACAGATAGAGGAGTAGAGAATGTAGTAGCTACAGGAGGGAGTAGTATAGCTCCAGAACAGGTAAGGGATGCTATTAAAAGAGGAGCTAAGAGCTTTACTCTCTGTTTAGATACTGAGCCAGGTAAAGAGGAGGAGACAGCTAAGAGATTAACCTCAGCTATAGAGGTAATACTGGGAGAGGGAGTAAACAGAGTTTACATAGCAACCATACCAGATTTAGGAGGAGGTAAAACAGACCCAGACAGGCTAATAAAAGAGAGCGGAGTAGAGGCTTTTAGGGAGGTTATTAGAGGAGCTTTACCCTACTATGAGTATAAGCTACAGGAGACGCTAAATAAATACGGTAAAATAGAGAATGAAAAAGGGCTACAGCCTAAGGATATAGATAGCTTACTGGATGAGGTAGTAGAGACAGCCTACCAGATACCAGACGCTACAGACAGAGACCGATATAAAAAGCTCTTTACCTCTCTGGAGGCTATTAAAGAGCTGGGTATTTCAGAGGAGAGCCTATCTATTACAGTAGATAGATTAACCTCTACCAGAGATAAAGAGGCTCAGGCTAAAGAGTTTAAAAAGCTACTCTCAGAGGCTACTCAGCTACAGGATAAAGGAGAGATAAATAAAGCTCTGGATCTCCTGGAGGGCAAATTAAAAGAGGTAAGGCTGAAAGATAAGGCTACAGAGTTTAGTAGGCTCTTAATACCTACCTCAGAGGCTAAAATAAAAGAGGAGGAGGCTAATTTACCAGATAGTTTAAACTCTGGATTTAATATAAATGGAGAGGAGCTACTACTACCAGGAGGAGCTATTTCTGTTTACGCTGCCCCTACAAATCACGGTAAAACAATACTACTAATAAATACAGTTTTAAATGTAGCTCAGAGATACCCAGATAAGAAATTTATATTTTTTACCTATGAGGAGAGAGATACAGCTATACTACAGTATTTTTTAAATGCCTACATAGATATAAACCTAAACAACTCAGATAAAGCTAATAGGAGGACATTAAGAGACTATTTTAAAACAGGCTCTACTCAGTTTATTAGCTCTCATAACCTGGAATATTTTAACGCAAAAAAAGAGGAGTTTTTTAAGACTTACATAGAGACAGGGAGGATATTAGTAAAGTATGTAGATTATAACTCTCAGGAGCTTACTACAGCTATAGAGTACATAAACAAAGAGAGTAAAGATATAGGAGGAGTATTTATAGATTATTTTCAACTATTAAAACTACCTAAAGAAAAGAACACCAGACAGGAGGAGCTTAAACAGATATGTATGAGCTTAAAAGATACAGCGGTAAGAACTGGACTACCTCTAATATTAGCCGCTCAATTTAATAGGGATGTAACTAACTTGATGAGATTACACCCTACAAACATAGGAGAGGCTGGAGATATAGAGAGGATAGTACACACCTTAATAGGACTTTGGAATATGGATAAAAAACCAGTATTAACAAAAACTACAGAGGCAGAGGCAAATGAGATAAGTATGAGGATAAGCAATAGGAGATTAAAAGAAGAGGGAGCTAAAACTATGTATTTAGAAATACTAAAGAGTAGAGACCTCCCTACAGGCTCTTATGATTTCTTAGAGTTTAACGGCAATACAGGAAAAGTAAAAAACAGAGAGGTAGATAGCTCTGGTAGTAGTTTTTTTAAGTAACCTAAATAAACAGAAAAATATGAGTAAAGATTTCAGAATATACCAGGACGGAGATAAACAAATAATAGAGAGGCTATCTTATCCACGCTTTAAGGGAGTAGTAACCTTTAACAGCCCTCTCTCAGATATAGAGGAGATAGAGCTACTGGACGGGACCAGAGACCCCTCAGTAATAGCTAAGGCTATGAGAGAGGCTGGAGACTTTTTAATAAACTATAAACCTAAAGGAGATGAGTAAAGTAATTAGTATAAGTAACCATAAAGGAGGAGTAGGTAAAACTACCTCAGCTATTAATATAGGAGCTGGGCTTAATAGACTGGGTAAAAAGATACTCCTAATAGATTTAGATCCTCAGGCTAACCTCTCCCAGAGCTTAGGATTAATAGACCAGGAGCGGAATATTTACGGAGCTTTAAGAGGAGAGTATAAACTACAGCCTATAGAGATAGTAAAAGGGCTGGATATAATACCCTCTACTTTAGATCTCTCAGGAGCGGAGGTAGAGATGAGCGGAGAGGCTGGGAGAGAGTATATCCTCAGAGAACTAATAGAGCCTATAAGAGCCTCCTATGATTACATACTAATAGATAGCCCTCCCTCTTTGGGATTACTTACTATAAATGCCTTTACAGCCTCAGATGAGGTATTTATACCGCTCCAGGCTCAGTATTTAGCTCTACAGGGATTAACCAAACTAATAGAGGTAGTAGATAAGATTAAGAGGAGACTAAACAAAGAGCTAAGGGTAGGAGGAGTATTTATAACTCAGTACGATAGTAGGAAAGTATTAAACAGGGATGTAGTAGCTACTATAGAGGCTCATTTTAAGGATGAGGTATTTAAGACCAGAGTAAGGGATAATATAGCCTTAGCGGAGGCTCCAGCTCAGGGCTTGGATATATTCAGATACAACCCTAAAAGCTATGGAGCGGAGGATTACCTCTCTCTCAGTAAAGAAATATTAAAAAGAAAGTAAACATTTATTACCAAGTAAGCAAAATAATCATTATATTTGTAGATATGAGTAAGAAAGACTTTACAGGAGGCTTAAACTCCCTACCGGGAGACCAGCCAGAGAAGCCTAAGAGAGGGAGACCAGTAACCCAGACTAAGGAGATTACTAAAAGCTCTCAGGAGGGAACTAAAGAGAATGAGACCAGAGCCACGTTTATAGTAAATGAGGAGCTACTGGATAAACTAAAAGCTATAGCCTACTGGGATAGGGTACTGATTAAGGATGTAGTAAATACAGCTCTACAGGAGGCAGTGGCTAAGTACGAAAAAAAGAACGGAGATATTAAACCAATACCTAAAAAGTAAAAGATATGGCTGCAGTAATAGAGGGAATTAAGTTTTACACAATACAAGAGACTGCGGAGGTTTTAAATGTTACTCCTCAGACTGTAAGAGCTTATATTAAACAGGGAAAACTAAAAGGACAAAGGATAGGGAGACCTATACTAATTACTGAGAACAACCTAAAGGAGTTTTTACAGGAGGGTAACTAATGAGAGTAGCTACTTTAAAATATTGCCCTAAATGTAAAACAGAGAAACCTCTGGAGCTTTTTAATAAACACGCTAAAGAGAGAGACGGATTACAGAGGCTCTGTAGGGATTGCCAAAAGGAAAGTAATAGAAAGTATTTATCTACAGAGAAAGGAGCTACTACCACCAGACAGGCACACCTCAGGAGAAAATATAGTATAGACTTACAAACCTATGAGGAGCTACTACTCTCTCAGGGTAATAAATGTAAGATTTGTGGAGTAGATAGTAACCCAGATAGTAGAGCTGGATATTTTGTAATAGACCATAACCACACTACAGGAGATATAAGAGGGCTACTATGTACTAAATGTAACGCTCTTTTAGGTTTGGCTCAGGATAGTGAGGATATACTGGAGAGGGCTAAGCAATATTTACAAAACAGTAGGGTAAAACATCCTACTGCCGAAAACATTACATTACAGAAGTAGAAACAATGGCTACAGAGAAACAATTTTACGATAGAGACTTAAAGGGAATAAAAGAGGCTTACAGTAAGAGTAAAAGCTGGGAGGATGTAATAACCTCAGGTTATTTTAATTCAGATGAAAATCCCTCTATGGAGGCTTTTATAGATTTTGTAGAGGATGTATTTAAAACTAAGATAAAAGACGCTCAGCAATTAGATAAACTTACAGGGCTTACTACTCTACTACCTAAAGAACCAAACATAGAGAAAGGGAAAGAGCCTACTCTGGAGTATATCCTAACCTCATCCAGGTATAGTAAATACTTTAGAGCCTTAGAGAAAGCCTTACAGGAGGGGGCAAAGTATA